>OJKM01000089.1_pt1 | contig 13843 bp, 11 predicted proteins | sample 1596631 | NCBI WGS metagenome assembly OJKM01 (sample SAMEA3904683, study PRJEB24821) | metagenome | biome: Builtin; feature: hospital; material: surface | place: USA | collected 2013-06-06 | reverse complement strand
TCTTTTTCCTCCTCCTCTTGTTTCTGCTGGGACGAGCTGGCAGACGACAGGTTGAGATTCGACGCCGCGTTCGTGAAAGAGTTGCTGACCTGTCGAGCACCAGAGTTCGTCGTAGCATTAGCCGTAGCATTGCCCGTAGCATTAGCTGTAGCCGTAGCTGTAGCTGTAGCATTTGCAGCCGGTGACCTTGACACAGACACCGCTGATCGAGGCCGTGACGCCGGCTCCTCAGACTCCCGCCGCTGTCGTTTCGGCGAGTCCGTCGTCCCGTTCGACACAATCTCGCCCGGCTCATGCTCCTCGTCTCGCTCGTGCTTGCGCCCATTCACCTGTTGTCCACCGTGACTATCTCTCCGCCCTGCATTCTGTGCAAAAACCCGCCTCGTCGAGTCCGTCGCCTCCTCCCCGTTCACCGGCGTGGGTGCAGGCGCATACTTCTGGCCCGGCTTCGGCAGCGGGTAATTGTCATATATCTCCGCCATGCGATTACACGCCCGCCGCACCTCTCTCACATCCACGTCGATCTGCTCCCACCACGGCCGGCCCAGCTCGTCGTCCGCAAACGCCGCGTCGCAGTGCATCGCAGCCGCATACAGCGCGCTCGCCGCTATCGTCCTCGCGCTAAACTGAACACACAGCACCGTAAACGTCGAATCGTTCACAAACGCCCAGGCTGAGTTGCGCAGCCGCTTGTCATCCTGCACCTGGAAGAAACAGATGAAATCATATAGTAGCCTGTACGGCTGTTCGAGCTGGAGATCGAAACACAGCGCTTCGAGCAGGAGGTCTTCGTTGTGCAGTATCGTGTCTCGCCATTTCCAGAACTCCTTCGACTGCTCGTCCACGATCACGTTGGGCTGCTTCAGCGCTACCCGGCAGCAGGCCACGATCAGCTCCTTCATCTTCCGGCAGTTCTCTTCCACTTTTGTTGCGAGGAATAGCGCGGTGGCCGCGATCGGGTAGGGGTGTCGTCCGGGCCTCTGCGGCAGGTCGACCATGCTATACCGCATGAAGAACCGGTGCATGTACACGCTGGCCGTGCAGAGGGTGAGCTGTGGTAGCTTCAGCAGTATCCCCACCTGTGTGATGAAGTTCACCCCTTTGCTGCGTTGTGTGTGCTCAGTCTCCATCGACATGCCGTCCAGCAGCGAGGGCGTATATCGGAGGTCTGAGTCGGTGAACAGCCATTGTGTCTCTTTTGAGGCCAGCACAGGGTTAGACGGCGAGGGCACTGGTTTTGCTGCTGCTGGCGTGGGTGCTGTATATGTTGATGCTGGTGTTGACGCCGCCGGCGCTGGCGCTTCCTCCTTTCCAGAGGCTGCCACCGACGGCACCGGCATGGCGAAGGCTGACTCGCGCCGTTATCTCTCAGTGGCTGTCGGCTCTTATCTCAAGTAAATGATTAGTATTCAGTAGCTATAGGCAGTGACTGGGGTGTGTGCGGTATCCGATGAGATGCGCGCGAGAAAGGCAGTTTGAGCTGGTAGTTTAATTGCACTGCTGGGAGGCAAGGAGGTCGCGGCCAGCGCTGAGTCCAGAGACGTAAGGGCGATCCAGTATCAGCAAAGACAGGCTGATACCGACGGGTAGAAGCGTCAGAAGGGGCTGGTGAGCGTGGGTAGACGGCGTTGCATGTTCAAGATGTCTTTCCTGTCTTTTAAACGGGCTGGAAGATTTTTGGACTCGGCGGAAAAATAACTGTCATGTGATCAACACTCGCCCGGGCGCTTATTGAAAGAAGCCATCAATAGGAAGTATTTGAGCATTTGATGTATTTGATGTATTTGATAGATGATAGTCAATTGGAGATGACAGTTAGTAAAGCCAATAATAGTAGTAGAAGAGAGTCAATAGATACAACACGCCCGTAGAAAACTCCAGTATTATTCCCATGGTATCATAACAGATGATGGTTCCTGCCCGGTAGACCCCCCCCCTATTCACAGTAAAGATAAAAAACGATAGCTTGCTAAACAGTACTCCTTACTCAACCCAAAGGGCAATGCAGATTCACTCTTCTTCGCTGACTTCACTCTCGTCTTCACTCTCGACATGGTTGGTGTATCGATGCTGCTGCTGCTGCTGCTGCTCCATCGCCAGTCTTGCTTCTTCCTCCCTGGCACTCTCTTCAAGCGCCGCTTCCATCTCGGCCACTAGATCGTCTTCAAAGTCCGCTGGCTCCTCGTCTCCGTCCGCATGACCTGCAGCCTGGGCATCTTCCATCGTCTCGTCTTCGTCTTCGTCTTCTTCTTCCTCTTCCTCCTCTTCTTCCTGCACTGGCCGTCTGCCAAAGAACGATGGCCGGGGTTCTTCTACATCTTCCTCGTCATCGCTGTTGTAGCCTGCCTCGTTGGCCGAAGTGTTGTTGGATGCAAAATGGCTAGGGTCGATCTTAAAGGCCGGTCGTTGCGGCGGAGGGGAGCCCATGTCGATGATCAGATCCCCATCCACGATGATGTTGCTGCCAGGTGACCCGGCCAGCCTCTTGGGCTCATCATCAGAGGCAGAGTACGTTCCCACCAGATCCGGCGTCTCTACAGATGGGATAATGGAGTCCTCAACCAGCTCAGGCTTGGGCGGGAGTGCAATAGCGACGGGTGGCGCTGCTGGCTCCTCCGGCTCCTTGGCCTTTGTAGAAGCATTATTCGCATTCCCGCTGCTGGTGTTGGTGCTGCTAGCAGCTGCAGTAGCAGCGGATGAAGCAGCCTTGGGATTCCGCTGTTTCGGAGGACGGAGCGGGTTGGCTTTACTCTTTGGTGCAGGTTTCGGCTTGGGCTTTGGTTTTGCTTTGGCAGCTGCAGGAGCTGCTGCTGCTGCTGCTGCTGTTGCTGCTGGTGGTACTTGTGCTGCTGGCACTGACCGAGGTGCTGCAGGTTTGCTGCTCGTAGCCAAGTGAGGATCCGGAGTGCCAGGCGCTGAGCCGGCCTCCACGGCACTCTGTTTGCTGCCGGCACCGCTGCTACTGCTCTGCTCTGCCTTGTTCTTGGGCAGAAAGTGTCTGTAGTCGTAAGGATTCTCTTCATCCGCTGGTCCTACATCCTCTTCTTCGCTTTCGTTCTCCCCCTGTTTATCTCCCGCAGCCTGATCGTTGTTTGAAAAAGAAGTGCTCAATTGGGGGTATTGCTCTGAAACCTGTCGGTCCGTCTTCCCCGGCGCCGATTTCAGATTGAAGTTCAATCTGGTCGACACCGGCTCAAGGATGAACGCCTTGCGTCTTGGGTCAAATATCAGGACCAAGTTGCTGGTCTCGGACTTTGAAGCCGTAGACGACGACGATTCAGGGTCGACTCCACCGCTGTAGACATAGGTCAGGTCCGTCTGCTCTGCATTGCCTGCCTTGCTCTGTATCGTCAACTTGTACCGGTCTGGGGCTCCGGCCGGGTAGATGGTCGTCTTCTGTTGCGGTGTGTTGCCCTTGGTCTTGTAGTTGTATGTCACATTCACAAACTGGCGGTTTCGTGCATTATCCCTCCCCGCCAGCTTGTCCCCCAGGAGTATCGGATATTCGCCTGGCCGTGTAGGGTCGACCATCTGCGCCCCGTTCAGGTTCGGGGTTTGCGGTGCTGAGACGGTAGCCATGGCGTTCGCTCGTTCGGCTGGGCTGTAGGGCGTTCGGCTGAGATTCGACAAGAACTCGACCGATGCGACTGCGACACGCCAAATACGCTGGGACACAGTTATGAAGTCGACCTGAGTGACTGGCAATCGAGCGGAGAAGCGAAGGATACAGGGCTCTTGAGCTGCTATGCCCCCAGTTTCTTGAAATACCCGGGCGGCCGGCGAGGCTGTGAAAGAGAGAGGAGCCCTTATGGATAAGGCATTATTAGAGCAAACAGACCAGCAACAATGGAGAGCAGCGAGAGTCAGCGCAGATTAATGGGTCCCGTTTATTGTTTTATCCTGCCCGCAGCCGGCGGCTCTCTCGTCGTCGCCGTTCTTGTTCTTGTTCTTCTTGTTGTTGTTGTTGCTGCGAAGAAAAAGGTGGGAGGAAAAAGGAATGCGCCCAGTTTGGTGAAACAAGAAAAAACGGATGACCAGCACGAATTGGACGAGCGCCGGCAAGGGCTGATGCGAGATGCAGCTACGCAGGCGTGGGCAAGGCGCCGAGCATGCAGGGCCTTCCTCCAGGCTTTTACACTTGTAGAGGACGCAGTGAGGTAAGGAAGGGGCTTGATACAGTGAAGTTGTCGACATGGCCTCGTCAAGTAGTATTCTCTCTATCCTTTTGGTAAATAGATATAGTAACTATATAGACCTCCCTCTATCTATCCAGTTGACCAGCCGCAGGAGGGCTTTCACTTTGATGAAGAAGATCCCTTTGCTCCGGCACCCCCAGCAGCTTCACCACCGGCCGTCAACAGGTCTAGACGCTCGGCGAGGATGCGGTGCTTGCGGATGGCTTCCTCCCACTCCGGCACTGCTTTGTCTTCGTCCCCGTCCTCCTCGTCTTGGTCCGTTCCCCCGGTGGTACCCAGGAGGGAGAGCATCATGGTGAAGTCTCCCCCCAGTCGGCCCAGACTGGCGGCGCAGTAGAGTACTTGGGTGAGCAAACTCTCTCTCGAGCTCTTGTCCCTCACATTCGGTAGGTATTCCTCCAGCGTCTCCGCCAGGAGCTGTGCCAGATGCATGGGGAACGTAGCCAGCGCTGGGGGTGGCTGGGATAGCATCGATGCCTCGGGTGGTTCTTCCTCAGCCGTTTCTTGTTGTTTTGAGTCTAAAGTCCCAGGTGCGAATATGTTCTTATACAAAGACACAATAGCAAAGCTTTGCTCTCGGTAGATTTCAATATACTTCTTCAAAAACCGTTCTGTCTGCTGCCCACCAGACCATGTATTTTTCTTCGAAACCTCGCTCGTTTCCCCCTTAGTGGTATTCTGTCGTCTCCGGAGGGTCTCTTGATCTGCCAGTTCCCGCAGTGGCTCAAGGGCACTTAGCATGTTCAAAAGATTTGCCAGACGGCAGACGAGGAACAAGGCACCAAAGGCACCTTCGCCCGTACCACCACCGCTTGCGGATTTGGTGCTCGATGGTTCTTCAAGATCCGGGGCAATACGCCGCAGCCACCCAATGATCCTCATTGCGGGTGCCAGCCTAATGTTCTGGACTCTGAGATCAGAGATCAAATTGGTAGTCATATCTTTCATGGCATCTTCGGCCTGGTTTGATATATCCCTGGCCAACGGCGACTCGGGATATAGTGTCTGTAGTCTCTTTATATGGGCAAACAAGTCCAGTGCAGCCGAGTAATTGGAGGTACTCGACAGGCTGCTTGACAACGACGTCCCACCAGTGCCACCAGCAGCAGCAGCAGCAGACGACGCTCCCGAAGAAGATGAGACAGCCGTAGAAAGCAGAGTCGGTAGCTCTAGGATATCAGATAACCTGTCCACATTGCGGGCGAGCTGGAGCGCCTTCTTCCTCCTGTCTAGGATCTGGCTGTCCCCTGTCTTGCTGTACGTCGAAGAGAAGCGCACGGCTTCCTCGTCGAGCTTCGGTATGGCATCTCGGAGCCGCTGCGTCTCTATGGCTAGCTGTGGGAGTGATTTCTGCAGTGACCGGTGGTTGTCTGCGGATGTGATGAAGGTCTTGTGGGATCTGTTGGCGAGCGCCTGGAGGGAAACAAGGTTCGAATGAGAGATCTGCGAGAGCGACTGAAGCTCCGTCGACGTCAACGAAGCTGTATCTAGTGTTGGTATGTGATTGAGATACTGCGCGGTGGTCGAGCTCGCCGCGGGTGGTGCTGGTCGAGGAGAGCCTTCGGCGGCGTCAAAGTGAGGGACGAGCAGCTCGTAGAGTGCGTCTGCCATTATCGAGACCGGAGCGGGCGTGCGTCAGTCCATCGATAGGTATCATGCATGCGGATTCAATGCAAGGCCCTCGGTAGATTATTTGAGAGGCCGTGACTGACTTGCTGTGGTAAATATGTCCGTCTGCTTTTGCCTGTGACGCTCGATGTACCGATTTATAGTTCCTGATAGTTTTATGAAGCTTTAAGATAATCCGAGTGCTTTCAACGGCTTCAACCCCAGAACCCCAGACCCTGCTGTTTCATGTATATCCTCACAAACACCGGAGCTATCCTGGATACAGCTATATAAATTATTTGATTTTTGAGCTTCTCAGCTGGTTTGGAAGAAGTATCTGGATCTTTTGTGAACGCTCTAGCTCGCACTTTGGCGGAGGATCAATCATGGGCAAGCCACGAGTCAGTACTAAGAAGACGTCTCTACTCTATATCGAAGGATACAAGAAGCTGACAGATGTATTTACTTTAGTTAATCATCCTGATCCGGCATGGACAGTCAGAAGGGAACAAGAATCGGGAGATCCATCAGACAGTCCCTGATCATCGCATCAAACTTACTCCCGAAGGCCATCGTCAGGCACTCGAAGCCGGCCGTAGGCTGCGTGAGATGCTACGGCCCGATGACAAGATACACTTCTTCACATCTCCATACCAGCGGACGAGAGAGACGACAGAGGGAATCCTCAAATCTCTCACCTCCGATGACCCTTCGCCGTCACCGTTCCCCCGCCAGGGCATCCAAGTATACGAAGAACCACGGCTGAGAGAGCAGGACTTTGGTAATTTCCAACCATGCTCTGATGAGATGGAGCGCATGTGGCAGGAGCGTGCAGACTATGGGCATTTCTTCTACCGTATTCCCAACGGGGAGTCCGCGGCGGATGCATACGATCGAGTGAGCGGCTTCAACGAGTCTCTATGGCGGTTATTTGGAGATGACGACTTTGCCAGCGTCTGCGTGCTGGTCACCCATGGCCTCATGACTCGCATTTTCTTAATGAAGTGGTATCATTTCAGTGTTGAATACTTTGAGGATCTCCGGAATATTAATCATTGCGAGTTTGTGGTTATGCAGAAGAACCCGGACAACGGGAAATACATTCTACGGAACAAGCTGCGGACATGGTCTGAGCTGAAAAAGGAGAGAGAACGGGAGCGTGAAGCTAACAACATGCCGTTAATTTCTCCCATAAGCCCGAGGAGAGTATGGGGTGGATGTCCAGATGGGTGTGATCATGCTCGTCACAAGCACCGAGTGACAAAGAGGCTACTGCACCAGAGTACCTCAACGACCGGACTGGTGACCGGAGGTGAGAAGAACGGCAGCATGGAGAAAGAAATGGAACTAGACGACCGATACCAGAATGATGACGGGGATGAACAAGAGGACCAAGATGAAGGGGACTCCGCGCTGGCGGAGCTGTGTGACCAGCCGGTTTTACAGATCAAGTCCACTGTCTTAATGAGCCAAGGAGCCAGGGCCGACAAGCCCCCTCGCACCGTAGAGGTACCAGATCTAGGCGGTCGAGATGCTGGAGGCTCAAATAGTGGTGTATCAACAGGCCACTCGTCACCCTTGCCAGAGAAGCAGGCCGGCTCTTCAGCCCCGACTAACAATGGCGGTGGAATCGCTCGCCAGGGTTCCGGCCTGAAGTATACACATCAGCGTGATTTTGATAGAGATGACGACTATCCCAATGAAGACGATGAGGATTCAGAAGATGAGCGTGCTAGGCTCGAAGAACAGAACGTCCAGGGAAGTGTATACTAAGACGCGTTCCGAGCCCAAGAATTTGCTTTGAGACCTTTAACCGATATACCCTATGATATAGATTTCTTGTTACATATATTCAGTCATGGAACCTAACAATAGGAGCAGAATGTATTTGTGATAGAGCTTAAAACAGCCCTTCAACCCCTTAGTAGGGAGTATCATATAAATAATAGTTTGACAATTCACACCAGAACGAAGCCAGTAATAACGAGCATTAAGCAATTAAGAGACGCACTGTCGACTTAGGCCTTCCTATCGATACTGCTTAATCTCTCGCAATATGTTTAACATCCCTCCTGGCCACCACCGTCCCTTCTCTTCTTCAGGCCACAGCCTAGTCACAAAATTGTTCCCGAATCTATTCACCAACCCAGAAAGAGTGACAAACGGCAGATTTCCAATCCACCAAGACTCTTCCTCTACCAAAAACATTAGGACAGACCAGTGCGCATATATATCCAGCGCAAGAGCTTGCTCCATCGTCAATTCTATAGACCTGTCATCCAACTCTGCACCAGCGGGACTCTCAAGCCTCTTGTCAAGGAGCGGGAGAACAAGATTTAGATACGCTTGAGAAACCTGAACAAGGAATGTAAGGAAGTACCGCGTCAATGGCTCTGTTGGCTGTGGGACCACGGACCGGTTTGCAAATGATCGAAGCCATGAGGCTACTTGTGGCAAGGACATACTCTGCGGTTCAAAAAGCTCTTGAGAGACGTCGTCAAGTGATGAAATCGACGACGGAGAGGATTCTGATGAATAGCGGGAGAAGGCATTGCTCCTGATGTCCTTTAATATGTCGAAAGCAGCAGCACAGGCAGCTAATGTGTCATTGGCATCACCCCAGTGATAAAATGCGTAATCCAAGCGTTGCTGGAGTTTTGAATAGGCTTCTTCGCTGGTTGACGCGATTATTGGGCCCATTGTATGGTTGCATGGTGTGGCTATACCTGATGCCCTGGTTCTGGCTTCCGGCAGTATCGAATGATCATCTATTCCCGGGTCCGTTACGGGAGACGGTGCAATCCCTGACACTGGACTTTCACAGTCCAGGGTCTGGAGAGTAGCTCTGATTCCTCGCATAATGACTATTATATCCCTCGGTGTGGATGAAAGCGGTTTTCTAGCTTCCTCTACTCCTTCATTTTCTGATAGCCAGTGGTTTATTTGTTGACTTGCAGTAGCAAAAGGCACCAGCATCAAAGCGCTTGCTAACAGTGGTTCCAGCTTCAATGTATCCAAGGAGGACATTGACTCTCTCATCCGTTCACTTGCTGAATGGTAATGCCGGTAACCAGTTACCAGGGCCTGTTTAACTGCGCCCACCTTTGCAGGAGGTTGTCTGGATATCATATCACATGCTAGACAAGCTGCAGACGCTGCCAGGACAGAGTGAAAGACGGTTCTGCTCTGTAGGGCCAATGTTGGTATGCCGATCTGTAGTGCACTTTGGTCATTTTTGCTGTACGTCAAGGTCCGGCTGGTATGTTGTAGATAGTGGTGGTATAAGTCCGTGTCAGATAATTCACCAGGGGTATCCGTGGGAGGGAAAAAGGTTCTTGCTTCAGTAGCTGAACGTGTTGATGGGGACTGTTCCCGGTATGAAGAAACACTTGTTGAGGGCGATAGAGTAACCCGGACTGAGCTAGGTACAGACAATTCGTCTCTTGGACCTTTTTTGCCTGGCATGAATGTTTCTGGGTAGACACATTTATAAAAGCCAGAGACACATCGTACACATGCCGGCTTCTCCTCGTCACACTATAGCAATGTCAATTCCCTGATCTGTTAATGATATGCATGTGAAGGTTGCGTACTTTTATTCTTCGTCGCTTGCACTCGAAACACCCGTTCCTTGACTTTTGGTGGCGCCTCCTTGTCTTTCTTTGGCCATGGTTTTCAGGGGTTGGCATTTTAGTTATAGTTATCGCCCTTCCAATTGCTGGACGTCACAACTACAACAGAGAGGGTATATGTTATGTATCTTTTCTGAATTACAGCACGGGAGACAGGTAACTGCATTATAAATGCAGTCAACCGTGAGGCTGATATAGGCATCCTCGAAAAAACGGTGCATCTTCCCGTCCCTGAGCTGGGCATCAGTTATTGGGCCACCAAGCCTGCCTTGGCACCTGAAGAGTCTTGCAGATGTTCGTCCATACTCAGCCTCATTGAATTCCAAATACAAAGGCTAAAGCCACGAGTATGAGGGTCCTATGCAAGGGAAATCCACATGGGCGGCTTGCTCCAGGTCCAGTCTGAGGCCATGAAGAGGCAAAATACTCTGTGTTTGAGGTAAGAATATCGCGTGGAAAACCTGTAATGGTGACGAAGCCATGTGGTTCAGCCGGGTGGAAATCCAGGTAGTTAAAATTGTGGGATATACTGCTGACCAGGAAAAGTTAAATACCCAGCCAAGTAACTAAGTATTTGTCAGTTTGCTTTCGAGAAACGTAGGGAGTATCAGATTTGGAGGCTGAAACTCCGGGGCTGAGGGCTGCTCCGTGCCACCCATGCCCGTTAACTCTATACCGACTTTATTATATTCCCTTATTTTACGTAAATATTCTGATTTGCTAACATGTAATGTATTAACTTCTCTATCTAGTACTTAATCTATCTCATATTGCGGGGAAAGTGCAGACTATTCTATAACATAATGAAAAACAGCTGTGTATCTAGAGATCGTATAATGCTCTGTTGAAGGTGCCACTGCTGGCGGGGCACGACTTACAGTCCATTTCTAGCCAGGAAATCATAACTGATCTGGTAGCCGGCTGTAGCATTGTTGTGCAGGGTAAAAGCATGCCCGGTATTCGGCTGGATGGCAACTTCAATCTCAGAGGCTTGAGGATACGTCTTGCGTAACTCTTTCATGTCTGCAAGGCCCTTGCAATCGCCACCGCAGATGTAGAAGTCGAACTCCGGCAACATGTATTGAATTGGGCCCTTGAAGTTAGGACCTGGTAGCCCAATAATATGGTATGCAGATGCAAACTCTCCAATCGGAACGGGCTGTTTGATAGCATCGCCGTAATCAAGCATTTCCTTGGTGAAAGCCGACTTGGGATCACCGGCGAAGAAGATGGTTTGGATACCACTTTTCTGGCACACGACGTAGCCACTTGGTCGGTCGAAAGGGGTAGAACTGGCGGGTGCGAACTGGGCGTTGAAGGAAGCCATGCCTGCTTTTCCGAGGTATTTGTTCAACAGGTAACCCGTGATTATGGCTCCGTCGGAAAGAGAGCTGTGTTTGGCGATAAACGCAGAGGTAAGAAAGGATCCGAAGCTGTGACCGACATGGACAACCTTGTTCACAGGTTTGGCGGCCATGTTAAATGCAGCATTGGGAGGGATGGCCTTCCCGGCGAAGTCGTATAAAGTACCGTTGCGAGCCATAAGGGTCAACTGGCGGAGAATTTCGAGTTCCAGAGGAGCCTGAACAACATCGTATGCATCGGGTTTGTCCGATTTTCCAACTCCCAGGCGGTCGTAGGTGAGAATGGGATACCCTGCTCTTAGCGTAGCCTCGACGTAGGACTGCTTCTCACGGTCCAGGGTTGGGTCCCAGTATCTAGAGTCATAATGGACTCCATGGGTAGCGATGTGCAGGATATCGTTCTTTCCGCCTGAAACTTTGGGAACACATAATTGTGCGTGGATTTTGAAGGTTTCGGAGGTTGTGGTGTTCTTGATGATTCTGGCTGCGCCTGCAGGAGTGCTCCACGTATCGGAGTAGATGGCCCAAGCTATGGCATCAATGTTGCTGTCTACTCTAGGTATATCGTAGATGGCGCTCTCTGAGGTAGCAAACACTGGGATATCCAATTCTTTGCAGTACCCGTGGTTGTGTTTGGAGGTATGGACGGCTGCAGAGGAGACGCCATGGGCAAGCAGCAAGCCGGCTGTAGCAAAGACGGCAGCCATGACAATAAATAAACAAAAGAGTTCAAGTGCAGCACGTCAAGTAAATCTTTGAATATGGCTATCCAATGGATGGAAGATGAAGACGATGCTGAGGATGATTGTAATCGATCCGGCATAGAAGAGCTAGTCTCTTATATACCTGCGATGAAGCAGCACTGCCTCAACATGAGCCCTCGTGGAGGGTGACATCTTGATGCTAAGAACGCCGTATCCCGTCTATACGGCAACCGAGTTGACATCGTAGATATCATCAGCTCTGTTGACGGTGCTGTGGTTGTTGAGCCTTCAAGAGTATTTGATATCTTTAAGCTCGACCAGGAACGTATTCACGGCGCCAAGACCTCGTGTAGCGGCTTGCAGGGAACGTATTCAGTGCGACAGGGAGCGTATTTCAAGGGGCATATCTTCACTTTTAGCCATGAGGCTTTGGATGGTCCATCTTACTGATGAATAGCATGAACAATAGCAGCTATGGGGCTGAGGCTGGCGATACACTCTCGAGAGCCCTGTGTCTCAGCCATAAACAGACCCCGTACGGCTTGTTGTAGATACGATGAAGAAACACAAATCTTCCGCGATGAACGACGAATCTGCCATGAAGTGCTTTTAGTATGTAGATATCCTCAGCACTGCCACTGGCATTGACGATGTCAGTCTCATCTCTGAGAAGTTCAGACGGGTATAAGTATATCTCCCTTTCCAGTCGCTATCCCACCACCAACATCACATTTAAAGCCCGAAAGCAATCAGCCAGGCAGCTATCTACGCTTTAACCCTCCCAAGCGTATCAAACAAACACTTTTCGCATCCACAATACCTTACCAACCCACCATCGAACGACAAATAAACAAACAAACCACTTCACACCTCGCAAGAATGGCAGCTATTGTCCTTGCTCTCGGCGCCGCCATCTACATCACCGCCGAGAAGATCCAGGGCCGCCGAGAAAAGGAGCGCGTCTTGAAGGCTAAGAATGCCACAAAACAAGCCCTCCTTAAAGATGACGACAGTGTCATGGCCGTCGAGGACCTCCCTGCGTATCAGACGGAGAAACTTCCAGCATATGATTTTGAGCAGAACCACCACCAGCAGCATCCGGTACTTGTGTCCAGCGAACTCACGGAAAGTTCAAGCCAGCGATATTACCTCCAGGCGCGGTCCACCTGAAGGACAAAGCATAGTGTATAGGACTACGAGTTATGGGTATATGACGGCAGAGGAGCAGGAGTAGTATATTTTGTTCACATGTTGAGTTATGAATTTCTGGCATATCTTGTTTCCTTGGTTTATGTTTCTTTTTTTTATGTTGCACCGGGGGCATATCCAATATCCATATAGACAGATAGATGGTTAATGGTGGTCTAGAATCTGAAGGAGTGTTCAACTTTTCAACTTTCGACTTCTTTTGCCGCTGGCTTGAATCTGGTTGGTAAGAGCTTAAGCGTAAAATTACGCGTACTCATTGGCTGGGATTAGTGACAAAAATAACAAGCATCCAGCCAATCAGGGGAGGAAGAGTAATATCTATCACGTAATTCGACACACGGCAAAAATACACAGGCAAAAGTCATATTAAAGCCTCTTTGATTTTAATATATTCCAGTAGATGACACTAAGTACGGCCGGTTTATCAAGATATCAAGCACAAAAGAAAGGAGGTAAGGTTGAGCGGAACTCGGGAGCCTATCTATCTAATCCATCCATCTCTATCCGAGCTGACGACAGGGGAGAGGGAGGTGAAATGAGAGCAAGAGAGACATCGGAGATTGTTATACGAGTGTATTTGAGTGGACTTTGAGTGGGCAGTAGGACAAGAGGGAGGGGAAAAAAAACAAGATATCATTCATTCATTAGCCGAGCGAGAAGCAGAAGTAAAAGAAAGTGTGCAGGTATCAAGAGAGCAAGTTAAATGTAAAAGTTAAAGTAAGGTGTATGTGGTATATTCATCTTTTTTGTTTCCATCTTAGTTCAAACCAAGCTCCATTCAGGCAATCAAGCGAGACACACAGAAGCGAATAAAAGCAAGGGAAAAAACTGGAGCCACTGAAGTAAGTAAAGAGTCGGTAAAAAATAAACTGGAGAAAAAAGGGGGATAGTGGATTAATAAATTTTGTTTGCTTTCTTTCAAAGCTCGCGCGTGATGTAGGTGGTAAGCAAGTAGAATGACACGAATAAAGCACAAGACAGGCAAAATTAGCTGATGCAGGGACAAGGGTCAAGGCAAGGGTTGAGGAGGTATGAAGGAACGGGAGAAGAAGTGGAAGGACTCGAGACATTTGACAAATTGGCAGAGAAGACGCAAGAACGCAGAATGCACGCATAAGGAGCTGTCTCTT
>OJKM01000088.1_pt1 | contig 13991 bp, 13 predicted proteins | sample 1596631 | NCBI WGS metagenome assembly OJKM01 (sample SAMEA3904683, study PRJEB24821) | metagenome | biome: Builtin; feature: hospital; material: surface | place: USA | collected 2013-06-06 | reverse complement strand
TCTACACGTAAGGAGTCGTCGGCAGCGTCAGATGTGTATAAGAGACAGGTATCAAGGAGTCCATTGTCCTTGAAGACGCTGAGATCAAGCACGATGCATGTATTTTGTACTCCATCATTGGTTGGAGCAGCCGCGTCGGTGCATGGGCTCGAGTCGAAGGCACCCCCACCCCAGCCGGTAGTCACTCTACGACCATCATCAAAAATGGTGTCAAGGTCCAAAACATCACTATCCTCGGCAAGGAGTGTGGTGTTGGCGATGAAGTTCGTGTTCAAAACTGTGTTTGCTTGCCCTTCAAAGAGCTCAAACGGGTACGTTTCTCAGGCTCCTTCGTTTTATTGCCTCAGTCTAACTTTCTCCGCAGGATGTTGCAAATGAAGTCATCATGTAGACTTCTCATAAGTACATCATGTCTTATGTCCTTTGACTCCTGTTAAAAATCTTATTAAAATAGTGACGAGAAAAAAAAAAGAATGTCGAATGTGTGATTCCACTAACGACCTGCCTCGGTTCTTGAAGTGTTAGCTTTTCTGTCTTACGTCCGCGATGCGATACTGAATAAATGATATACCACGAAATCGAAATATTATCTGTGATCTCATATAACTCTACACAGCACTGGATTTGCTGATCGTAACACATGCCACGCCCATTCTCTAATTGCCATTGGGCCAGTGCTGAAACATCAATTGTCATGATCTACCTTTCTCAAGAGCATAGGAGTTTTTTCTTCGGCTCTTATCTGCAATTAATATATGCTTTTAAGATAGCACAGTGATGAGTCGAGCGCCTGAGTCAATATGTCATGATTGGCACAAGATGATTCAGGTATGACAGGATATTCGGCTAGTAGATACGTGGACGCTATAAATAGGGCGTTTTTAAAGTTTTAATTGTTCTCGAAGGCAAACAGTTATCATTATTGGCTCATAAGTGTTATACTAAATCTACGCAAAGGGTGTGGTTCCTGGAAAATGAAGTATGCATGCAACGTAAACAGTCATTTAAAATCTTCATTGAATAGATTAAGCTATTGGAGGCGGTTCCAGTATCAATTTCCAAATCCAGCCATTATATTCATCCTTGATAGAGGTTAGTCTATGGTACCCAAATAGTAAGAAAACTAAATTAAAACATACAGATTCAATAACTTATTTTGGCGGCTGAGCGCAGAGAGTAAGGGTGATATCGGCATCTCTTTGGCAGGCAGAAGTAAACTTCTGACCAGCTGGTGGGACACCGTTGGGCCACCAGATGTCGGGGCAGTCAGGGTTGGAGGTAGAGACAAGCAAGCCGCTGGTTCCGGCAAAGGCATCACCGAAGACATCGGAGAGGTCGTAAAATGTGTTTGTGTCCGTCAGGGTGTAGGCAAAGATGGTTTGGGGAGAACCGTTGTAGATGCCATTCTGAACGCGAGTGATCTTAAGGGCGATGCCTCCGCTAACTGGGTCGTATCTGAATTGTTCGGAGTATGTGTGTCCGGGGGTAATGGTCTGCTGGGGACCAACGGAGCCACCAACAGACCAGAGGTAGGCGTTGTTATCACAGTGGTTCTCAACGATGGCATGTCCAACAGCAGCAGTGAATGGGGTAATGGCCGCGATGGCAGTGAGAGCAATGGCTTTGAACTGCATTTTGAAGGATATGTTTGGTAAAGGCTTGGAGAAAGATGCTGTGGTTGCTTGTATGTGAGAAGTAGGAGCTGATGATGGAGATAATGGGTTGATCATAGGGAATTGGACAGCGTATTTATACCTTTCGTGAGCAATTCCATGGGAAGAGTGTATGGCAATTGATGTCTTAGATTGCTTCTTGACTCCTCGACAATCCATGAGCTATACGAACTTGAGGCATGAGGGGAGAAAGGGCTACTGCCACGGATCCACTGGTACCATTGGCTTAAAGCAGCCCTCATCTGGATCATGATATACCTAATATCTCTGTTAACCTTTACTCTAACCCCAGCGAGCGTCTTTTTGACTCTCGAGGTATGAAAGAGGGGATATAATTCCATTGCATAGCCGACTGGCAGGCGACTCCCTGCTTCCGACCAATAGACAAGAAGCCGTAGATCAAATCATAACTATGCCAGATAATACATTCTCCTAATGGTAACAGAAGCACATATTACTCCACAGTTAAGTAATATGCCTGAGGGAGTTTATTTTCAGCACCGATGCACCCTGCACTCCGCGAATGTCCAGGAATAGGATTGGAGCTGAATGTCAACCGTTGGAGAGGTTTCAGATCCAAGGTACGCTTAGTGGCTGCAGGAGCATCTTCTTGAACGGGGACGAGCGAAGCAGGCAACCAGGGTCACATTCATTCAATACTACCTTGTTCTTCGCAACATGCATATCTTCTGGTTGTTCAAGCAGTATGTCTCGTCTTGCCTCGCCGCCAACGGATATATCCGTTTGGTAAAGAAACATGCAAAACTCCACTCTAAATAGTTATCCATAGTGGTGGTACGTTGCTCAGAGCACTTGTTGGACAACTATGTCTCCAAGATCCAGCAACCAAATGCAACCAACAGACAATGGAGTCCATATCTAAGGTAACTAATTAGTGAGAGTAGGTCAGGCCAGCGTTGCGGCGTAGAGATCTGATATCCACTATAGAACCAGCCGGTGGAGCCTGTTGTAAGACATCAAAGGAGAGGAATAAAATACGGCCAGGTGTAATATGTGTCTGGATTTTGTCTGCGGCAAAGTCGGATGGAAGTCGATGTTGGCTTTTTGCTGGGATGTCGATCATCCATCGCGGGTCCAAAGGCAACCACCGCAAAGCAGGTTGACGAGCAAACGAGCCTGCACTTACAGGTGGGAACTGCAGGAAAAAAATGTCTTAAAATACGAAATCCTTGAACAATTGGCATAGTTAGGTCATCATCGTAGCATTCTTGCATCGCTAGTCAGAACTTTGGCGTTTCGCCCACCAGCAGGGAGAAAACCATGGAACTCTGCCAGGCCGGAGACTAGCTAGTTTCTATTATTAGCTGGCCTCGGCGATCCGTCTGGGGATTTTCGGTCCATCCCACCGTTAGGAGCTTCCCCAGGTTCTGAGGTGGATATGAAGAAGACTTGTCTATTTGATGGAAATCGATCTGACCAGCAGAGGTGAGCTCGCTCTCTCGGGAGGCGGGAGAGCAGGGCCTCGGTGCCTTGTCAGTTGGGAGTCAAACCAGCAGAGTCCCATCCCTGGTGCAGAGTTAGCTAAATTGCTTCTTACCAGGATGTAGAATGCGAGCAATAATGTCTCTCTTCGTCTCTTCCTTCTCCATCTTTTTGCTTCGTTCGCCTTTCCGCCAGTCCGTCCGCCATGCGACTGGCATGGATGTTGGTTGGCGGCTTCGCTTTAGCCCCTTGTCGCTTCGTGTTTTCGGGGATGACGTCAGAGCGCAGCTCGAGGTTGAGGCTCAGCCTCGTCTCTCTCCCTCACTTTTTCTCCTGGCCAGAGCTAGCAGTTGAAAGGCTTCAAGCCGGCAGATGGAGCGCAGTGGTCAATGAACGGCTTACCGTGAGATACGTGCAAATGGCGGATGCTGGCCACCCATACCCCTCCAAGTCTGAGATGTCTTCCTCTTCGCCACCTGCCTACGAAGATGTAGCAAGTGAGGGCCCTCAAGCTTCAGCCCCAAGGCCACAGCAGAGATCCAGCGGTGCAGTGACACTGACTATACATGGCAAAGAAATATGTTCTTCTGCCAGTCAGGGTGGCCAACCAGTCTACAGCTTAACTCATGCTCTAGATGGCCACGAGTTGAATCAGTATGGAGTTTTGTTGACACGTATTGAAGATCGGACAGTCTCATCTACTTCTTCTCGGGGCACACCAAGTACCAAGATTGTTAAGCGTGATGTTTTTGCTCTTCGTGATGCGCCAGTTCTTCACATAGGGCATGCTCGTTACGAGATTGATGGTAGACGGTACTTGTCAGATAAAAGGGGCCGCATGAGCAGGTCATCTTTTGGCGTCGGATCAGGATGGACCGCCTGGGGTAAAGGACTGCCGTCATTCTACCTCCAGAGATCAGAGAGTGGTAATGCTGCTCAAGTTGGTGAGACTACCGACTCATCCTTTTATGAATGGCGTGAAAAGGAGAATGGCCCCTTGATAGCCATGGAGACACGGAGGCGTTGGGATATGGAGAATAAAGTGGAGATATCAGCCCCTCGACTAGAATTGATGAAAAGTTGGGATGATTTTGATAGGGAGTATTTGGATTTTATGATTGCCGCATGGTGCATGCACAACTGGAGAGAGGCAAAAGATATTGTCAAGGAACCCATCACATGGGATGAGTGTGAGTTGTGTTGATATCACCAACAGTGTTATGGATTTCTCTGGGCTAACCCACATAATAGTCAAAGAGCAAGCCCGAGTCACTGCTTCAAAGCGAAAACAGGTTTTAACTGGTGGAGGTCGCTCGACCTCCTTTGGACTTGCTGGATTTGCAACGTAATATGTGGCGTCCCAACTGTTGTTCCACATTTGACTTTATTCTAAGTCTGTAGTTCAATGCCTCGACTTTACTAGATACCCATGCATCCCTGTCATGTTGCTCTGGTTTGAAACTAGAGCTTCCAGGGCGGAAAGTTTTACTTTTTGTACATATTTATCGCACAACTATTCTGATTCGCCTTCTTTTCTTCTTTTCATTGATCAATACAGTGATTTGGTTTAATAGTTGTTAACCGTACTATTAAGTAGAAGTTTTCATAGAACCTCACCTAAGTGAAGAGGATATTCCAGAGTATGCGTCGTACTAGTAGTAGAGAAGCCCAAAAAGAAAATTGTGAAAATATGAGCCAAGAAGGTGAGTTCACACTAGTGATCAAAAGCACAAAGCTAGACCTTTGATAGCTTCTTCCTCGGGAGTCAAAAATCTCCTGCGGAGAGAAATCGATTCTCACAATTGTAGATGCTCGGGTTGTGATATCACGTTGCTCGCTTATTGAAGTTGGAAACGAAAGAACCGGTTTATTCTTTTCAAGCCCTCCAGTATTTAGCTTAACTAGTTGAGGAGAGTAAAGGGCCAGAGGTTCTCAAAAGCTGTCAATAATAAGGCTGAGCGAGTTGAGGCAACGTCCACCTTAGGCACCCCCTAAATTAGGAGGTCTGATAAGGGAGGTACCTCGAGATTAGATTAGATTAGATCGTGATTGGAGAGCCTCGGCAGCCCGGGTAGCCCCACCTCAGGTGCCCGCACGGGCCCGCACTGTAGCTGGATTAGTTATATTCCGTGTTACTAATCAACAGTAACGCCGGCCTGGCGGAGGTGCCTACGACCTAACTAACTAATTACAAATCAACCCGTGGCTTCGGCTTCGCTCTCCAACAAAATGAGGCACGACGGCAATGTCTGGCGTGATCAAATCCTTCAACATAATATGCCGTGATAGGCATGCTCAGTGAAGCTCGTAGATAAATCAGTGCGAGCACGATATCCAAACGCCATTGCTTTTACCTCTCCCTATATATACCTCTATGGATACTTTTTCACGACGTTAATCTAACGATCAAAGTAGCACATAATCCACAGCTTTTCCGGATATACAAGCTAATTCCCAATATTTACATCATGGCCTTTGTACTAGCCGGAGAGGTGCAGTGGCATGAGGGAGAGAAGAAGATGCATGAACTGATGCACGTTCCGTACGAGGAGAACCCAACAGCGGCTTTCTTGAGCCCTGGAGCAGCTGCACTAGTCCAAAAATGTCCTCTGCTTGCATTGGGGACACTGGATAAACAAGGCCGTCCATGGAGTACAGTATGGGGTGGCCAGGCTGGATTCGTTGGTCCAGTTGCTCAATCCATCATCGGAATAAGGAATGTTATCGACGGAACCCATGATCCCGTCGCAGAAACACTACTTGGCGGCGAATTGGCCGGCACCATTGTCAAGGAACCCCCGCCAGGAAGACTAATGTCCGCGTTGCCTATTGACATGGAGAATAGGAGACGTGTTAAGTTGATGGGACGGATGGTGGCAGGCTCTATGGAAGTGGATACCCAAGAAGACCCTGGAAACAGAAGTATAAACGATCCTAGCTTAGGGAAGTCTGCCCAAATACAGTTAGTTATGAAAGTTGAGGGAAGCTTAGGTGAGATAACTATTTGATCGCCAGCCCCATCTATCCCATGCCCGAATTTTACTGACCTTCGCCTAGGAAATTGTCCCAAATATATTAATAAGAAACACATCACACCAGCACTACCACATCCCAAACTAATATCAAACTCGCCTCATCTCCCTCAGGAGGCACTTGACCTACTCGGTCGAATAGATACCCTTTTTGTAGCCAGTTCCCATGGAAATGACTCTATGGACTCTAATATTCGTGGAGGCCCAGCAGGTTTTGTTCGGTTGCTCTCCAACGATAGTACGGGCGCCGTCATAGTATACCCAGAATATTCAGGGAACCGTTTATATCAGACTCTAGGCAACCTCCAAACAACGCCCCTTGCAGGGTATGCGTTTCCAGATTTTGAGTTAGGGCACATTTTATATATCACCGGAAAAACGGAGGTCCTAGTAGGAAAAGATGCAGCGAAGATACTTCCCAGATCAAACCTCGCCGTCAGAGTTAGTGTCACTGCTGCCAGATACGTAGAAAATGGTCTTTCATTTCGTGGGGAGGCAATGCAGCGGTCCCCTTACAATCCAGAAGTGCGGTATCTGGCTTCTGAGAAGCCAGCTCCCGGCAGCCGACTTCCCGATAATGCGGATACGCGAGTCATCTTGGTTAAAAAGGATGTGATCACCCCTACTATTAATCGATTCAAATTTAAGGCATCTGACCCTTCCACTATTTTCAAATGGATACCAGGACAGTATGCTACTGTTTCGTTCCGAGAGGAGCTAGACATGGGATACAGCCACATGAGAGATGATGACCCCACAAGTATCAATGATGACTATATTCGCACTTTCACAGTGTCATCACATCCTGGGCGCAATCTTGCCAAGAACGAATTCGAGATCACGGTCAGGAAAAAGGGGAATGCCACCAGCCACCTATTTAGGGCCAGCGAAAGAAGTGGGTTGGAGCTATCGCTTCGTGGGTTTGATGGGAGTTTTCGATTTGAGTGCTCCGGATCAACCCAGTGCGTTGGCCATGATAGTTGCGCTCTTCCCTTCGTAGCCGGTGGGATAGGAATCACACCCCTCCTCGCACAGCTCCCGGATATTGATATGTCCCGACTAAAGCTTTTGTGGTCGGTGTCGATGAAAGATGTTGGACTTGTATATGACGTTTTTGAACAATATCCTACCCTACCAAATGCCACTACTGTGTTTCTTACTTCCGGCTCCCCCACCATTGAAAAGGATATGGATGAAGGTGATAAGAAGGCGCTTATCTCGATGACCTCTTCAGGGGCAAAAATAGAGCGCCGACGATTGACAAAGGAAGATCTCTCCGCTGTGCCTGATGCAGATGTCTGGTATATCTGTGCTGGCACCGAGCTAAAGACGGCTGCTACTATTTGGCTAACAGGGAAGAAGCTTATCTACGAGGACTTCAACTATTGAATTCCAGATAAGTATGCTGCAGATATGATAGTCACCTAATTCATTATATAAGATCAAATTTGAGATATTTCAGCATGCTTGGGCCGTTAATTCCAGACGAGAGCCTAGTTATAGCCTATTAGCACCATCACTTGCAAATACATAACTAATAACTCCCCAAATACTAAACGTCCTAACATCACGTATTAAAGATATGATAGCATTGACTCGATCTTCTTTCTTCCCGCCATGTCCAGAGACGCGTTGTAGGCATTCCGAGCTCTTTGGCAGTTTTATCTATTGCTTACAGATAGTTACCCGCTTAGCGCCGCTTTTGATGACGCCAGAAGCGCTGCCTGGTGGGCTAACTAGGGTCTCCAATAAATTCAAACATCGTCAACTCCCGCAAACTTCGCGCAACACTACAACAACTGCTTACAGAGGTTGATCAATAGTTAACCAGAGGAGCCATACCGCCCTATTTCCTTCGCTATTTACGTCTGCTCTCTGTTCTCTATATTACAATGGCTTCCTACGAAGGTATGTCTGAATAGAGCGCTCGCGGGGTGGATGCTTGCATTCTCCCAAGCTTGCCTGAACACCTCTCGGAGCTTAATAATAGTTATACAATTGCTCATTTAATGGAATCTAATACCTGTTATAGTTGAGCACCCCACAACTGACGATAATAGCTCGTCTACCAATAACTCCCGGCAAACCAGCTCTCGACGCTCAGCTCGTCCTGACCTGTCTACATTCTTCGCCACACTCAATGAAATCAGTCCTAACCAAGGCAACGAGAGGACACGACCCTATGCAGTGCCGGTACCAGGCGATGTAAGCGCTGCATTTAGGTCTCTTGCAGAGGCATTCGATGTTATGAGACGCAGCGGGGATAATGCGCCGCTACCAGTTTATGACGGGCGAGACCCTGAAATTCCCGACGCTGGGCAAGGACAATTGATAGAAGAAATGATCCGGGCCCTACTGCAGGATGCGGAAGCTCCTCCGAGAGAAGTAGAAGGTGTGTCAGAGGAGTTTTGCGATAGTATGTGTAACTCTTTTTGCTGGATTGCGAATAGCTACTCACCCTGTGCCCTTCATAGTGCTTGACCGTGTTCCTAAGACGAGGCTAAAAGAGTCCCAAACATGTCCAATATGCAATAATCCATTCCTAGAAGATTCGCATCCTCTAGTTGTCAGGCTACCCTGTCATACATCGCATATGTTTGACTTGGAATGCGTACGCCCTTGGCTACGGCTTAGAGGAACATGTCCTCTTGATAGGACAGATTTTGGAAAGAAGGAGCGCCAAAAGGAACAAGAGAGGTTGGAAAGACTCATGAAAAAGTCTGGCGGGGTTGATGATGATGACGAGGAGGGGGAGTGGGATGGCATGTATGCGTAAAGACTTGGATTTACAAGACAAAAGGAGGATTATTACACTCAACATCTGATCGATAAGATAACTACCTTTTAGTCTCCTTTCTAGAGGCACATTTGTTACACTTCTTTGCATTTCCCTTCAACTTACCAACCCATACATACCCTGTCTTCCAGAAAATGCTGCCCCTTACATACTCCTATGACATCAATTGTGTACGAGGACGCTTCTACCTATTCATTCTAGCCCGACTCTGGCTTTCAAAATACACCTCTTTGAACGAAATTGAGAGGTCATGGCTAGGCTGTGATTGCATACTAGCTAGAACCTCACTGCATTGTTTTTCATACCCGTTGCATTTTATACTCCGATTTTGGTTAACTAACGGAATTTTCCAGCCTGCCCACATCAGCGTAACAGCATTTTCCTCGCCGCAATAAATACCGCTATGCAATCCACCGTTACCTCTACCCAGCTCCCATTACAGACAATTGAAAACTCAGAAGTCGATAGATATACCTATCACCCAGCAAGATGTCCTACAGCAATCTTGAAGACCTCGATCCAGAAACTGCAAGACTAATTATTCAGCTTCAACTTGACGACTTACAAGAAATCAAGGACCAGTCGAAAGGCAAAGCTCGCGAAGAAGAATTAACTGACCCCGATTTATCGTTAGAGCTTTGTAGCGCCGAGCTCACTAGATCGGCAGATATACTCAGAGACACCTCGATAACAAGGAGTATCGCAACTGCAATTTACAGTGATCAAGAAGCCCTACGCGAATTTCTCAAATCTGAGAGTCGAGCATGCCAGGACCGCCAGTTAGCGTGCCATCCGGACGAAATGACTATCCTCCCTAAAGAGCTTCCAGCTTTGAAAATCCACCCTGGAAAGGCCTCCCCGCGAGTGACGTATGAATCCTCACCTCCACTACCTGCCAAATATCAAAAACAACCGTGGCCCGAAACACTTGGATGCGGAATATGCTCCAGACACATCCACGTCTTTGAATCTGTGAGGCTTCCCTGCACCCATTTATGCTGCCCTGAATGTCTCCAAAAATTATTCCAGGAATCCTCAATTGGCGACGCACAGTTCCCGCCCCAATGCTGTGGCGAACCCATCATATTCGAGCAAGTTGCAAGATTCATAATGCCTGACCTGATTAATCTTTTCTAGCCGAAAATTCCCAATTCGAAGCGGACGATAGGACCTGCTGCTTTTCCTCCTTTTGTTCCAGAGTTATACCTTCTAAAAACATTAAAGACAGGATTGCTTCATGTCCGTACTGCAATACAGTCACCTGTACAATTTGCAAATCTGATTCTCATGAAGGAGACTGCCTAGACAATACCACAATACTCCAGGTTCTAAACCTGAGTACAAAAAGTACACGCCTGCAATGCTACCTCTGTAGCAATATAGTCGAGTTGACCCCTGGGAAGAATCATATAACGTGAGAACCCCCACTCTCTCTATTCTGATTTCCCTCAACTAATAGAATGTTTTTCTTTTTTCTTTTTTTTTTATCCTCAGCTGTCCCTGCACTGCCTAGTTTTGCAAAATTACGATGTCAAATGAGAGGGTTATCCATCCTGTTGAATATTGAAACGAAAACTAGCTTATATGAGGGCAAGTTGACTCGGCTGACAACCCATTCAAGATATACAGTCAACCGAGAAGTGACGGTAACAGATCAAACCAATCAAACTCTTGTCCATGATAATAAGTGATGAAGGAATACACCGGAAACAACCCCCCAGGCATCAACAGATGCGATTGATGTTGGCAAAGTGCCTATACCACCTGTCTAAGGTGTTAAAAAAAAAAATAATAATTACACTTGCACCTGATTTGATTCTATTCTAGCCATGTAACCCTTCTCAAGAGCGAATTCAATTTCCAGGCGTTATCCCGCATGTTCAGATAAACCTGTAAAGGATCTGGTTTGGTTAGAATGATCATGACCACAGTGTAAAGCAAAGTTTGTGTCGGAGGTTTGGAATCTGGCCAACGGAAAAATATCCAACTCCTCCAATTCTAGCTAACCTGCGGTGGAGGCGGAGGGCCATTGACCTCTTTTGTACGAAGCGAAAGTTTTCCTGTCTGGCCCAAAACTGCTTCATACCCGCTCTTCTCTAGTATCTTGGAATCATCCTGAACCACCTCTCGGGCTTCTAGCTGCTCCACTAGCTTTTGATTTTCCCGGTTTCCTTCAAGCAGGAACTTCAAACACATGACGGCATGTTCTTTGATGTATGGATTATGAGCATCGAAGGCAGTACAGGATAGGATTGTCTCAATCCCGCTATACTTTCGAATTTGATTCTGGACCTGAGGACATTTCCAAACCAGAGAGGAAAGCACCAATATAACCAGTTTTTTTAGGTTACGCCATTCAAATTCAGCTGGGTCTTCGTTGCCAATTGGTGGCGAAGGTACCCTAGACTCTGGGCCAACGGTGGCATTATCGACCGGCTCGGAATCGTTTGGATCATATGGCCGTTCAACTGCTACTGGGGCAACGACTGCACTGTCACTTTCAGAGGGAGAAGCCTCGTTGGACGGGTTTTGCTGGGGAGTTCTTGGAGCTGCTGCCGCGACGGCTTGGGTCAGCGAACTGAGAGACCCCTTAGGAATGCTAGCTTCCAATTCTTTGATCAAAGTCACCAAATCGTATACAATCTCCCACTGGACGAGGAGGTTCTTCCATTCGGTATTTTCCGTCAGAACCGCAAAGAATTCAAGGAATTGGTAAACTCCTTCATACACTCGTTCCATGTCCCACAAATTCAGTGGGAAATCTTCAGGAAGGGCATGTCCAGCTCGAATCTGTCCCTGAAGATAGATCAAAGCGCATGTCTCCGGAATGATGTTTCCACGGAAGATAGTGAAAATATAGCGAACTGTCAGAACATCGACTTTGGTGACAGTAATAGAACTTCTCCCGGTTGGGGTTTCTGCCGTAGATGCAATGTTCGGCGGTGAGTATTTCGACCGGAAGATATGGGTGAGGATTTTTATCACGACAGCTTGCGCAGGGGATATAATATCCTTAGCCTGTCCGAAATCAGAATAGGCGTGCGACATGAGTCCATTGTTTAGGACGGCTTCCATAATCTGAACCATCATTTTGAAGTAAAGCTCGTCGTCGGGGAGATCCCATGCAGCAATAAATATTAGGAGCTCTCTAAGCAGATTCCGCCCAGTTTCTTGGGCAAGCAATATGTGACAGCGAACAGCTTGCATGTTTTTAGATCCCGTTTTAGGACCACCTTTGGGCCCAAAACTGTCCACAATTCCAGCCTGGATTAACATTGGTAGAGCTTCAATTTCAGCAGGCCCTAACACCAAGGGGATATCAGTCAATAGGCCGCGCTGCTGGTCCCCCGGACGCCCCCTATAATCATCATCGTCGTCCTCCTCGTCTTCTTCTTCCTCGACGCTACCATCCACCACTGCTTCCAAGCTTCGTGAATCATCGTCAGCAATACCAGTACGCTCCATGCCATCATAGTGATGCTCGCCCTCTGTAAGTACAGGTGAGGTTTCTTGTAAGCGTGTCATTAGTTCATCTTTAGCTTCTTGGAGAGTTTCAGCTGCAGACTGTGCTGAACGTGTCATAATTCGGTCCTCCGGGGTTACTGGAGCATCAACTGCAGATATAACACCATATTCATCAAGATTTGGGAAATCTGTCCAGCATGTGCGTGGGAAGCCCGCCGTAGCACTTCTGTCGATGCTTAAAATAGGTTTTTTGCGCGTAGGCTCTTCCTCGACTCGACATGGACTTGCTTGACGGTCGTTCAAGTCTGCCCAGCCGTCCACTTTTGCGCCTAGGATGGCAGTGAGAGCCGCCCGAATTTCCTTGACACGCTCGGGATCTTTACCCATCTGCTGGATCTCCTTCAAATTTCGACCGAGGAGCTTTTCCATATGGTCCTTGATATTAGCTAACAGTAGCATAGCAGCCTCTTCTTTTATGGTGGCAGGCTCCCTTGGGAAAGATGAAATCGTCTCTAGTAATAGGTCCTCGGCAGTTTGGTCATAAAGTGTCCTAAGAGGCGGATTAACGAGTCGCTCCCCGGCTCTAACAATCGGCGCAAGTCCTTGAGCAGCGTTGTTCGATTGATCCAGAGGCTCCATATGGGTAATAATGCTAGATTCGCCATTTTGGTGGTAGCCGAACAGATCCAGCCAGAGAACCAGCTTTCGGTGTTCATTGTGCATAATGAAATTATGGAGAAACTGAAGGCATGTAATCAATAGCCGCTTATAGAGGCTGACAACCTTTTGCCATCTCTCTTCATTTCTCGCGTTGCTTTCTCCATCATATCCCCTAGCAGTCACTCTAACGCAAGTATCAATCAGCATCAAAATCCTCTGGTCAAAGCCCTTTTCTGCAGCCAGATTTTGCGCCTTTTTGGTTGTTGCAAGTAGGTTCCGAGCAATTGTACAGAGATCGTTCAATCGTTCAATGTCTTTTACCAGGGGGAAGTAATTATATGCAATCAGGTTCGATGAAGAGCCGTCATAGTTTGCAGATGCCGGATTCTTCCAGGCAAAAGATTGCGATTCCAATACCGGGATAGCTTTAGTGAGTACATCAGTAAGCCCCTGCCATATCGCAGGTGAGAACCCTAGATTTTGTCTGCAGAGTAGGCAAAAATTAGCTTAGAAATTTATACTCGTGAGGTAACTATTTTTATTTCCCCCTCTCCTCTCCAGATTTAACAGAAAAAGCTGTGCCAGCTATGTGGAAAACATATCCTACCTTACGTCACTTTCCTGGTGGCTTTTGTACAGTATTTGCTTGCCCGCAAGGAGCATGTGTTCCAGTCTCTTATCATCAATCATCCCACGAGTTTCGTAATGGCTCAAAGTTCCAATTAATACCACCTTCAGCAGAAGCTCTGGGGCGGTGCATTTTGGATTACTTTGCGTTCCAGCGTCTTCTGTGGTTTCTGGCACCGTGGACGAAGCCATCTCTCAAAATTTGTACCCACGGAACTGTCTGTTGGATCGTCAAGTGAGAAAACGAAATGATGAAGTTGTCCACTTGATTTTGCGATAAGCAGGTGGATGGAC
>OJKM01000087.1_pt1 | contig 14107 bp, 12 predicted proteins | sample 1596631 | NCBI WGS metagenome assembly OJKM01 (sample SAMEA3904683, study PRJEB24821) | metagenome | biome: Builtin; feature: hospital; material: surface | place: USA | collected 2013-06-06 | reverse complement strand
GAGAAGTACCTGCGACCTTACCCGCGGGAGTTGCCCGTGAACAGCCGCCGCGGGTAAGGTCGCAGGTACTTCTCCGCCCATACAAATTTTGCGGGTGAATGAAGTCACTGCGACCTCCGTGCTGCCCCTCGAACTGCCTGGCTGCCCCTCCCGGCTTATTTTCGCGCGGGTTTTCTGCGTGTCAACGTGACCCTGCTCCCCTTTGAATTCGCATGGCCGGAACCTAATTGCTGGCTCAGGGGCCAGCCGCCAAGGTGAATTTGCTGTCTAACTGCATGATGGAAACTACATATCAAAATAATAATAATAGCTAGTGCATCGACATCAGCAATTAATAGGATGAGCGTCCGTACCTGAAGAACCGCAAGCGAAAAGAAACGAGAAAAAGTCACTGCAGAGTCGATCATGAGTACCTATTACTAAGCGGATGTTTATCCGTTCGGATTAGTTGTCGGAGTATTTATCTTTTTACGGTAAAAGGCCTTGGCGCTGCTAACTTGAAAAAGCTTCAACTTTTTGATTGAATTTTCTTCCTTCCTTTTTCACTGTGCGAATAAAGAATATCAACATCAACAACAACAACAGCAGCAGGGCTGATTATGGGCTGCTAAACAAGATGCCTACTTTACTAACTATTATAGCTTTGGACCCGTATCATGGCTGCTTCTCCTGGTAAGTTCTTCTTGGGCAATTGGCTTGGGTTTGAAATATTTTGTGCTGTGTCCTGCCTTGGTGATGATTTGTACAACCGCTTAAACTAGAGTCTTTGATCTTCTTCAGAAGAGATGAAACTCCAAAATTGCACACGTCAGTCTGAATTGTATTTGACTACTTTCTTGCTGTCAAGCCGAAGACCTCGCGTTTGATTGTTTCCTTTGGAAATACTAATGCTTTTGGTTCGTCTTCAGATACAATCACAATGAATGCTACCATGTAGCAAGCTGAGAAATGAATTGGTAAGTCTCCTAACTTGTTCTTCTTCCCCTGCCTTACATGATGATTATTTCTATTTTAATATACGCTGGAAATACCGACTGAGACCTTCGGGTTGTTGACGTTACTATAAATGGCTGTTTCTGATTTGGATTTTTCTCACTTTAATTATTGAAACCTCATGGTTGAATGTCAGGCTAACTGCTGCGAAAAGAACTTGATAGGTTTTCTTACGATCGCACACCTCTTCAGGTCAAGCACTCATGTAAGACATCACTGTCTTCTTTACGCCTTTCATGGACGGACACAGAAGGATGAATGGCACTGGGCTCTGACGGCCAAGCCGGTCATGACAGACATGCCCCATTGTGGCAGGCCTAGAAAACCTCGCCCACTGATCTGTGGCTCATACACAACCAACGTTATCTTCCATAGCTTGGTTTTCTGCTGGCTGACGGAATTAATAACAGGAGCACGCTACTATGTAGCCAAGTGATGTAGCTCTTATTAAAATGGTTAGTATACCACCTACTCTATTCTCCTCGGACATTTAATTCCCACAATGTGATGACATCTTGATGACGAGTCTTATTCGAATTCTCGATGCAGACACAAATATTTAAATAACCATTCATGCCAAACTGAACCTGTGCTCTTCAGCATCGTTTATCACACGCACAATGCATATCCTAGTTCGTAACACTAACTTGGGCTGAGAGCAGGTTGCCACTATTTATATATTGTACGTCGGTGCCTCTCCGTCAAATCAAGCACCTCCTTCACATGATGAGACAATTACGGCACAAAGACAAGCATATGTCCAAGCTAGCCTCGCTAGTGAAGACGAGAATGTCAACCTTCCTGACTTTCCTGACTATCCGTTTTCGAAGCAACACAAGTCGAAAGTGCATAGTGATGGCGGCTAACGTGTGTTACAGACATGTAGTTGCATCAGTACCCGACAGTTTCAGGCTGATAAATCGCATAATGGTATGTTTTACCCGCCTAAATTTCACTTCGTCTCGTTCTCAACCCTACTTCTTCCATGATGATTTACTCTTTTATCACGACGGTCAACATAGTCTATACATTGATGACCACAGCCTGTGACAGGGCATTGATCTGATACTACACATTATTCTTATCCTTCGTTACGCATTGAATTTATATCCAAGGAATTTGGGCTAATTTTAATGCAGCATAGGGTTCTTATATCGTCCCTCATGTCCTACATTCAGTAGTTGTATGGTGCAACACCATCCTGACTGGGGCCAGCACTCGGTCTTGGGCTTACACATTCACTCTCGATCTCAAGATGATCGTTGGAATATGAATAATAGCCCGACATACGAATCGCTAGTTTATTGTAAGCCTGCGCCGATTAGGTAGGTATATATTAGATATACTGCACCGGAGCGTGCTAGTAATAGTAATATACGAATGTGAACCAACTATTCTTCCAATTCCAGATTATCTTTCTCCATGATTGTATCTCGCCGTAGATGTGTTTTCTTTTGACGCCCGATGTCTGCATGCACATGGATTGTCACATGACCCCCGAAATGGGAAGACAAAACATCTTATCTTCAACTTCAACTTCAAACTTCCAACACTTCAGCAGCCTCCAGGTTTGATATTCCTTTCTATCTCTGAACATATCATGACAAGCTGACCTCAAACAGAGCAAGCAGTAAGATGACTGATGAGTTTCATTGGACTACTTCACCACGTTCCACGGTGTCCTACTCTGGCCTTCACAGATAGACATAACAGGTCTATGTATCAGTGATACGCCAAACTCTTAGCTGCCATCTTATTTGAGTTAAGTCTCTTGGGTGTCCAGGTTCATCCCAGCCAAGCAGAAAGGCTGCAGCCAGTGAGAACATCACGTTGGCTTCTTTCCATTGCTCCAGCGAATAGATAAGAGGGTTAACCGCCCGCCTTGCAGAAGACGCAAGGTTCTGATGCAAGCACACTCACGCCAATACATGCTAAGTTTGCTAGCAGCATTACACATGCTGTATCGAGAATGAACATGTGTTGGCATGACATGGTACTTTCATGTATACATGGAAGCACCGAGTATGCCTAGGGGAAGGATGTGGATGAGTGTATTGGAGGAATCCCGCCCGTCGGATATCCAGGGCGTCAATGATTTTCCACCAGGAAAACAGAACGGTTTGGTGGCTCGAAAAACTATGGGGAAACTCTCTCATATGTGAGGAAAGCAAAGAAGAAAAATGGAGTAAATTACTCCCTCTTTTACTTGCTTTTTCCCAGCTCTGCATCCCTTTGAACGTGATTAATTAACGTTCCTAGCGTTAATTAGGTTTCTATTAATATCACTAGCTGCAGCCTGCTGTGTGCAAAGCACCGCACGGCTCGACAGGGGCCGGGGGATTGTACCAACGCTATCAGGCATTTATTTAAAAATAACTCGGAGAGCCCAGCCAGCAGCCGTCTGGCCAAGTTCATTCGCTCGTCCTGAACGACTCATTCTCCAACCACCGAACTTCGTCCTGGCCCCCAAAAGCGCAAAAAAAAAGTAGCTCCCGCTTCCCTGGCCGTCTCAGACCCGGACGGCCTTCAAGTTAGCCAATGCATTCGTTCCCGGCAAACGGCCCGCGCGCTGGTGGCATCCACGTCGCCTTTGTTGGTGTGATTTGTCTCTTTTAGGCTGTTGAAACCAGAAACGGCTGCTGTACAGCGAGGGCAACGCACGACATACCCCGGTGCTTGTTGGTCCACCGCGGTGCTGCAACCGCATTTTTGACCTGGTCTGGTGTCGAGCTTTTGATTTAAGATGAACAGGTGTGGCAAAACCTCCGTTTAATAATACATACAATGTCTTTTTTTCCTATCTCTTCTTTTCCTCTCACCTCCTCCTCTGTTCGAATGTGGCATTGTGGACTGGGGGGTTGTGCTTTTTCATTATCCCGCGTATTCTAGACGCCGGGCTATATGCTCCTAGTTAGCTAAGAGCATCGTCGGCTGACCTGGTCTCTTCACCTTCGCGCTTGTAACTAGTTCGTTGGATAACAGGCCGGATAGTTTGGAGGCATCGTCTTCTCACCATCACCACATACCGGCCGCACCTCACTCAGCACCTCTCGCCGCGCCTATCCACCCCCCGCGTCGACGAGAGAATGTTGTTCAGCCTCCTGCTCTCACTACGTCGTTGAGTGGGCTTCAATTTCCAGGTCCGCCTGGCCTACCTTCCGCCGGTGGCCTCTCGTTCACCCCAGTATCAATGACTTCTCCCTACCTATCATCCGGCATGTTGAGCGGTGTGACGGCTACCACATCGCCTATGTCCGCGGGTGCACGACCAAGGTCTTTCAATTCGCGGTATAATCCACAGGAATGGGGGCCCATCTCTGGTGGCACATCACCCGTTGCGGCAACGGGAATGGTACATCAGCCAGCGCCCTCCTCGACCTCAGTGACAGGTATATATAGCCTTATGTATAGGTGTATTGAAAGTATTAAGCATTAACCAAAAGGGTATATGCACAGCTTCGCCGCCGCCTCCTCCGTACTCCCCCCCTCGAGCAACGTTTCGAGGGCAGCGCGCTCAATCTCCACAGGTCGGCTACCCAGTGGCTAGCAGTCCTAGTCCTATTTCTGCACCAATTCAGCAAAGTACAGCTCCTTCGCAGTCTCGCCAGAGAGAGTCTCCAGGGTATCATTATTCCGTCCCGCGCCCGGGTCCGTCACCATCAGTAGGTAGTCATGAGCTTGAACAGCCGCAACGTCCCGATCATAGGACATCTTTCATGCCTTCTCATTCAACTCACCCGCAACCTTCAGTGAATGATGGTTCTTCTCGCCTTCAAGGCCATTACGGGGCTAGTTCTGGCCTTGGTCGTACCGAACCAACACCTTCCAGGTCATCCCAGACCGTTTTACAATCTGTACCCCCAGCGTCAAGGAGAGCTGTGTCGACCGGTGACTTACCTCACGGCAGAACCTCAAATAGGGCCAGTACTCAGGTGGATAGTCAATCATCTTCTAGGAATGGTAGATGGGAGCCTGGAATGCCACTTCCACCGCCGCCTCCAGGGCCCCCTCCAGCGAGTGCTCCCAGAAGGACTTCTTTTTCGTCACAGTCGGCGGTAGAGAGGAACAACTTACCCCTGAATAGAGAAGAAAGGCTACGGTCCGGCTCGGGTTCATCGTCAATAGAACCTAGTCTTCCTACTATCCCAGCAACTCCGCTTGGATGGGTAGCTGACCAGGTTAACGCCCCAATGACCCCCCGACGGACATCAGCATCCCCTCATGACCAAAATCGGTCGGTTCCCGCGTCACCAAGTCTGTCTAATGCCGTAGCAAACAACTATCACGACGCTTCAAGCCAACCTAAACCATCTTCCATCAGGACTCAAAGCCAAAAGGGGATCCGTGAGCGCCGTATTCAAAGCAGGAATAACAGAACTGAAAACAGCACTCATGGACAGGAGACCAAAGATGAGAGCAATGACATGTCATGGCCGACAGACCTTGTTCTTAGCTCACCTGTATCTGGTGGACTTGTACGTCGACGCACTCTTACCAGAGCCACGCCACGCAGTGCTCGTAGCAATCCAGGAGAGGAGCCCTTGCACAGCGCCAGATCGGCTACTTCGCCCTTCACCAATAAAATGAATACCATCACCTCTCCGTATTCTGCCACTCCCAGGCTGCAGACATTTCCGCACGAGCCGTTGGCAAACAGAGGCCAGACCCCTCCATTTTCTCCAGGGAGAGAGCAGAAATCGCCAACCATGACACCTGAATCGCTGCATTTACCTCCCAAGGCTCTGCCAACTCCACCCCCGGCACAACAGCAGGATGCGGCTCTGCTTGGACTAGAGCCGCGTAGCGCCGGTTCAGATAGGCCACTTTCGCACCTTTTACATCTTCCAGTTGACGTGTCCCCTTTAGAAGCTCAACCCCTGGTCCCAGTTAAGGCTCCCTCCCGACGTGCCTCGCCCAAATCCGCCCCATATGCACCTATAGATGGTAAATTTATTCAAGATGCGGAACATCGGTATCATGAACATCTAAGGAAAGAATCAGAAGCGACCAATGCTACTGATGCGTTGCAAGCCTTTTGCAAATTTATAATTGCCGAGTCAGGAATCCGTCGCCAACAGTATAGCTCGCAATGGAGTGACTTGACTTTTGATCCTAAGACCGTTGTTGACAAGTTATTTGAACTCTCAAATAACCCGTTAAAGGTCGAAGCTAGGCCTAGGGATAGCTCTATTGCTCCGTCCGAACCTCCACAGACTCCTGACAGGGTCACCCCCAAAAGGCGTACTTCTGTAATTGAATCCGGTTTGGGGAATGGCTATAAACCCGCTTTATCACCTATTGCAAGCATGAGTATGAGCAATGAAGAAAGCTCTCGGGGTCGTGCACCTAGTCGTTGGTGGGAATCGCAGACTGGCAGTGATAACGGAGATGTTGGCAGTAAAGTCTCACGCACTAAACGGGAGACTAAATACATGGGCCTACCGCGAGAGATGCGCGAGGCGATGCAAATGGACCATTTAACACCGACCCAGGCTGCTTACGATCAACAATACTCTGGGGACCAGAACCCTTATGCCAATTATGGGCCGAATGAGTATCCTCCAGAGAAGGTAGGCTGGAATGACCTTGATGCTTCCCAGCCCTCAGGACCATCACGGACACTATCAGCCATCAACCGTGAAGCTCGCAAGTTGGACATCTCAAGATTGGTTACCTTGCCTCCCCCGTACCCAAGGCATTATCCAGGTGTGAATAACAATCACCCAGACATGGCGTTTTATCGAACGACCGTTCGAACTATTAGTGATTTGTCCGAGGTTCACGCAACCAAAGCAAGTTTTGAAAAGAAGATCAAGGCTCTCCGTGAGAAGCACCAGAAGGAGGCCCAAGAAGAACTCCGTGGGTTCAGAGCGCGGATGAACCAAGGAATCGAAAGTGGCAGCATATCTTACGCGGATGCAGCCGATGCAGAGGCCAGTCGGCAGGCGCAAGCAAATGAAAAAGAGCGTGGGATCGTTCAAGCGGAGTTCGACATGTATCAAGTCGAAGTCTTGGAGCCGATGCAGAGCATCCTGAAAGATAGGATCAAAATTGCAACAGCCTGCATTGATGAACTGCGAGGCAAACTCTTCGACTCAGCACAGCGTCAAACACCAGATCAGACCCAGGAAGAGGGCGATGAAGAGCCTGAGCTATTAGAGAAATTGACACAGCTTAAATGGTTATTCGACGGCCGTGAGAACCTGTTCCGCGAAGAGTATGATATTCTCGGCGAGCGCAACGAGCTCTTCAGGGCCATCGTATCTCTCCCCTACCGCCTGGCCAAAAACACAGAAAAGCTCACTGAAACCGACAACTTCTTCATCCGTGATGCTCAAGATCGAAAACTCGCCTTCGTCGCCGAGACTCTTAAACGGTTTGAGAGCTTCATGGACGTGATCGAAGCAAACGTCAGCCGGGGAGTTGAGACTCAACTGTCGGCGTTCTGGGACATTGCTCCCCCCATCGTCATGATCCTACAAGAAATCCCACAGAGCCTTGAGGGATTCTCCGTCCGCATTTCGCAGAAGGAATATGACGAGAACCCAAGCTATTACCAGTTCCCGCTGCAATATTTATATTCGCTGGTTACTCATGCTGGTAAATCAACGTACCAGTTCATTGAGTCCCAGACAAATCTCCTCTGCCTGCTTCATGAGATCAAATTCGGCTTGATGAATGCGAACTGCAAGTTCATGGAAGTACAACGGATTATATCTGGCGAGCCAGAGGAAGACGTCCGCCGTGAGATGCAAGAGTCTCGTTCTGAGGAAGAAAGGATCCTCACCCTCGATCTAAAGGAGAAAGTCGGCATGGTCGAAGGCCAATGGGCTGAAGCTCTAGGCCAGCAATTAGAAAATGTCAAAGAACGTGTCCGTCACCGTCTTGCCAGCGAAGGCGGATGGGAGGAAATGGAGCAGATGGAACAGACTTGATACTTTTCCACGAGCTTTTATACCCCTTCTCGCTTCCTCTTTTCTTCTTTCCCCCTGTCTCACCGTACGGGGGTATGATGTGGGGATGGGGCTTCCATGTTTTTTTTTTTTTTTTATTCGTTTCTTCTTTCACATATGTGTTCCTATTCTAATACTGCTTGATACCCACCTACGTTCGTTTGTATATTTTGACTTTTTTACCGTCTCCGAGTAATTACTTGACATGAAGGAGACACTAATGAGTATGAAAATGGAGTTGATGACCCTATTGCAGGCTTTTTTTTTTTACAATATAGAATGGAAAATATCACTATACTCCTTTTTCCGTTTGCTCGGTTGATCCCGAGTTGGTGCACTTGCATAACTCGTTTGAAAGGGGTAGCTTGGTAGATCCCTCTACTTTGCCAATTCCGTCCGAATTTCCCTGAAGAAATAGCATCCAACCTCTCGTCACATTATATTGCCCATGCCCTCTCATTCGTCATCTATTGATGCATCATCGTCCGTCAGTTCATCCCTATCAATATCAACTCCGCTATCAAAAGCCTCCGCTGCCTAGGTCAAGCTCTATCACGTGATCGTCCTCTTAAGAATAAAACCTGAAGAAAATCTCAACTTTACTTTTCCGTTCTTTCTAGAGCTTTCTATAAAACAACATCCACTTGGAAGAAAAATAAAAGGAGAAGAAGAGACAGCTTTCTAGCTCCTCCAACGTAGTGATAATCTCGCTCCTGTTCTCTCTCCCTCTCTTGATTTCTCGAGCTGGCTGACCACTATAACATCGTGCAGTGACTGCGGCTCTTTGGGCTATTCGTTCGATGTAAGTTACCCAGCCCCTCCTGTGATACCCTTACCACCAATTCATCGCTTGTTTTATGATGATACCCATGAGCTGGCACCAGTCCTAGAAAGATTTGTACTCTGTTTTATGCGGAATGCTTAACCGGGCTAGAAAAAAGCCCATCTGAAGACCTATCAATCCCGTTTTGTTACTGCTTCGAGATCGTCAGCATTGGACCGTTTGGCTAACAATTGCATGGCCTTTTACAGATAGAAGAACTTTTAAAAGAGAACTAGCATCTGGAGACGTACACTTCTCTCGGACTAACGCTCTTTACAGTTTCAATAAGCCTTTCAAAATGGTCCTCCACAACCCGAATAACTGGCACTGGGTGAATAAGGATGTCTCTAGCTGGGCCAAAACCTATCTAGAGGAAAACTTGGTTGGAATCTCCGCTGAGGAGAATGGAGTGACTGCTAAAATAAATAAATTGGTCAGCATGGATGGCGACGTGGACGTCAGCCAGCGGAAAGGAAAAGTCATAACCCTCTTCGATGTCAAATTACAGCTTGACTATGAAGGTTTGTGGATATGCCTGCCTACCTACCCATCATGTCTTGCTTTTTCAGATAGCAATGCATACATTCAATTCGACCGTTTGTCAAGGTTGAGCTCTGGCTAAACGTTTATCTTTTCTTTGATTCAGGAACCACGAGTGAAAATGAGGATGTCACTGGTTCGATTAAAATCCCCGAGGTCGCCCATGACACCGAGGAAGATGAGTTCGTAGTATGTGAATCCCTTTGTTTGGACGAGCAATTCCCTCCCCCGGTTGTAAAATAGCCAATTCTTGTAACGGAAGCCAACAGTTTCTCCAACAGTTTGATACGAGCATATATTCCGAGACCGCGAAGAAACAGCCCGTCAAGGATCTGGTTCGCGCGAAGATAGTGCCCCAGCTGCGCGCTGCACTTGTCAAGCTTGGTCCTGCTCTGATCAATGAGCACGGAAAGGACATTCAGCATGCTCCTGGCTCCAATCCCTCCAGCGGCTTCGCTACTCCCGCGACTCTTAAATCTTCCACTCCCCAGCCATCAAAGGCCGCTGTTACCGCGACGACCACGACGACCACTACCACCACTGGAAAATCAGCCGTCAACACGGTCTCCGTGAACGCCTCCGACGAGTTCCGTACTACTGCCGAGCAGCTTTACACCACCTTTACCAACCCTGATCGCCTTGCTGCCTTCACTCGTGGAGCTCCTCGTCGGTTTGACGGTGCTAAAGTTGGTGGACAATTTAGCATATTTGACGGAAACGTGGACGGTGAATATGTTAAACTTGAGGAACCCAGTCTTATCGTCCAGAAATGGCGACTGGCCCAGTGGCCTGCTGGTCACTACAGTACCCAAGAGATCAAATTTGTTCAGAACGATGTTGACGGAGTCACTGTTTTGAACGTGAGGTGGGATGGTGTCCCCGTCGGACAGGAAGATGTCGTTAAGCATAACTGGGATGGATATTATGTCCGCAGCATCAAACAGACTTTTGGGTAAGTCACTTCCTTTGCATGGTATCATGGGGGAATATAATACTGATTGGCTACCAGGTTCGGCACAATCCTATGATGGATGACCTGTTGTGCTTAATTGATAGTCGTATAGTTGTCACGTTGCCCATGAGTTTGATGCTAGAAATACATGCATAGAGACACAGTCTCCGGTTTCTCCAGTTCTTTTAGTGATAAGCTTAGCATTGGCCCACCGGGTCATCTCCAAATAAACAAGCATATATTTAGCCTGCCGTTAACCGAAATTTCTGTAGAGTAAAATCAACTAGGACACCGGTCAAATAGTTACCCATCCCCATATATGTCAAAGCCAAATATGCATGCCCTTAATATTATAACCCATGTATCAACCGAATACTCTCAGCATAAAAACGTCCTTTGCATTGCAGGCCCAAGCCCTAACCCTGGCTTCGGCATGTGAATGCTCAGCAGAATCTCCAGATTAGTTTATGCGTGAATGTTGCACTGCATGAACTGACCCCATGGATTCAACCTTGTTTTCGTCTCTTCCTTGGATGTCTCTGATGCAGCGATAGTGGCGACTGGCCCGGTGGCATGCGCTCTACTCCCGCTCTCGTGATGGACATTGCTGTTGTTGTCGATAATAATACAATAATACCCAGGACAGGCTGATCCCGGGTTGGGATCAGGCCTGCCAGGAGCTTCTTTGCCGCCTCTCACGGCTTGCATTATAAAACGAGCCGGCTCTTGCTTGACCTTGCACGAACTCGAATACCTACGTTTCTCGTTCTGTCCCGCCTGAGGAGTATCTAGGGTGCACAAGAGCATTCGTTAGGCGGGAGAGACAAAACGTCAACCTCGATTCCATCTTCAACAACACATTCGCAATGCGGGTAACCAATCTGCTATGGTCTTCCCTGGTTATACCGGCTGCTGTGGGCTTTCAGGTTCGGCTTAGGTCGTCTGAGGATACTGCCCTCGACACCGTGGACGATGGCACACTGCAGAGCCTGCTCGATAACATCGGGTTGAACGGCTCGAATGCCTGGGATACGAGGCCAGGGTTGGTTATAGCTAGCCCTAGCAAAAGGGATCCAGACTGTATGTCCCATGGCTTCTCATAAGTCGATTATAGTAGCTGACATTCGATATATGTGAGCAGATTTCTTTACCTGGACGAGAGACTCGGCTCTAGTGCTCAAGTGCATTACCGACGCCTTTGCCGCTGGAAATACGGCTCTACAGGAGACAATCCACGAATACATCTCGTCTCAAGCTCGCATCCAATTGCTAAACACCCGCTCTGGTGGCCTGTCAAGCGGAGGGCTCGGAGAACCAAAATATCGAGTGGACGAAACCCCATATAATGAGGACTGGGGCCGACCTCAGGCTGATGGGCCTGCTCTAAGAGCTACTGCCTTGATTGCATACGCAAGGTGGCTTCTTGTAAGGATATCGAGCTTCCTGCTATTACTGAGAGCATGATTCTTATTGTTTCGTCATAGGAAAATGATTACTATGATGTAGCTAAATCGATCGTGTGGCCGGTTGTCAAGAATGACCTTTCATATGTCAGCGAGCACTGGAACACTACGGCCTTTGGTACGTTCTTCTCAATCCCTCTCTCTCTCTCTCTCTCTCTATATATATATATATGTATGTATACTGATATCAATCAACAGATTTATGGGAGGAAGTAAATAGTCCATCCTTTTTCACCACTATCGTCCAACACCGAGCTTTGGTGGAAGGTATAAACATGGCGCGGGCATTGGACGAAACCTGCCCTCATTGTGAGTCTCAGGCACCCCAAGCACTCTGCTACTTGCAGTCGTATTGGACTGGAACCGCCGTCCGGTCGAACTACGGTCAGGGTCGCTCCGGGCTTGATGTAGCCTCCATTCTGGGCTCTATCCACACATTTGACCCCGAAGGAGAATGTGACGACACTACCTTCCAGCCTTGCTCTGCGCGAGCACTAGCAAACCACAAGGCAGTCACAGATTCCTTCCGGTCCATCTATAAGATTAACGGTGGTATCAAGCAGGGCCAGGCTGTGGCCGTCGGCAGATATCCCGAAGACGTATACTTTAATGGAAACCCATGGTATCTAGCCACTTATGCTGCTGCAGAACAACTATACGATGCTATGTATCAGTGGAATAAGATAGGAAAAATCATGGTGACAGATGTTTCCATGCCTTTCTTCAAGGATATATATTCCGAAGTGCAGAAAGGGACACACGAGTCTTCCAGCCCGGAGTTCGGCAATATAATTGCCGCAGTAAAGGCTTATGCAGAGGGGTATATTGAAGTTGCCGTAAGTTGATGTTCCAGAACTAGGTATTCCCCGGCCTTGGCTGACCCTATCCCAGAAAAAATATACCCCGTGCACAGGAATGCTTTCAGAGCAGTTCTCCAGAGATAATGGAACGCCATTGTCTGTGGCGGACCTCACCTGGTCATACGCATCGTATCTAACCGTAATGGCCCGACGCAACTCCGTCGTTCCGGCTTCATGGGGAGAGAAGAATGCCCGAGATATCCCATCTACTTGTGTGCCATCGTCAGCAACCGGGCCATACCAAACGGCTACTATAACCTATTGGCCACCAAACCTCACCCCCACTGCTCAGCCGTCGCCCTGCCCTACGGCCTTGCCAACCAAGAACAATGTCCGCTTCAGACTGCTCGCCACCACACAGGTGGGCGAAGACGTCTTCCTAGTTGGATCCATCCCAGAGCTAGGCTCGTGGGACGTCAAGAAGGCTGTCCCGCTCAACGCGGACGTCTATGCAGACAACTGTCACCAATGGTATGTTGACGTTGAGCTTCCGACCGCCGTGGCTTTCGAGTACAAGTTCATCCGCAAGAGAGGAGGAGAGGTGGTGTGGGAGCGAGATCCGAATCGGAAGTACACTGTACCTCAGACCTGCGGCGTCTCGGGAGTGATTAAGAGAGACACCTGGCGATAGATAGCCTTTTATCAGAGCAATATCCATCTTCAATATCCTATTCTACACTTCCTCCCTCAACCCCGACATCCCAATCTACAGCCAAAAGCTATGCTAGTAAGCCGCACTCTATTAAACTCCGACTCGCCGTCCCAGGGATTATGATTATGTAATATCCTGTTGGTCCGAGAGTCAAACCTTCTTCTTTTTAACTTTAAACTCAAAAAAAGCAAGCACGGACATCAATATCTAGATTCCTCGCCAGCCACGCCCTTGTCCTCCTCCTCATCCTCTCACAACCAACATCACCACGCACGCGCAGATCTTGGAGCTCGTATTCCCCCATCCGCTTAGCGAGACGACAGGGGCTACCACAAGAGCAGACAGTGACTATAAAAAGACCTCCTCCCTTCTCCTCCCCTCCCAATCTTTGACTGTTCAGTTTCATCTGTTGACCAATCTCCTCACAGGTTTGCCCCTACGCTTCTACGACAAAACCGACAACTAGCACTGATACCCTACGAAGAAAAGCCAGATAAACGCAAATATACCCAAGATATGGCTTCAGCTACCTCAGTTCCCAAGACTGGACGCTCTGTCAACCAGGACGTGCCAGCAACGACGCTGACGCTGCGGGCGCGTCCAACGCCCTCCCCCAACTTCGACGAGGGCGAACATCTCGTCCGCGTGCACGCCACCGCTCTTTGTGCAGGCGAGCTTTACTGGCACACCTACGTCACTTTTACCAAGGAGGAAACCGTGCCGGGACCAGACGTGGCAGGAACAGTCTTGTTGGCTCCTCCTTCCTCGCCATTCAAGCCAGGTGACCATGTTTACTGCCGCATTCCTTATTCGCGTCCGGGAGGCGCGAGGGACCACACAATCGCACTTACCTCCGAATTGGCACGCAAAC
>OJKM01000086.1_pt1 | contig 14127 bp, 12 predicted proteins | sample 1596631 | NCBI WGS metagenome assembly OJKM01 (sample SAMEA3904683, study PRJEB24821) | metagenome | biome: Builtin; feature: hospital; material: surface | place: USA | collected 2013-06-06 | reverse complement strand
ATACGGAGCACTTACCAAGAGCAGTCTTCTCGGCCCGACCGTTCGGTACTAGCCGTAATCTTACAAGGGGAAAACTTTAACTTTAAAAGCCCACTTCCCGCTATGGGGCTAACCTTAGTCACTAGCTTGGAGTTTAAATGTTTCACATCGACTGCAGTATTTTTACTACGTGGCGCCTATTGGATCTTCGTGAAAGATTACAGGGACCTTGTTGACTCGCAAAGCGGGGCGCTTAAATTTGGGAAACTTTGTGAAAGCATCGGCTATCGTACCGGATCAAATTATCTGAGCATTCACGTTCGACACGATGAAACAGCTTGCTCTTCTTCTTGAGAAACAGCAGTTTATGCTGGCTACGTTATACAACTAAAGACACAACTACCCGAGAATGTCGCGCGTTATTGCTATTGTTGGTGCCACTGGCAACCAAGGAGGGTCTGTCGCTCGCTCTCTACTTCAGAATCCGTCGTTTAAAGTCCGTGCCATTACACGGAATCCCTCTTCAAAGGCCAGCCAAACGTTAGCATCAGCAGGAGCAGAAGTGGCTCAAGCAAATGGCTTTAACAATGAGGAAATGCTTCGGGCATTTGACGGCGCCTGGGGGTTTTATGTTAACCTGAACTCGGACGATAAGATATGGAGCAACCCTGATGGTCCTACCGAGTTTGATTTGGGCAAATCAATTGTTGATGCAGCGGCCCAGGCAGGTGTGAAGCATTTTGTGTTCAGTTCGGGCCCTCCATGCACGGAGATGACAGGGGGGAAGGTGAGAATGAAGGCTATGGATAGTAAGTAGAACCCCCCCATTATTGATTGTTTTAGTGTTAATAGACATCATTGCAGTGAAATACAAAATCGAACAGTATGCAAAGCAACTGGGAAAATTCGAGACCATTACTCCTATCAATGCTGCATGGTACTTGGAAAATTTTCTGGTGAAGGAGGTTGCCCCAGTGTTTGGCGGATTCCCCCATTTTCCTGATGACGAAGGCTACCTCACGTATCGTGTGCCCAACTGGGGAGGAGACAACAAGGTGCCGTTCTTGAGCATTACCGATGATTACGGAGACATTGTTCAGGGTATCTTTCTGGATCCGGCCCGATGGAATGGCCATGTTATTCAAGCTATGAGTGACATGCTTGGCTTCGACGAGCTGGTGGCCAACTTTGCAGACCGTGAGTGAAATTACTGTTGATAATATGCGCGGTATACATGTTAACCGTTTAACAGTAACCGGTAAAAAGACTCGATTCCAGCCAATTCTCCCTTCCTGGGAAGCCTTTGAAACCCATGGAGTCCACGAGCTAGAGGATGTCAAGCTCATGTTCGGGTTTACGCAAATCACTGGTGGTCGTTACTTTGGTCCGGAGCCCTCAAAGAGGGAGACAGCCTCGGAATTGAAACGCGCAACAGCTACAGCATTGGGTCGGCCAGAAAACCAGCGGGAATTGACGACTGCAAAGGACTGGTTCAAATCGCATTTCATATAAGTCAAATATGATGTAGAGAATGACTTGTTAGTTATCTCATTTTCCGGGCATACACTAGTTAGTGATAAGCTAAGATAACAGTTGCTCACATTATTTATTCTGTTCGTTTGCGAAGTATAAAAATAAGAGAAATGAGGTACATTAGGCACATATTTACCCTAGAAGATAATCGAATACATTATTGCGGTCTCTTTATGATACTGTGTTCAGGGGTTCTTAACCTAGCAGCCAATAGACAGTTTGAAGGGCAGTTAGGGAACCTGAGCTGAAGGATAGAGTAATTATGCACCTCAAAACTAGGATTTATCCTTATAAATAGTTATTCTTTTGCTACATTCTTCCTTTTACCCCTTCGTCCACCGCACAACTCATCAAAATGTCTCCTTTTGAGCTCCTTGGCCTAACAGCTGGACTGGTTAGGGTTCCCCATACCACCTTCGAGAGTTCCTCCTGCTAACTGCTCGTCCAGTGGATCGTGTGCCATATCCTTCTCGCAATTTACAATGTCTTCCTCCACCCCCTACGGAAATACCCCGGGCCCACACTCGATGCTGCTACCCAGCTCCCTTATGTTTACCATATGATCAAGGGCGACAATGCCAAATATATCGCTGAACTACACGAAAAATACGGTGATATCGTGCGAGTTGGCCCCCGCGAGATTTCCTACACCAGTGCATCAGCCAACAGAACCATCTTTGGCGGTCGTCCAACGGAAGAGACCGTTTTCGAGAAGAACCCAGTCGTCTGGTTACAGGGCTCTGGGGAGATACATAACATCTTCTTCGCTCGTCATCGTGAACATGTACGGTATCGCAAGATGATGGCACCGGCCTTCTCAGAAGCTGCTATCCGAGAACAGGAGCCAGTCATCCAGGAGTACGTAACGAAATTCATTGATGGAATGCGCGAGCGGTCCGGCAAGGCTTGTTATCCAGATGCGAACGGGGTTGTCAACATCCAAGCATGGTACAACTTCTTCGTCTTTGACATCCTCAGCCGATTATCCTTTGGTACAACCGTGGGTTCCCTGGATCAAGGCGATTATCATCCCTGGGTGACAGTTATTTTTGGAGCAATAAAACATTCACAATATGTCCAAGCAGCTCACCGGCTGCGGCCATACCATCGACTACTCGAGCTCTTTATCCCAAAGGCGATCAGCGAACCCTACGATACGCACATGGAGTTTGCTGGGAAGACACTCCTAGAGCGGCAAAAGGGCGATTCTATCGGCCGGGCAGACTTTGCCTCCTTCATTCTGAAGGGGATGTCGGAAGCCGAACTACTGGATAATGTGAATATTCTCGTTACCGCAGGAGGGGACACAACTGCAGCAACAATGACCTCGATGACATATTACTTGACGCATAACCCAGAAAGCTACCGAAAACTAGTTGATGAGATCCGGGGGACTTTCCAGGCGGAAGAAGAAATCACTGTTTCGTCGGTCGCAAATCTCAAGTATCTTCGAGCAGTAATTCAAGAAACCATGCGAATCCATCCGCCAGTCCCCGTGGGCCTACACCGAGTTGTCCCTCGGAGCGGTGCTGCGATTGACGGCCAGTGGCTACCAGGCGAGGTACGTGTCCATGCTGATTTGTTTCTCGCTAAGCCATTGACATATCTCTTTTGTTATGCTGTGATGACGCTGACTCGCTTGTAAGACTTGGGTATCCGTGGCGCCCCTGGCAGCGTATCGCAGCCCCCGATATTGGCGAGAACCAGAGAAGTTTATCCCCGAGAGATGGCTGGGAGAGCCTGCATTTGAGTCGGATCAGCGCGACGTCTGCACGCCATTTTCGATCGGGCAGCGGAGCTGCATTGGGATCAAGTGAGTTCAGTTATATATTTCCGCAACTACGTGGCTCCCAGCCCAGGTACTCCATGCAGCTAACTTGGACAGCCTGGCCAAGGTGAATCTTCGATTGGTCATTGCCCGCCTGCTGTGGAGCTTTGACCTGGAAGCTCAGCCGGATAATGTCGATCCTCACGATCATCTCGAGTACGGTGTGTGGCAGGGAGAGCCACTCCGGGTCCGTGTGAAGGAGCTGGCAAGCTCGTAAGGGGTGGGTATGATTGTAAAATAAATTGATCCCCGACATGCCAGCACACCGATCAATACCTTATCTTTCAAATAATTGATGATCCCAGGCCAGCTTTGAGTAACTCATGTACAGAAAAGCCCCTGCTTCGATTGCAGTGGATCACCGCAAGTGCCGATCGTTTCTAGCTAGTTGTCCCCATCTCAACAATGAGGCTGTAAAAGCGGAGCATTCGCTTCCAAGGCATTTTGCTTCCCTCTAGTACCCCGTAGCTATGCATATATGTCACATTATGGTAATTGACTATCAAAAATGTACTCCATAGCCAGTTATTCTGTAATACTCAATCCTTCATTGTCCTTCATAGGGAGTATAGACCCACTTCCACGGGGACTCTTGAAAGATAGTTAACTACTTGTATGTGAGTTGTCATATAGCAATGGTAGTCTCGGACAGACGAATTTCGTTATCCTTTTTTTCTTCCATACGTCAGAGCAAGCAATATTCTCTGGAAAAGGTCAAGCCACGTCATTCCATAAGCCATATCATCTTATCCTGGAAATGTTCTCCAAGTGTTCTTCTCCCAAAGGAATGCAAACAGTCGAAAATCTGGCGGAGTATGACAATCAATTCATGGCTTAGATCTCATGCATCATGGGATAGAATGCTTGATTAACTCAAAATCCCCGAATAAACAAAAAGAGATGATAGTTCTAATAACTGCCTCACTGGAATTCCACAATTTAATTTTTATAAGCACCAGAAATCGCTTGAGGATCCCGAGCAAGCGCACGAACGTAAAAAACTAGGGTATCGATCATGGCATCGGCAGACTGTTGATCTAGATACGCATTGGTAGCGAAGATCTGTAAGGTATGCGTTTGGCCACAGACCGTGGACATAAAAACAAAGTCACGGAGCTCCTTGGCCAGCCGCGGTGCATAGTATTCGTCCAAAGTAGCATGCACACTGCCAAACTTCAGTGTGCAAATGGGTCCGCCAGCCTGATGCAAAAGTTGTGTGCCAAAGACAGTATCCTTGGGCCAATTGGTGGATTTTTTGATGATATCTTTGAATTGGACTTGATCGTATGCTATCGAAGCTACATTCTGTCTCTGAATGCAGTGTAATAAATCTTCCCCGTGTTTAATAGCGCTCAAGTCCATACGAACTGGGATCAGGTTGAGGCATGGTCCAACCACTGCTTCCTCGCCTGGAAGGCCATGGGCTCGACCATGGACGACTTGGCCGAATACCACGTCGCTCTTCTGACAGTGCTTAGACAGAGTCAGGGACCAGGCTGCCTTTACCAGCGAGGCAAGAGTGATTCCTTTGGGAGGTTCCAGGACTGAAAGGCTGCGCGTAGCTTCAACGAATGTCTCTTTCCCTGCTTCCATGTCGGCAAATGGGTCACCTACATAGGTCATCGATGATCCTTCAAGTAGAGTCTTCCAGAATTCATAGGTTTTGGGTGTTGCCGACGTCCAAAACTTATAAGCCCACGGCGAGAACGGAATTGGCGTGGAAAGCGGCTGTCCATTGTAGATATTTTCAATATCCTTCAGAATGATAGGTAATGATTGTGCATCGTATACAGCGTGGTTTAATCGCACAATGAGCGTGTATTGTTGTGAATTTTGATACAGGAGAAAGAAACTGATGGAAGGCACATTCCACGGCATGAACTGATCGGAATCTTCCTTGAGCAGGCCAGATTGAAACTCCTTGAGATCATCGGGACATTCATAGTGCTTAAATGTGATGGTCATTCTCCGAAGGACTGTCTGGAATATGGAATTGCAATAATCAACGAACACGGTACGAAGGATCTCATGTCGGTGAATCACGCTTTCGCATGCACTTTCCAGGCTTCTAGCATCCACTGATCCGGGAATATGGATAATCTCATACTGAGGAGGAAACGCAAGCATAATAGCCTGCTGTTCGGTGGCAGGAAGGATATCAAGAATATCAGCCTCCGTAACATCCAGCTTTGATGCTATTTCAGCCGATGTACCGGGAAACATAGTAAATGACGGGGCTGCTTCCAGTATATTGTCCGAGGAGCCATTCATAAAATAGACCGCACGTTCCGTCATGGCAGTAAGGACTGGATATTGGATGATATCTATTACGGATAAAGAGATTTGGTTCTGTCGAAGGAGAGCGGCCAACTTCATTGCTGTGATGGAATCGCCTCCGAGCTGTATGAAATCGTCCTCCATACCTATAAGCTGTGGCTGAAGGCTAAGGATCTCAGCGACTGCTGTCTGGATGGAGCGTCCCATATCCGAGTCGGGTTGCTGCTTAACGCGTCCTGTTACCCCTGACCCGATGCTATACGACTCAAAGTCAGCCATTGGAAGTTTCTCTACAATCGCTCGGAGCTGACGACGGTCTGTCTTCCCCGTCGGAGTTAATGGCATGCGAGAAATCGGTAGAGCCAAGGTAGGGACCATATATGAAGGGAGTGAGGCCTGCATTGCGGGACGCACTCGATCCAACCAGTCAGAAATAAAAGGGGCACAGGGGGGAAGTAACAGGGAGGAGTTGTCCGGGATCCCATTTTCATTATTACTTTTCTCATTTGTATTACTTTCGTCGATGAATGCAGCTAGAAGGGGGTGAGCCCCTTTTCTTGCAGCAGGAATTGCCACTTCAGCAACCACATGGTGCGCCCCGGGGTACAGTCTGCGAAGGTGATGCTCGACATCGCTCAATTCCACTCGCTGACCACGAATTTTCACCTGGGTGTCTTTGCGGCCAATGAACTCAATAGAACCATCTGGATCAATATAACGGCCATGATCTCCTGTGCGATAGGCTCGATGGCGCTCCTGCGAATCTGGCACCCATGGGCAGAAAGGTATGAAGGCGGCCGCCTTGGCTCCTGTGACGTTGATATACCCACGGGCCACAGTAGGGCCCTCTATGACAATCTCTCCGACTGCTCCAACGGGTGCCAGCTGGTTGGGGTTCCTGATATCAGCGAGCCAGATATGACATCCCATTTTTCGATTGAATGCTCGCGGGTTATAAGGTATGGCCAGGGGCCCATGGTTGGCAACTCCCACGGCACATTCGGCCGGTCCATAGACGTTAAACACCTTGACAGATGGTATCCATTGGTCGAGAAGCGCCTTGACCGGGGTCTCGCCCCCTATCAGAGCAATCTTTAGTCCCGGCATGTCTGCGGGTGAAATCGTCTGCAGGACAGATGGCGTTGTGAAAAGAACATTAGCCCGAAGTGCCGCAAAAGCTCCAGCAATATCATCGCGTCGGCTTGCTTCTGAGGGCACGCAAACGCATCCTCCATACATCAACGCAGCCAGGGCGTCAAAAGTAGCCACATCAAAGGCGTATGCAGAGAACTGAAAGACTCGCGATCGAGAGTCCAGAAAAACACCCCAAGACGCGGCCACCGTGCTGACCATTCTGTGCTCAATGATAGCTCCTTTGGGGTTACCGGTTGATCCGGAGGTGAAGCAGACGTAGGCTGCATTGTGCGGTTGTACGGTGACGGGCTTCAGTTCTATATCAGTAGCGGGAATATCTGGGCCAACCTCGAGGATAGGCAGATTCAAAGGGCGTGAGATATGAGCATCTCGTGGGGAGGATATAACCAGCCTGGCACCAACATCATGGCATATGGTTTGCAGCCGGCTTGTGGGGTGAGACGGGTCGAGCAGGACGAAGGCACCACCAGCCTTCAGAACGGCCAGGACGGCTACATTCGCCCACCGAGATTTCGTAAAACAGAGAGGTACGCATGTCTCAGCCTCTACTCCCTGGGCCTGGAGACGGGCAGCGTACTGTGTGCTCAGCCGTTCAAGTTCGTTGTAGGTAAAAGAGCCATCCCAGGCACATACGGCTATCTCCTCCCCATGAGACTCGCTCTGCCACCTGATTTGTTCATGTATACATATATCATGGCGGGCGAGCTCGTTGCTATTCCATCCCTGGACCCGACGTAAGTCTTCAGAATGAATGCCGGATGTGATTGTGGTTACAGGGGCGTCGTTAGGCCCCTGTTTGATCAATGCCACAAGGTGCCTCATCTGGCTGACCATCTGCGTGCATTTCCACGCATCTTCAGCCCATCCTTGAATAGCAAGCCCATCCTCTGAGGTCAGGTCGCAAAGCACGACGGCCTGCTTAAATCTGCCAGATCGACTGCTGAGATGGCCTGGCTGTGGCCCCTGGTGATGAATCGCCAGCAGTGTTTGCTGGCCATCGCTCTGGGTATCTGCAGTTGAACGAATGATTTGGTCGACAGTTTCGAGGGCCGCCTGGACAGTCCCGTTATATGGCACTTGGAGCTCTATCGACTTGCTAGCCGAATAGTCTTCTGAGCTTGTCAGGTCAAAGTTGACTTCATCAGATCCGGTGAAAAGGGCGAGTGTTGCTGCCCAGGCCAAAGCCAGGATAGAAGGGGATGTGGCAGCCATGGCCATGGGTATGTATAGCAAAAATGCTCGATGCGGGGGGCAGGAACATAACTACAGGCACATTCCTTTTATACATTAGGCATGTATAAATGGTATTCTCCAGTTATATTACGTAGATCGGCGTGTACAGGGAGCTGATAGAGTGGGTATTGTATTTTGCATGCCCAAGGGGTTATCAAAATAACCGCTTCAATATAAATTGGTCCCGCATCCGCCTCCACCTAGTTAAGCCGTTAGTTACAGTACACGATGATAAAAAAGCAAGCATAATATTACCGTATAGAAAAGGATACCTGTTACCTATCATATAAAGGTTCTTTTTGCTGCGGTTGTATTGAAATATAAGACCAGCGCAGCAGGAAACCAATGCTCAGCCAGAGGACCTTTTGGATAATATAGTTAACCGGTATAATGATAACATTCACTCCCACTCAGCACAAGGCGGTCTATCCGGCCATTAATGCGAGCCAGCCAGAGCTCTCCCAGGCTGGCCGGACCATCCTGATTACGGGGGCATCCTATGGCATCGGCTTCGCGGCCGTGCAGGGCTTTGCAAGTGCCTCTGCCGCCCGAATCATCCTTTTGGCCCGCCAGCGAGATTCTCTGGCCTCAGCTTGCGAGCGGCTACGCGCACAGAATCCATCTTTCCAGGGCGAGTTAATGACATATGTATGCGACATCGGCGATGCAATCCGCGTGGCCCAGGTATGGGACGATCTCAACCAAAAGTCCATTGCGGTTGATGTATTGGTTGTGAATGCTTGTGATCCCGGCACCGAAGCGACTCTCGATGCGATCCCCTTGCAGCTGGCTTGGAGGGCCTTTGAAGTGAATGTCCGCGGCAACCTGGACATGGTGCAGCGGTTTGTCCAGCAGGGGAAGACAGCCGATTTCGGTGGGAGGACTGTAAGTTGACGCCCGTCTGATAATTACCTGGCTTATATTGCCTATACAGTATTATCAGGCGTTTACCCTGCCCTGTTGTGAACACGGCTAATGCTCAGTTATAGAGAGCCTTGATCAATATATCCTCCCGCTTAGCCCATGACCACGACTCAAGCGTTGGCTACGGGTCCTATGCGTGCTCAAAAATTGCATTCACCTCCATGATCCAGCATCTGGCGACAGAGGTCCCCGTCGAGCAGATCCAGATTCTCAATGTCCACCCGGGAGAGGTGTATACGGAGGGCCTCCAACGGCTGTGTGAAAAGGACTCCTGGCCCTCGTGGGATGAAGGTGAGTTCAGCTTGACCCCTGACGACGATATTACTTACTGGTTAATTAATTGCTGTTAAACGTCTCTAGCAAGCCTTCCCGAGAATTATATCGTCTGGGCCGCTTCGCCTGCCGCATCTTTCCTGCATGGCCGCTTCGTCTGGGCCAGCTGGGATGTCACAGAGCTGAAAAACTGCGAGGCTCTGACAGACGGCAAACCGGAGAACAAGGATCTGCTCAAACTCGGTGTGAATGGAGTGGCGTTTACTCTGCCTTCTGCGGCTGTCTTGCTATCCTGATTTACCACCGTCTGGGTGCAATCAGCATCTAGTCAACTGAACAGTTGTCAAAGATGAAGCTGCTGCAGCTGGAATAGGCAACTAACTGAGAATGAGTGGCTAGAGGTGCAAAATACCTAAGCAAACATAGCCATATTATAGCAGTCAATTGATCAAAATAAGTTAATATAGGCTAAGAGCTGGCCAGTTAGCTAAGCCCCTGACTGGTTTATATACATAGAGGGGGGTATCAAAATATACACCTACTTTGACAAATTTTATATTTAGTTATTTCTTTGCCCTCAAATTGGATGGTATCGACCACCATTTCGCACGCCTGAGATCTGCATATAACTTGATAGCTCGTAGCAAGTTAATTGGCAAGTTGACTGGCACTAGCCATGGGCCCCTGGAGGCACATTCGATGCACCCCCCAGCTGGAGAGGGACTTTCCCAGCCCCTCGTATGGAATATTTGCAGCTCTGATAACGAGTAAGAGTACAGATACAGCGGCATTCTTGCTGGTAGATCGATTGGCTGTCCATCTTTGACTCAAAATTGAGCTGCATCTGCACTCCGTATTCGTAACAAACTCACTGCGGGTCTAGACAATACCTAAATATCAAATGATATATTAGTTGACACACTTGGGCTGCAGTGCAGACACTCCACACCTCGTGCGCCATGCAGCCAGGGGCTGGCCCAGTGACGTTGCTGGCGCATTGAGAGGATTGTTGCTCCATGCACATAATGGAGATGCTGCGAGGCCTGCTGTGTGATACGTTAAATAATAAATACGCCTTGCGTCCTGGTCTCCCGAAAGGCATCATCACCAGCAGCAGCAGCAGCAGCAGCATCACCACCACCAGCCAACTAGCTAGTTAACTACAAGTGCCATAACCTGTTGTTTACTATCAGTCAAAAGCCATTCACACCATGGATTCCGAGGAGCGGAGCAAAACACTATATGGCTCGCCTTACATGGCCGAATTCTACGAGCTGCACTGGGCTACGGGTCTGGGTCTGGAGGACGTCGAGCTCGTCTACTGGCCGGCATTTGTCGAGATGTTCTCCAAGCACCCTCGAGACGGCCGCCAGTTCACCTTCGTCGACATCGGCACCGGCGGCGGTCGTGCCATCCTTGGGCTGCTCGACAAAGCGGGTGCCGAGTCGTTCGAGATACCCCCCGGGTCTGCCCAGTTCATCGGCATGGACATCGAGCAGCACATGCTCGACCTCGCCGCCAGGGAGGCCTTGAAACATCCCGGCATCCCCCCCGTCACTTGGTCGCTCGGTTCTGCGCTGGCGCTCGACGAGCTGCCTGCGCTGGCCGACCAGAAAACCACGGCCGATATGCTCATCTTCACATACGGCAGCATAGTCCACCTGACAGGCGACGGCGAGCTCGAGAAGTTTTTCAGCCAGCTTTCCAGCGTGCTGACTCCAGAGAGCGGCCGCGCCTATATCGATTTCGTGGACGAGTTCCTCGTTCCGCACGGCGGAGAGATGCCTGAGAGCAGGGATGCGTTCTCGGACTTGCCCGTGGAATCCCTGACTGCCGAAGTGAAGAGCATTCAGTGGCCGGGCATCACGTACCAGATGGAGACGCTTGGTTTCGCAACGGTCGACAACCTGTCTGTGATGGATACGAGAGTGCGTGCTGTGAGGGACGCAGACAAGTCTGTGGTCGAGAGCAACACCGTCAAAGAACGCATGCGTCGATTCAAGGAAGATCACGTCCAGGCCGCTTCCCAGGCGGCAGGGCTGATGCTGCTCGAGAAGAAAAGATGCAATCAAAACTCGGTCTTCGTGTTCCACAAGCCTCTCTGATTGCCAGCAGCAGGGTGAGCTTGTTCCTAGGCGGCTATATGTGCATATGCGCCCCTGGGTTACTGGGTACACCAGCTATGTAGATAGGGGGTATCAGGTTGGTTCAACCTACGAATATCAGCAACTAGTTAACACTGTCAACACTGGAGCAAACTGAAGAACTCTCTTTTGGAGATGAACGTTTCAATATTTCCAACTTCTAAATATCCAATTGAAGGTTCCCACGCGGACTAAAAGATCAATTCTATTATAACAAACCTGCCCTTGCTCATAACTGTGTATTTGCCAAACTGCTTCAGGATATTCATTTTGATATGGGGGTGGACTCTATCTGAAAAAGGATACTGAGAGACGTTGAAGAAAACGAAGAAGAAGAAGTAGAAGGCAGGCCACAGAGTATTTTGGCAGGTTGAAGAACCCCTTTCCAGCGTTAGTAAACGTGAGTATCAATTCCAGTCAAGCAAGAGAGTACGCTTACAGGAACAGGAACATAATGAGACCTGCGTCAACTGGACCAAACGGCTGTTCACGATTGAACGGTGATATTCATGCCCAGAGTGACAGGTATAGTTATATATGGGGACAAGCCTAGAGAAGGCATATTTCTCTATTTCTCCCTCGTGACATGATCGTACGGTCCCTCATGGCGGTAGAGACCAGCCGCCATGTTCAAATGGTCATTGATGTACGGTCTATAGACCTATTATCCAGGGGAAATTGGCTATACCCATCAAAAATCCAGAGTAATAATCGCATCACCGCAGCTGACTTCACAGGTAAGAAATGGGAAATACTATCCCTATTCGCGAACGATAAGTCCAATATTAGCTACTGGCAGTCTGAAAAGCTCAGCATTCAAACTAGACGATTAAGCTCCTTGCAGGCTGACCTATGTTTGCAGATAACTGTACCTGACCAAGCCATAGCAGTCATTGATTTGGAAAAGGTGCGCGAGAACGTACACCTGGTGTTATGGACTGACTGTAGGTACTGCCCTGGTATCTTGGGAACAGAAACATCTGTATCCGTAGGTATGTTTTCCGATGTTCAAATATTGTATATCCTCCGAGAAGCATGAAATCTTATATCACTTATTTCCTCGGCATGGATACATCCCACCGAGTAACTCCAAAACATGCTGACCACTAGTGTAGGCTCGCTCTTTGGCTCAGTCATTATGATAGTATCTTTTAGCAATGGGGCCAACTCTCCCATTCTCTTCGAAGTTGTTGTCAGAAGGGCATTGACCTGGAAGAGTGTTCCTAAACACTCCCCTGACATCAAAATGGCTGGAGTTCTCCCCCTGGAGTCCCGCAAACACTTCCTCAGTTGCATTAGAAAAGTGCAGACACTCCTGTGGCTGAGAATGTACTCGATATCACCGTTGGTGTGGTAGATTCTCAATAGCGATGGCCGGATCTCAAAGATAGTTTCGATGCTGAAGCGGGTGTAATGGGAGAAAAGGAGGGAGGAATTATATGAGCTACTTCGATAGGTGCTTTTATAGCATCTGGGGTTATATAGCTCGAAATAGACGGTAAATAACACCTAGTGAAGTCATCGCCGGCTGATCTTTTAAAATAGTCCGTTTAGAAGCAGAAGCAGGACAGGACCTCCTGTCATATCGACATAGCAAAGTCTTCATATGGCGACTACGAAGTTCCCTAATCTGATCGCGGGAAACTACATCGATCACGCACGAGACATGCCACCATACAAGTATAGAGGGACCTTTGTAAGCTATAGAAATATGTTAGTTATAAATCTAACATAATAAGAGATAACTTACGCGGTATGCTAGATGTTCTAAAAAGCTCTCCTACTGTAGTCGTTTTGATAGGCCGTGGGATCATGCTCTATTCTCGAGGCGCAGTGAACTATGCATTTGGACGTAGTGGGCTTCTCCTGGATGTGAGGAGAGCATGCGCAGTAGGAGCTTTTGAGCCTTGTCATGCAGTCGTATGGGACATGTAGAATGACCAAGGCGCCTCCTGGGCAGAATCTATGCCAGTGCATCTGTCCGCAGGTGTAGCAAGGGCGTGGAGGGGGCTTGGAAATCGATTATGCAACTGCATTTCCTTTCCAGTATAGTTGATAAGATCCTCAGCGGGAGGCAGTTAACCTCTTTCCTCTGAACAGGTTTTAGTATATAATATGATGTAGGTATGTTATAGGAAAGTATGTTTTAAATATGTTGTAGGGGATGGAGGGAAAAGAAGAAGAGAAAGAAAATGAAAATGGTTAGGTTGGGGTTTTTATATTTCGCCAGCAAGCCAGTTTGGGTATTCACAGGATCTTCTTCACCGGGTATCTTCACTAGGGTATTTCACCGAACAGACGGCGAGTGTATCCAGCAAGTGACGGTAAAAATAGTGAAGATTGGAACTTCATTCAAGTAAATATTTATCTGATACGTACAACATTCATATATGCATGCATGCTTAGTGGTATTCTTAGTTTTTGAGCGGGGGTGAAATGAAGAAGGAAATCCAACAGGAACCAAGACGTCAAATGCAGTGTGGCTGTGTCTATGCATCGTTCATGGGCTCCTCGGCGACGTAGTGGAGGTATGCGCCGAGCAACTTGGTTCCTTCAATGTAGTTGCGGGTGTCGAGCTTCTCGTTAATGGAGTGGGGCATATCGGTAGAGCTGCCCATGGGTAGGAGAAGGACGTTCTTGCCGGTGGCCTCCTCGAAGGTAAGGGTGATTGGGATACTACAGGTAATGGATTAGTATTCATATGTTAAATGTGTGTGTGTGTGTGTGTGGGGCTGTCTCTTATACACATCTGACGCTGCCGACGACTCCTTACGTGTAGAT
>OJKM01000085.1_pt1 | contig 14355 bp, 9 predicted proteins | sample 1596631 | NCBI WGS metagenome assembly OJKM01 (sample SAMEA3904683, study PRJEB24821) | metagenome | biome: Builtin; feature: hospital; material: surface | place: USA | collected 2013-06-06 | reverse complement strand
AGGAGTCGTCGGCAGCGTCAGATGTGTATAAGAGACAGGCACTAGATCCCATGGCGAATCCTTGAGTGGCAGCACGGGTTGTGGTATAAGCAATTGTTAACATGGTGACTATTGCACCAAGAACAACAGAGGCGGTTCTAGTGCCATTAGCACGTAGCAGAGGGTTGCACTGTTTATCATCTGGCTCCATGGACACGGCAGACATGGTAATGTAAGTGCAGTAGATAGTGACCATAGCAGCCTGGGCCAATCCAGCACGAGGGTTAGACTCTTGTACCGCTGGCTGTATGGATATGAAGGAAACAATAAGGAAGACCAAAAGATTTATCTAAACATGTCAGTATATGCTCGCGTAGAACTAGGGTTAGAATATCCGGAACTTACGGTGATGGCAGCTTTGTTCATAGCACAGTTGTGACCGGCAAAGAAGACGTACATGAGCACAGTCATAGCAATAGAGGCAAGATACATTCCAAGGGTAGAGCCGATCAACAAGCCCTTCCATAGTCTTGAATCAGTTTCATCGATCTTCTGCAAGCAAAGTTCGGCCCAGTTATGAGCCAGGTCGACCAAGAGGACAAGGCCGAGGAGTAGGAAGAGCATTGCTCCGACAAAAGCAATGTAGTTCCCCCATACGATGAAGAAGCTCTCCGGGATGAAGAAGGACAAGACAATAAATGCAAGCCAGATGATGACTTTTGGCCCCCAGAATCCATTTTGTAGCTTTGCTCGTTCGTCTTTCGTAGACCGAACGCCTATAAGAAGTACAGCGAGTATGATATGGAAGAGACCCAAGGCAAAGTTAATTCGGTGGACAGCAACCCAGCCATGACACTTCTGGCCATCACACGTTATAGGTAAGAAGTCGAAAGTAAGGTGTTCAAGCTTGTTAAGCGCCCATCGAGTGAGCATAACCCAGGATAGAATGGAGTTTATCAGGAGCATGAAGGCGTATGCGATTCGAGTGGCCATGCTAAAACAAACGATTAGTTACCCTGATGGCGTAGAAGCCGAGTTTCTCAAAATAATGTCCCATACCTGCTCTGGAACTTCCCACATGCACTACATATCGCAGAGCATGTAGCTGCACCGCAGCATGAAGCGCCGAACGTCAAAAGCTATATACTCCCTGTCAGCTGCAGCTCAAGTTTGGTTGAATCGAAAGGAGGGCGGGTAGGCGGCTACGTACTGTTCCAACGCTCGGAAGTGCCATCAAAGGCAGCGAGAGAAGCGCGCCCATGTTGCCGGCCTCACTAGATGCCCTCCAAGGAGAAGTAACAGGCAAAACTGGGGGCTCGTTATGCGTTTTCAGCGTGTTTGTCGACGGTGTTTGAACTGCGAACAACCCGCAAAGATGACGATGAAAGTTGCCTCGCCGGGAGAAGCGCACGTGATGCAGTAGTGCTTGGCATATTACGTCACGATTATATCATCCTATTATGTAAGTTAAGCTTATGTAATATTTACATAAGCAATTGCCGGCTAAAAAGCGACTTTTTCGGCAATTTTCAGCCTTAAGACGAAAGCTGCCTTGCGCTTTGCTGTCGTTTTGATATCATTTCGCTGCTTTGCTCCTGTATTTGAGACAGTTCCTAGGGCCTCGTAGCCGTTAAATCCACTCCATTTAGCCGCTTCATGCCGCCGAACTGGCCTTCCGCGGTCTCATAAAATAGAGTACGTACACCCGAGCGCTATATTTAGTGCATCACAAGAGGGACCCAGATGATGCGCCTGGATTGTTCGGCTAGAGAGCTATATAACCCGGGTGGATATACCCCTTTTTTCTTCCCTTCCGTCTGCTGGTCTTTGCCGTCAATTTAAAAGTCCTTGAAGCTCCCTTTTGCTTCGTGCTAACTTTGGCAGCTCACTCTATGGTTACGCCAGCGCCTCGGCTGCACGTTTCATCGGAGCTCTCGCGCCTATCATGGCGCCTCCAATCCCCTACATAACGCCAACCGCCTTTCGGTTTATGACTGTGGTTGCAGGAACCCTGGTCGCGCTGGCAAGTGGAACTAACGTAAGTTGATCAAATATCTAATCTGATGTTGGCGCACAGAGAGCCTCTTGAAACCTTGGCGGCTAACTGCTCGGGCATACACAGTATGTCTATTCTGCATGGGCACCACAGTTTGCAGATCGGCTGAAACTCACGTCGACTGATGGCAATATGATTGTAAGTATTGATTTAATCCGACTATTCCTGGGACCTTCATCACTGACTAACGTATTCATAGGGTGCTGCTGGAAATGTAGGTGTATACGCAGTGGGTATCCCCATAGGATATATCGTGGACACCAAAGGAACTAGACTGGTTGCTCTCTTCGGTGCCATTGCCCTGTTCTGCGGCTACTTTCCAATTCACCTAGGTTAGACACGTTCTATTAACCCTTAATACTACATTAGGTGATACCCTTGGAATATCCTAACATTTACTGTAGCATATGCTGCCGGTGCAGGTTCGCTAAGTGTCATATTCCTATGCTTTTTCTCCTTCCTCTCAGGAGTTGGAAGTTGTGCTGCGTTTGCTGCCGCAATTAAGACCGGTATGGGATTATCTAAGTGCTCCTTAACAAGCGATATATCAGGTACTCATACATGCACAATAGCCGCGAACAACTTCCCCGACCATCGAGGGTCCGCAACTGCGTTCCCGCTCGCTGCTTTTGGTCTTAGTGCTTTTGGTTTCTCGGCGATATCAGCCATGGCGTTCAAGGATGATACCTCCGAGTTTCTTCTACTGCTTGCTCTAGGCCCGTCATTGATAATAGTGGTCTGCACGTACTTCCTACAGCTACTGCCTCCACCGCCATCATACTCTGCAATTTCGAATGGTGAATATCCCGACTTAAATCTATTGCAAAGAACTAAACCGGCTGAAAATATCCAAGAGGATTCTGAGACCGACTCGAACCGTGCCATCGCGTCCTTCTCCTCTGCACAGGTTACTGCCGTACTGCCTAGTGCTATCCAACCAAGACCCGCGCCACCGGATGCTGAGGCAGACGAAACCTCTTCGTTGATGAGTAGGACCAGGTCCTTGAGTGATAGTGGCAGTTTCTCCCAGTACGATCAGGCAAAACACGGTGCCCTCGCTGCTGGCCCCGATATACGAGGACTGAGTCTCCTTCCTACCCCGGAGTTTTGGCAGCTCTTTTTGCTGCTCGGTATCTCCACTGGAGTTGGTTTGATGACCATCAAGTACGTACGAAGCAAAGCTGATTTCATCATTTTCCAATATAACTAACTTCGTAACTAGCAATATTGGTAATGATGTAAGATATACGCCCTCATCATGCGTGGTTACAATTATTTACAGCCAAGTATAGGTCATGGCTTTATGGAGACATGTTGACCCTGACGTTGATTCGCACTTCCTTCGGGAACGACAAGCTCTACATGTCTCCGTATTCTCCGTAATAAGCTTTACAGGGCGTCTCCTCAGCGGTAGGTAAACCCCCTGATCCTGCGCTCGACTAAACATGACGCTTGACATGCCCTTGACCAGGAATCGGATCCGACTTTATCGTCAAACGCTTGCACATGTCTCGATTTTGGTGTGTTTTCGTGGCCAACATCCTCTTCTGCATCTCTCAGTTCGGTGGTGCCAAAATCTCCAACCCTCATTACCTTCTCTTCGTCTCATCCATGACAGGCCTAGCATATGGTGTACTCTTCGGAGTTTATCCCGCCATTGTTTCCCATGCATTTGGAATATCTGGGTTTTCCCAGAACTGGGGCGTTATGACTCTCGCCGCCGCAATTTTTGGTCATATATTCAATTACATCTACGGTGTCATATATGACAGCCACTCGAAGGTGTTGCCTGATGGTGCACGCCAGTGCAGTATGGGACTGGAGTGCTATTCGACGGCGTACCTGGTGGCATTCTACGCATCTATTTGCTCTGGATTTCTAACATTAGTAGGAGTTTTCCTTGAAAGATATAGGCGGCACCAGAGATTACTTACCGAGGAAGATGATATACCCCAACTAGCTGCATGAATTAACGGCGTGCTGCATCTTAACCTTGCTTAGAGTCTCGGAAGTAGCGACAACACTCACATTCAGGTTCACCACTAGCTCAGGTGGCTTCTTGTTCCCGAGGATTTAATCCACACGTTTCCCATGCCTCTCTTTTCTGATTTCTAATATCTAATCTTTCTCTATTTCGCTATACATATTCATATGCCTGCATTCCGATTACAGGCCGATTTCATATGTTATTCCGGTGAGACTAGTGGTTGTTATAGTTTTTTTTATTTTCGGTCTGGGACAAAATTAGATTGCTATTTCTCCTTCTCTGGCATATTCCCTTGTTTTAAAGGACGTCCAAAAAGCGATAATCCAAGGTATTAAAATTTGCTATCAAATCTATCCCTATTCCACAGCGAATTGAGTTGCCTCCTTTTCTGCGCTTTTTAGGCTCGGTTTCTTGTCTATATTACAACAACTAAAGGTAAGAATAATATCGTCCACCAACCACCCATTACACGAAACGAACGGAGGAAACCTCACCAACAAACGGAAAAAAGGGAAGCGGAGGGACGAGGAATAAGAATGACTAATATCTCCTCAGAAGTTAGAGAGGCTTAGAAAATTTCGAAAGATAACTCCAGCTATAGAGGAGTGAAGGGTAAAAAAGCAGGGAGCAAAAGCACGGAAGTATTTTGTAGTAAAGACAGGTGAGAAGCGAAGAAGGGTGGTAGAGCAGTTAACCAAAAAGCAGCGATCGAGATATATGAAGAGCAGTTAAGGCGTGAGATAATCTGCTGTGCCGTAAAGAAAAGGGCCAACAAACAGTGACAAGTATCGCGTACAAAGAGTCCATCCACAGCTTGTGTGGAAGGGTGATTAGTGATATAAAGAGAAGAGTTGAATGCCGCAGCATAAAACTCGTCCGCGGTAAAGATGACGGGGGGCATGTAGAGTACAGAATTCCGGGAATTTTATAGAAGAATGTATCAAGGGTGTTGTGATAAGGGAATAGCGAGAGGGATATTGACATCGAACGGACATCAACTTTCAAAGTGAGGGGAAAAGTGTGAGAAGATAGAAAGTAAACGGGGAGATATGAAGAAGAGGAGCTGGCAAACGGCGGTTTCGCATTGCGTGCCAACTAAGAATCAAAGACAAGAAAGAACTGACGTCCTAGACGTCCGCTGAAGACTTGTTGTCGACTTCAACCTTCTCTGGAGAGTCAGAAAATCGACACCGTTTAGTTTGAGGTTCTGTCGGCTCATCTTTGGATTGAGCCTGTTCCTGTGCGGATAAGCGACCTTCAAGTTCGCTTATCCTGCGTTTTAGTTCCTCTTCTCGCTTCTGTGCCTCTTTGAGTGACTGCCGTAGACGAGATTCCGAGTCTTGGAAAAGATCATTTATCAATTCCAACTCATTGACTCTGGTCTTTAAGGATGTGTTTGCAGCAAGTAAGTTTTCGTATGTCTGGGGACCTTCAAGATGGCGTTCGTTAGAAGACGTTGAGCCCGGAGACGGGTGTTGTAGCTGTAACGACGCGAAGTTCCCTGATGGGTTGAAATTTGGGTCTGAGAGGCCAACGTTGTCAAACATGTTGTGAGGAGGGATACTAGTTGAACCATGGAAATTAGGCGTGTCCGTTCGGGAGACTGGAGAATTTGAACCATCGGAACGGCCAGGAGAGAGCTTCCTGGAAGCACGAGCGTAGCCATATGGCGTAGTGCCGTCTGATCTTGGAGTAGCTTGGTTGTTTGCATCGGTATTGGCCTGCAATTGGGAGGCGGGTTAGACACTTAGTCCGACTACCGCAAGACAAGAAGTATTTAGGTACCTTTCGTTTTGGGCCTTGGCCAGAAGTTTTCACCCGATTGCGACTCTTTATCACATCTGTCTTCAAGTTCATAGGCCGTGGCCGGCCGTGGAGCTTTAGAAAGAGGCCACAGGCGTTACAAAGCACCGAGCCCATCTCGTCTCGACGCCATAATGGAGTCTTGGAAGTACCGCAATTCTGGCAAACAGACTGCAATTGAACGTGAGCTTGGTTAGCTAGGGCCGTTGCCATGATAAATATGGGTGCAAAGAGCTTGTGACGATGAGTTTACGCTGCAGAGACACCACACAAGAGTGCAGAGAAGTTTCTGTAGCGCGCGTCGGAAGCTATCTCGAGTGTGATAAGGTAGAAGAAAGTTGGAATGAATGTTGGCGATAAGAAAAGAAAAAAAGGCGGTTTAATAACCGCCAAGCCATTTTTCTCGTCCGGCTATTCCTAAATAGGAGAGCAGTTTACTGCAAGCCGCAGGGGGAAGATGCAACGTATAGAAAAGCCAGAGTAGAGGACGGGAAGATGGTTTGTGGATATGGATCGGATGTGCTTAGTTATCTGAGGCTGTTGCAGGGTGTGCTTACCGTGGTGCTGCCGTGTCCCCCATTGGTTGCGGTTGGCGCAGAGGTCGCATAGTTTACACTCTGGCTGGCATTATGGTTGCTGTTCGAGGTTTCCGCGTTATCATACGCCCTACGACAGTTATAGCAGTCAGTAAATTTCCAAATTAAGCCTATCTCGTCAGGTAATTGGAATGTGGTTGTATGTTGCTGCGAGACCGATGACGAAATGCCGGTCCTTATCGGCGAGTTTCTCCTATCGACATACCGTATATAAGAGGTCTGATCAGAGGCAGCGGATGCCAAAGCAGACAGCCCCGTGGCCGAAGGAGCGTATTCTGCCGTCGATGTCTCTGGATAATCGGTTGTTGCTGTTGTCGTGGCAGGAAAGGAATTTGGAGGAGGAGCTGTCGAGCTGGAATTATGGTAGGCTGTCGAGGACTCTCCGGCCTCAAACTTCAACGACGACGAACCATCGCCTTCCTGAGGCGATGTGAAGGCCGGAACATCTCGAACTTGCGAGGATGAGGATCGTAGAGCCGGATCAATGGCGGATGTCCCTAAGGACAGGGGAGCTACTGCGGACGCCGTGGTGAACGATGTATGTTGAGGCACCGAAGGCCTCAATCGCGGTAGAGAAAGGGAAAAGAAGGAAGGATAAGGGTGATCCGGACTGGGGACGAAACAGAGAGATAGGAAATGGGATATGAATGGGCTGTTTTGATGGTCGTTGAAGATGGCTGGAAGATGATGCAGAGCGAGTTGGACCAAGGAAGACCAAAAAGATAAAGCAAAGTCGCGATAAAAAAAAAAGTTGTTATCAGGACCGATAAGTTGATTAGTCATAGATATATTTCATTTAGTCATGTGATTTACATGACTAAGCAGATTATTAATCTGACGTAACTTTTTCTTTTTTAATTTACTTTGTTGTTCAGATCAAAAAAACTAAAAGGCGTTTAAGGGGGGGAAGGCCAGGCAAACGGATTTTCATCTCTCTCTCTTCTCTGTTCCTTACTTTGAGTCGAAGGTAGTGGCATAGTCTTGCGGGCTGTGTTTGAAGATAGACCGTTCTTGCAGAATAAGCAATGTTTTAGACCGCCGGTTTGCTGCATCAGGCTCTCGAGCTTCAAATGCTGGACAAGCTCGCTCTCTGCCTAACTGATAACAACTCCTTTTGACCACCACAGCCATGGCGCCAAAACACCGTCCGGCGACTTCGGGATATGCTCGTCTCTCCCAGGCAGATGCTCATGAGTATCTTGATGAGTCTGACGACGAAAACCAGCGCCCGTTCCCATCGATATCGTCGAACTCTGGACGATTCGCCCCAATCCAGACACATGGCCTCAGACATGACAGCTCAGACGTATATTACAGGCGCCATCATGGACGAAACCGGGCTCGCAGTAACTCCTCTGGAGTCGATATCAAGGCAATCAATATGCGATTGGAGAAATGGGCTGAAGAAATTGCCTCAAAGTTCAAGATAAACCGAGTACACGGCAAGACCTCCGAAGAAGAAGAACTTGAAATACACCACTCTGTCTTCCAGCCCTTGGACGGCATCCGGCCAGTTACAGCAGCATCCCTAGAATCTGCTGACCAAAATAACAGTGGCCGAATGACAAAGGCCGAATTCGAGCAGGTAGTGGACAGTGTTAGGACGGCCATCGAGCTCGGTATCCACCCAAAGATGATTTCACAAGGTAGCTCCGGCAGTTACTTTGCGAGAAATGCTGAGGGGAAAGTCGTTGGAGTGTTTAAGCCAAAAGATGAGGAACCCTATGCCTCACGAAACCCGAAATGGACTAAATGGATACATCGAAATCTGTTTCCATGCTGTTTCGGCCGTGCTTGTCTTATTCCCAACCTTTCCTATGTTTCGGAGGCTGCTGCATATGTCATTGACACTCAGTTGCGAACACATCTCGTTCCTTACACCGATATCGTCTACCTTTCTTCAAAATCCTTCCATTATGACTTTTGGGACCGGCGGAAAGCCTGGTATGGCAGAAGACCTTTGCCTCCTAAGGTAGGCAGCTTCCAGGTCTTCTTGAAAGGTTTCAAAGATGCAAATGTATTCCTTAGAGAGCATCCTTGGCCTGATCAACCTACCACCGGTTTCCGTGCCGAAGATGCTCCTCGCAGGAAAAAGAGAGGATGGAACGATACCTGTACACCATCTGGTGCCCAATCCGATGACGATGATGGCGACGAAAACCGTCGGATGCTGGGAGCAAATACGCCCCAGGACAACTCGGGCCATCATAAATTCCATTGGACTGAAAACCTGAAGCAAGGCTTCCGAGAAGAGCTTGAGAAGCTCGTTATTTTGGACTACATTATGAGAAATACAGACCGTGGTCTTGATAACTGGATGATTAAAATCAACTGGAACACCGAAGAGGTTTCAATCGTCTCAGACCCTATTCGTCTGAATGAAACTGACCATCTGGGTGACGATGAACCGACTCCGCCTGCTCGTCCTGTTTCTGTAAATTCTCACGGTGAACCGTCACGCACAGCCCCATATCGGCGCCAGGATGCCATGACAGCAACTAGTCGCGCTGGAACGCCATTGAATGCGGCAGAGCTGGCTCGGGCCACAATTTCAATCGGGGCCATCGATAACAGTTTATCTTGGCCCTGGAAACATCCTGATGCTGTAAGTGAACCTTGGATTCCACTCCTTTGTCTAATACATTCCATTGCTAACCGGGTAAACAGTGGCGTAGTTTTCCATTCGGTTGGCTCTTCCTTCCAGTTTCTCTTATTGGCCAACCGTTCTCTCAAAAAACTCGTGAACATTTCTTACCTCTTCTCACATCTACTGCTTGGTGGACGGAGACTCAAACTGCCCTGAGAGCTGTGTTTAGCCAGGACTCAGATTTCAAGGAAAGCATGTTTGCCCGACAAATCGCGGTTATGAAAGGCCAAGCATGGAATGTTGTTGAGACCCTGAAGCAGCGTGATCATGGACCTCTTGAACTTACGCGAAGAACCCGAGTATGTGTTTGGGACGACCTGGTAAACATCCCTGTGGCGATTCCACTCCGTGCCCCATCAACCGATGCTAGTATGCACCGGGCGAACGGGAGGAGTCAACTCCACGAGGAAATGGATATTGGAGCCGCCATTACCCCAGAGCCGAGCACGCATGCCCATCGGGATCTATTGAGCTTCGGGTCACCCACAAACGAACTACCTAACCCTAACCGCTTCGAATTGTCCCGTGACCGGGCATCGATGGACTCCAGTGCTACGGACGGAATAGTGAGTCCTAGGTCTCTCGACGCTTCTCGGCTTCGGAACATTGAGAATTTCGAAGAAGGCGGCCGGAAGCTGGCCACAAGCTGGGCAGCCACCGCCCCTAGACAACACGCCCATCATTCCAGGCGCAGATCGCACCTCGGCGGTAAATCACCCACACATAAGAAACGTAACTCTCTCTCCCAACGCCGAGACAGTGCGTTTGACTTTGGTGCTGACGACCTTGAGGGTGACCTTGGATATGCCGCCGCCGAGGAAATGGACGGCCACGAACGCAAGGTGATCGTCGAAAGACTCGAGACAGTCAAGAGCAAAAACCCCGTCTTCACCTGGTGGTGATCCCCTCGTCTTCTATCTCACGGTTTCTTACTTCCTTTCATTATCTCTCTGGCCTCTTTATCCCTTTTAACGCCTTTTTCAGGAACGTATACATTTCTCGACCAATTACCCCTTTTTCTCATCTTCTATCAACCTAATGCTTTCTCTTCTCCTGTCTATTTACATGCTATGTTTTTCTTTTCACTATTCACCCTTTCTACCTTTTATATAAAGATCAAGATTGTTCTTTTCATGATATGTGCATGCGGAGTTTAGCGCTGTTGACTGTTGACTTGTGGCATAACTATACGCCTCTAATATGTGACCCATAATGTTTCCTTCGAAATGTGTACTATTTCATTTTCATGGTGTTAACCATAGAAGCGACTCTTTTGGTTTCGTCGGATGGCCATCTCCTTTGATGCGCTTGAATGCGTTTTTCTTTTCTGCTGTACAATAATTTATGGCATCCAGGATGTTTGTTTGAATTTTCATCTTGGCTCACTTTTATTACATAAGTTATCACATGACCTAAGGAGGCGCTTGGCTTATCCGCGCTAGGCGCCCAATCTTTTATCTTATCTTGCATGGAACCCTCGATCCTGGTGCGTCACTTTCACTTCAAGCCGTATTAACTCGACGTCGCTTTCAGCCTCGCCTTCATGTCTCGACTCAACTCACCGTGGGGGCAGAGCAAACGGAAATACGCGCCTTGAGCGATCTCTTTGCTGTTTCACTTATCTTTCATCCCTCCAACTCGCCGCGACCTTCCTTCCAGGTCGCAATCAGCCCATCTCTCTCTCTATGCAATCGTACCTCTCACTCGATGGAACAACCTAGGCTGCAACAAAGTCCTTTTGGCAGTCACCTCACCAACAAGAGCCCTCAGTAGATTTTCATTCGCCGAGAATTTGCTCTTTCCAACCACCCTCGAACTCCCGCCGAGATTTAAGATTCGACGCGCGACGATGAGCTACCCATCTGCAGCCCTCCTGCTGGATCCAAAGGCATATAAGAGACAGAATACAACTGGTAATATTTCACCTCTCATCCCTAAACCCAAAACTGGCTGTGCAATGGATGGTGGTCAAGCAGTCAGAACTCGACACTTGAGCGAGCCACCCATTTCGCAGCCTGTTGCACCACTTTCGATTTCTCGGAAGCGACAAGCAATAGATGATTTTCATTTGTTCGGAACTTCAGATACTTACACATATCTCAAAGGTCGACCTACCACAGGGAATAATAACAAACCTCCTGATTCTCCGGGACTTTCTGCATCTGAAGCTCCCCCTGGAACATCCTTTGACCCAAAGCTTCTCCTCCAGCCTCGACAATTCAAATTCCCGACAAGACCTTTCCCGAATTCGAACCACTCTCAAGACTCGAATAGTTCAACCCGTAGCCGCAATGGAACCAAGACTCCTACAAACACGAACTCCAGTACGTCAGTGACGGGAAATTTGCCGCTGGAGTCAAACAAGGCACCAGCAGCAGCGCACAGCAATATGATTGAGGACATATACGGGGTTCAAAGACGGGAGAACCAGCCACAGAAACGAGTCAAAGTCGATAAAGGGTCTTCCACAGGCACTAACGGTGGGCCAGATGCAAGATTCTCGGGTACTAGCAGCTCGGCTCTTGGAAGCTACATGAAAGAAAAGCCGGATGATAGTGGAGCTACTGTCACTGCAAACAACCCAATTGACCTTACTGCAGGTAAGTCTGGAGTATTCACTTACGGAGAGACAAAGATAACTGAATTGACAATAATCTTAGAAAAAGACGATAGGAACGATGATGATGTCATTTTTGTTGCCAATAAGGAGAAAGGCGCCGAAGAAGTGTGCTATGGGAAGATCGAGGGCGCAACAGTACACGCGCATATGATTCCAGCCCTTCCCAAATCTGCGTTTGGTGCGACCGCATCAAGTTGGCCGTCTATACGCTGTCAATTGGTACGGACGAGAAGTCACAATATAACTATTGATGTCCGCGATGTGGCTGGAAATTCTTTTGGAGTTTTAGATAAACATGTTTCTGTGGCTTTGGCGCCTCTACTTGATATGACATTCGATCTAAGAACCCAAGCCCGTCTTGATGCACGCCGGAGACAGCCAGATGAGCAGCCTGGTCAGGCCTGCTCTGAAATATTCCGCATCTCGATCAATCTATATGGCCCGAGACGGATTGCTGATACCATCGGCCGTGTTTTAAGCCAGAAGAATATTTGGCTCGGGATACCTAATTCAGTTGAAGCTGGCATTGCGACTTACAACCCTCATGCTGAAAGGCGTCGATTAATGGCAGCTGCATCACAGCAACAACAACCTCAGCAAACGCCCAGATATGCTGTTCAATCCGAAGTTCGCACAGCAGAAGAAATTAGCAGTGCCGTTACGAAAATGTTTGACCAGCTCCAGAGTGCCCAGAATCTCCCTGAAATGGAAACCCCTGACTTACTAGAGACTCAATTACTTCCACATCAAAAACAGGCCCTCGGATTTATGATGGAAAAAGAGAAACCACGCAAAATAAGCACAAACGAAGCGGAAAACAACTCACTCTGGAGAATTGAACAAAAGGGAAATGGACGACGAGTTTATCGTGAGATCATCAGTGGCGTAACCCTTGCAGCAGAACCTCCACAGGTCCTAGGTGGTCTACTGGCAGATATGATGGGACTGGGCAAGACTTTAAGCATTTTATCCCTCGTATGCTCGTCTCTGTCGGATGCTACGGCTTGGGCATGTGAAAAGCCTGCAGACCCATCCTTGATAAACGCAAAAACTACCCTCTTGGTATCTCCTCTCAGTGCTGTCGGCAATTGGGTAAGCCAGATTAAAGAGCATATCAAGGACGGTGCTCTTTCATACTATGTTTTCCATGGACTGAATCGAACAGAGGACCCGAAGGAGTTAGCACGGTATGACATTGTCATCACTACATACACTACTATTTTAAGTGATGTGTCCGGTAAAAGCTCTAAGAGAGGTACGAGCCCGCTTGTGCGAATGAACATGTTCCGCATTGTTCTTGATGAAGCGCATATTATTCGAGAGCAGAACGCGGCTCAAAGTCAAGCTATATTTCAGCTCAACGCGCAACGGCGATGGTCTGTCACCGGAACTCCAATCCAGAACAGACTTGAAGACCTGGGAGCGGTGCTGAAGTTCCTGAGGCTATCACCTTATGATGAACGAGGCCGATTTGCATCGCATATAGTTTCACCTTTCAAAACCGAGAATCCCAACGCTATCACCAACCTGCGTGTGCTGGTTGATTCATTTACTCTTCGTAGAGTAAAGGACCGTATCAATTTGCCTGCTCGACATGACAAGACCGTGATGCTTACTTTCACTGAGCAAGAGAAAAGACTCCATGATTTCTTCAAGAAGGAATCCAATGTCATGATGAATGTTGTTGCTTCAGAAACCCGCGGCAAGGCTACTGGTAAAATGTACCATATTGTCTTGAAGGCCATGATGGTACTCCGGCAAATCTGCGCACACGGCAAGGAACTATTGGACAAGGAAGATCGGGAACGTTTCCGAGGTCTTACTGCAAACGACGCCATCGATATTGAGGAGCTGGATGACGACCATTCTACCACAGCTGCTAGTCGAAAGGCGTACGAGATGTTGTCGTTGATGAAGGAGTCATCAGCTGATACCTGTGCTCGTTGTTCAAACTACATTACCTTGCAGTCCGACGACAGTCCCGGTCCCTGTGATAAAAACGCCATGGTAGCAGCCATTCTGCCCTGCTACGATATTTTGTGTGCCGATTGCTTTGTCCCCATTGCACCTAGACTGGATGAACTAGCTGGTAAACCCGTACAAGTTTCTTGCAGTTTTTGCAACTCCGTGATAGCTCCGGCTTACTCTGTCATCACCACGGCAGGGTTCGAAGAATATCAAGCCTCGCTACTCGAAAACAAAAAGAACCGCAAACAAACTAAAGAATTCGGGCTTTACGAAGGGCCGCACACTAAGACAAAAGCTTTGATTTCGCACCTTTTAGACACGGCTGAGGATAACAAGAAATCCTCTCGGCAACCCCCGATCAAAAGTGTTATATTTTCTGCTTGGACATCACATCTTGATTTGATAGAGATTGCTCTCGAGGAGAATGGGTTGACGGGCTATACCCGTCTAGACGGCACCATGTCCCTGAAGCAACGAAATGCATCCATCGAAACCTTCTCGACAGACGATAATGTTACGATCCTTCTAGTAACCATTGGAGCTGGCGGAGTAGGACTCAACCTGACTGCAGGCTCGATGGTTTACATCATGGAACCGCAGTACAATCCCGCGGCTATTGCCCAGGCGGTCGACCGTGTGCATCGAATTGGTCAGACGAGAGACTGTCTCTTATACACATCTGACGCTGCCGACGACTCC
>OJKM01000084.1_pt1 | contig 14358 bp, 8 predicted proteins | sample 1596631 | NCBI WGS metagenome assembly OJKM01 (sample SAMEA3904683, study PRJEB24821) | metagenome | biome: Builtin; feature: hospital; material: surface | place: USA | collected 2013-06-06 | reverse complement strand
CGAGATCCTCTCTGGTCTCGTGGGCTCGGAGATGTGTATAAGAGACAGCAGCAAAGCTGTCTTTGAGTTGTGAGGCATGGAAATGAAGGGATGTGGCCACTAGAAAGGAGAACTCGAGGGATCCGTGGGAGAGATTGAGGGGACGCAGGGACTGCGAGGATCGAGGAGTGTTGATGCCCGTCTGGGGGCCGGTCGAGGGGCCAAACATGACTTTTTCTTTCAGGCTGATTAGGGTAGCGAAGGAATGAAGATGCAGCAAGAGGCGTAGAGGGTCAATTAAGTAGGATATATATGTTTGTATCGTGTTCTATCGTCCCGTTAGCCCTGATCTCACATACTCGTCCAAGCTCGGAGCTCCCCCCCAAAGCTATGGGCCCAAGGTGCGTGCTACTCACCAATGCCGCATGATACCTCTAAGCCATCCAGAAATGAGAGATGCCGTGACGAGTCGTGAGATAAAGACAAAGCCGAGGAGAAGACGAAGGGGAAAATGAAGCCGTGAAGGCGCAGAAGCGAAGATGAGGTCGAAGTTGTGAAATTGAAGTCGAATTAAAGCTGGCGGTCGAAGAAGTTGAGGATTCCCCAATCGAGCATTTTGGCAAAAAAAAAGTAAAAAAAAAGGAGAATTTTTCAAGCGGCGGGGCCCGTTGAGGCCGCGCTAGACCCGAAACGGCAAGGCGCGGTAATTTAACCGCCCCAAAGAATTCAAAACGGTTGAATTTCCAGGGACGAGTGGGACGTCTTACCGTACATGACGCGCGGTTGCCTTGTTATTACATTACAATAGCCGCTCCACATATATCGTCTATGCTGCGGAGTCCGATACAAGCACACAGATCTCTTCCTCATGTTTTCACTATATGGACGCACAGAAAAGAGTCCCAGGTGTCCACTAGTAAAGGAGAGTCCACAATGCCAAAGAAGCGTACGTGCTCGGAGTAGAGCTATCAGCGGCCGAGCTGCAGCGGCAGTCTTTAACCGCAGCGTCTAGATCCGCCGTCACGTTCTTACGATACGCGCCCCCGGAAGTACACCAACTGTAATTTACGCTGACTAAGCCTTGAATTTGTCTCTTTCCCTCCCTTTTTTTTTTCTTCCTTCCCTGCTGTTGGTCCCAAACGGGAAGTCGAGGGAGCTCGTCTTTTCAACCTCAACCGCAGCTCCGACTTTCTTCTTCTTCCTCCTCCTCGTCTTCTTCTCCTGCTTCGCCGACATCTCGACCTCATCCTCAAGCAATTAATATAATCCATCTTTAATTAACGACCCGAACGCTTCTTCTGCTTCTGACCTGCTTGAGGGAGCTTGCTGAGCTATCTACTACAAGGACATGCGCCAGCCCGCTTGATATCCCCTTCGAACAGTGTGATATCCCCCTGCATTTTTCGCGCCATCAGCACGACGCCCTCCTCGCCGTATATAATAATTAGACGATTCTTCCGATTTCTCTCCAGTCTACCGCCCATGAAGCCCGAAGTCGAGCAGGAGCTGGCTCACACCCTGCTCGTCGAGCTCCTCGCATACCAGTTTGCCTCGCCCGTGCGGTGGATCGAGACCCAGGATGTCATTTTGGCTGAGAAGAGGACGGAGCGAATTGTTGAGATTGGTCCGGCTGACACGCTAGGTGGAATGGCCCGGAGGACCCTCGCATCGAAATATGAAGCCTACGATGCCGCCACGTCCGTCCAGCGCCAGATCCTCTGTTATAACAAGGATGCAAAGGAGATATACTACGATGTCGATCCAGTCGAGGATGAACCTGCTCCAGCCCCTGAAGCTGCCGCTACCGGGGCTACTAGTGCCCCTGCGGCTCCCGCTCCAGGCCCTGCAGCTGTGGAGGATGCCCCTGCCACTGCAATTGAGATTGTGAGATCGCTTATTGCGCAGAAATTGAAAAAGGGACTGGCAGATGTTCCCCCTAGCAAAGCAATTAAAGATCTAGTAGGAGGTAAGCCACAACATACAATGATGACTCCTTTGGTTTTTAGGACACTTTGACTGACCGATAATAATAGGAAAATCCACATTACAAAATGAAATTTTGGGCGACCTTGGAAAGGAGTTTGGTTCTACGCCCGAACGGCCTGAAGATACCCCTCTCGACGAACTCTCTTCCTCTCTCCAGGCCACTTTCAATGGCCAGCTTGGAAAACAATCCTCATCTCTTATTGCGCGACTGGTTTCTTCCAAGATGCCGGGTGGTTTCAATATTACCGCTGTCCGCAAGTATTTAGAATCTCGCTGGGGTCTAGGTCCTGGTCGACAAGATGGTGTTCTCCTCTTTGCGCTCACCATGGAGCCCGCGTCCCGTATTGGCTCCGAGTCTGATGCGAAAGCCTACTTTGACGACATTACGAATAAATATGCTACTAATGCTGGAATAACACTGTCTACGGCCAAGGCTGGAGGTGACAGCGGTGGCGGCTCAGGAGGCATGATGATGGACCCTGCCGCCATTGATGCCCTCACCAAAGACCAGAGAGCTCTCTTCAAGCAACAACTAGAAGCCATTGCAAGATACCTTAAGATGGACCTCCGCGCTGGAGACAAGGCCTTTGTTGCCTCTCAGGAGTCCCAGGCCGCTCTCCAGGCCCAGCTTGACCTCTGGCAGATAGAGCATGGTGAAGTGTATGCCTCTGGTATCGAGCCTTCCTTCGACCCTCTCAAGGCCAGAGTATACGACTCTTCCTGGAATTGGGCTCGCCAGGACGCTCTCAGCATGTACTATGATATCATTTTCGGCCGTCTTCGCGTCGTTGACCGTGAAATTGTCAGCAGGTGTATCCACATCATGAACAGATCCAACCCGCTCCTTCTTGACTTTATGCAGTACCATATTGATAACTGCCCGACCGAGCGTGGAGAGACCTATAAGCTAGCCAAGGAGCTTGGATGCATGCTGATCGAGAACTGTAAGGATGTTCTCAACGCCGATCCAGTATACAAAGATGTTGCAGTCCCCACCGGACCCCAGACAACCGTCGATGCTAGAGGAAACATTAAATACCAGGAGGCCACACGGCCAAGTGCTCGCAAACTCGAAGATTACGTCCGTGCTATGGCCCAGGGAGGACCCATCTCTCAATACAGTGGCCGTACAAAAGTACAAAACGACCTAAAGAATGTTTATAAAATGATTCAAAAACAACATAAACTTTCCAAAGCTTCACAATTACAGTTCAACTCCCTTTATAAGGAAGTTTTGCGAACCTTGGCCATGAACGAACGCCAAATCATGCCTCGACAGAACGGCCACACTAAGAAGGGAACGCCTGCCAACGGATCTCACTCTCCTCCCGCCAACTCGGGCAAGATTGAGACGATCCCCTTCTTGCACCTTAAGAGGAAAACGACTCACGGATGGGAGTACAGCAAGAAATTGACTGGCATCTATCTTGATGGGCTCGAGTCTGCCGCTCGGTCAGGTCTCACCTTCAGTGGCAAGAACATTCTGATGACTGGTGCTGGCGCTGGCTCTATTGGTGCCGCTGTTCTACAGGGAATGATCAGTGGTGGAGCTAAGGTTGTTGTGACTACCAGCCGTTTCTCGAGGGAAGTTACTGAGTACTACCAAACGATGTATACACGATACGGCGCTCGAGGCTCCCAACTTGTTGTCGTCCCATTTAACCAGGGAAGCAAACAGGATGTTGAAGCTCTTATCCAGTACATCTACGACCCCAAGAATGGACTTGGATGGGATCTAGATCACATTGTTCCGTTTGCTGCTATTTCTGAGAACGGCCGTGAAATAGACTCTATTGACTCTAAATCCGAGCTGGCCCATCGCCTTATGTTGACAAACATTCTCCGTATGATTGGTGCTGTCAAGTCCCAGAAACACGATCGGGGCTTTGCAACACGTCCGGCTCAGGTTGTTCTCCCCATGTCTCCCAACCACGGAACCTTCGGAAACGATGGTCTTTATTCCGAGTCGAAACTTGGTCTAGAGACCCTATTCAACAGATGGTACTCTGAGAACTGGTCCGACTATCTCACCATTTGTGGAGCTGTTATTGGCTGGACTCGTTCCACCGGTTTGATGAATGCCAATGACACCATTACCGAAGGTGTTGAGAAGCTTGGTGTTCGTACCTTCTCCCAACAGGAAATGGCCTTTAACTTGCTCGGGCTTATGGCGCCACCTATTGTTGATCTCTGTCAGAATAACCCTGTGTTTGCGGACCTGAACGGTGGTCTGCAATTCATTCCTGATCTCAATGGGTTGATGAAGAAGCTTCGCAGTGAGATTGTCGAGACCAGCACTGTCAGACAGGCAGTTATGAAAGAGACTGCTCTCGAGAATAAGATTGTTAACGGTGAGGACAGCGAGGCTCTGTATAAGAAAGTCATTACTGAACCTCGCGCCAACCTCAAATTCGAATTTCCGACTCTGCCTGATTGGAAGACCGAGGTTGAGCCCTTGAACGTTAACCTCAAGGATATGGTCAACTTGGATAAAGTTGTTGTTATCACCGGTTTTGCTGAAATTGGACCATGGGGTAACTCCCGTACCCGCTGGGAGATGGAGGCTTACGGAAAGTTCTCTCTTGAGGGCTGCATCGAGATGGCATGGATGATGGGTCTCATTAAGAACCATAACGGCCCTCTCAAAGGTAAACCATACTCTGGTTGGGTTGACACCAAAACTGGTGAACCAGTTAGCGACAAGGACGTCAAAGCCAAATACGAGAAGTATATTCTGGAGCACTCTGGTATTCGTATTGTCGAGCCTGAGCTGTTTGGTGGATACGATCCCAATAACAAACACCTGTTGCAAGAGGTTGTTCTGCAAGAGGATCTCGATACTTTCGAGGCATCCAAAGAGACCGCTGAGGAATTCAAGCGTGAACATGGCGACAAGGTTGAGATTTTCGAAATCAAGAACTCCGGAGAGTACACTGTCCGTCTGCTTAAGGGGGCTACTCTTCTCATCCCCAAAGCTCTCAAGTTTGACCGTTTTGTCGCTGGCCAGATTCCTACGGGCTGGGACCCTAAGCACTATGGAATTCCTGATGACATTATTAGCCAGGTTGACCCCGTCACCCTCTACGTGCTTGTTTGTACCGTGGAGACTCTTCTTGCATCTGGTGTCACGGATCCATATGAATTCTATAAATATGTTCATATTTCCGAGGTTGGCAACTGTATTGGTTCTGGTATCGGAGGCGCTCAAGCTCTCCGCGGTATGTACAAGGACCGTTACCTTGACAAGCCACTCCAAAAGGATATCCTTCAAGAGTCCTTTATCAATACTATGAGTGCCTGGGTAAACATGTTGCTCCTTTCGTCAACTGGCCCTATCAAGACACCAGTTGGTGCTTGTGCCACTGCTGTTGAATCCGTAGACATTGGTTACGAGACCATTGTTGAAGGCAAGGCTCGCGTCTGCTTTGTTGGTGGATTTGATGACTTCCAAGAAGAAGGCTCTTACGAATTCGCCAATATGGGCGCCACCAGCAATGCGGAATCTGAATTGGCTCACGGTCGAACACCAAAGGAGATGTCGAGGCCCACCACCACTACTCGTAGTGGATTCATGGAATCTCAGGGGTGTGGTATGCAATTGATTATGAGTGCTCAACTTGCCCTGGATATGGGTGTTCCAATCTATGGTATAGTGGCTCTTACCACCACTGCTACTGATAAGATTGGCCGTTCAGTTCCTGCTCCCGGCAAGGGAGTATTGACCACTGCTCGTGAGAACCCTGGAAAATTCCCCTCGCCACTGCTTGACATCAAATACCGTCGCAGACAGCTGGACATGCGCCGTCGCCAAATCCGAGCATGGCGTGAGTCCGAGATTCTTGGTCTCCAAGACGAGATCGATACTCTGAAGGCCCAGTCTGATGAAACCTTCAACGCTGCTGAGTACCGACAAGAAAGATTTGAACACATTGAGCGCGAGGCCATCAGGCAAGAAAAGGATGCTGCATTCAGCCTGGGTAATAACTTCTGGAAGCAAGATTCTAGAATAGCTCCCTTGCGAGGTGCCCTCGCAACTTGGGGCCTCACTATTGACGATGTTGATGTGGCTTCGTTCCACGGTACCTCTACTGTCGCCAATGATAAGAATGAGTGTGATGTCTTGTGTCAGCAGATGAAGCATCTTGGCCGAAAGAAGGGTAACGCCCTCTTGGGTATCTTCCAGAAATATCTCACCGGTCATCCAAAGGGTGCTGCTGGTGGCTTCATGATCAACGGATGTCTTCAGGTTCTCAACACCGGTCTTGTCCCCGGTAACCGTAATGCCGACAACATTGACAAGGTTATGGAGAAATTCGACTACATTGTCTACCCCAGCCGCAGTCTGCAGACCGATGGTATCAAAGCCTTCTCCGTGACGTCCTTCGGCTTCGGTCAGAAGGGAACCCAAGCCATTGGTATCCACCCCAAGTACCTCTACGCTACCCTTGATGAGGCTCGATACGTAGCCTATAAAGCTAAGGTTGAGGCTCGTCAGAAGCGTGCCTACAGATACTTCCATAATGGCATGATTAACAACACTCTCTTCGTTGCGAAGGACAAGTCGCCATATGAAGACAACCAGGAATCCAGTGTCTATCTAAACCCCGATGTCCGTGTAGAGTACAACGACAAAGAGTCCAAGCTACAGTACCCGGTTCATTCCAAACCCAAGGCACCAACCCCCGTCAGCAAAACCGAAAGCACAAAGAAGATGGTCGAGACTCTTGCAAAGGCCACTGTAACTGGCAACACCAAGATTGGCGTCGATGTAGAGGACATTGAGTCTTTTAATATCTCGAACGAGACCTTTATCAACCGCAACTTCACCCAGCGGGAGAAGGAATACTGTTCTCAAGCAGGCTCCGCACGAGCATCCTTTGCAGGCCGATGGAGTGCAAAAGAAGCCGTATTCAAGTCTCTCGGTGTTCGTGGCAAGGGAAGTGGTGCCCCCCTCAAGGAAATTGAAATCATCCATGATGACAACGGTGCTCCAGTTGTAGTGGTAGGTTAACTTTATCCCGTCGCTCCATTGTATCAGTACAAGTAACTAATTTTCTTCTTCACAGCTACATGGCGATGCCGCTGCCGCTGCTAAGGAGGCCGGTGTCAAGGAGGTGCATGTCAGTATCACTCATAGTGATGCTCAAGCCATCGCCATTGCTCAATCCCACTTCTAATCTCCCCCTATTGGTCGAATTATCTATAAACATTGAGTCCTCAAGTGCATAATCTGACCTGACTTTAGGGTCAGCCCTGCGTCCCTCTACATGATTTCTGCATCTATTCATATTTATTTTTTCCTTTTCCCTTCCTGCAAGACTTTCTGCCTTTTTTTCCTTTCCATGCCATCTAGTAATGAACTGTCCGGATAGATGTAATGACGGTGCAAAAAGCTTCATGTTCAATCTTTCTTCTCTTTTCTTTTTCTTGTAGTCCATTAATAACCCAGTAGAATGTTAATAGAAGAAAATTTAGGCTACGTCATCGTAAATCTTTTCGAGGAAATGTTCCTCAGAACAAGCTCCTAGATTTTCTTTACTAGAAAGCTCGTAGATAGGACAAGTAGGATGAATCATTCAGCCATCAACATACATATCGTATCAACTCTGACAGAAAAATAGTACAGTACAGATGCTCGCTCAGATTGAATTGGCAATGCTATATTATCTCAGCTGGTATTCTTAGTTGTACTGGTAACATGGGCTCGCGCAATCGGCCCCCAGTTAGGCCTGGGGTTTGCTTGATATCTTTTTAAACGTTTTTTGCGATGTGAACTGAGGGCTTTCTTTCCTAGCTCTCCATCGAACACAACATTTAGTGTGCTTGGATCCTGGCGAGTTGAGGGCGAACCGGCACTTGTCAAAGAGTCATTGCTTTCTACCTCATTGTTGCTTTCATCTTTCTCCATTTCTTCTAAGGTATGCCTGTCCACGGTTTCTATTGATTGGTGCACTCCTGAGCGATACAATGCGGCCTGAACCATCATTGTGATATCTGCAATGCTCCTACTAGAGTCAACTGCAGTGAGGAGATCGCGCTTTAATGCCTTCAGCCCAGGTGCCTCCCCAGGTACAGGGTTAAGTGTATGTCGGTTTCTTCGTAGAATACCGGCACCAGCTGTGGAGTCGGAGAGCGCTCCAGGTTTAATAGGCGATTTAAGGCGAACCCATTCTCGCATAATCTCCCAGACAACTTCCCAGGGAGCATTAGTTCGTATTGAGTTTGGTTTGGCGTGGCTTCGAGTAGATTTATATCCCAGGCTTCGTAGCGCTCCATGGAATTGAATTTCTGGCATCGTTGAAGTGCGGAGCACGCGAGCCAGATTGCTGACGATGAAGAAGAACGGGTAGGGCTCGATAAGGGCAGGGTCAACTCTAGGAATAAGAAGAGACATTTCTTGACTGTTGGTATTAGGTTGTACTGGTTCTGCTTCTGGGGTGGGCTCCTTTGCGCTTCCGCCAAGATCCAAGTCCTCCTCAAGAGCAGTAGTCAACATACCCTCTATACGAGGGCATGTTTGGTAGGTATCCCTATCTGCACCAGCCGTTAGGTCGAGAATACGCTGGATGAAGACGGGGTTATGCAGGGGACCAGCCCACATAGGGCCAGCAACGTGAGTCTTAAAACCACAGTGCTCACAGTTGGGAGCAGCAGTCGGGCCCTGGGCAAGTCCGTAGCTATAAAAGGTCTTTCCATCTTTGCCCGTTTGCGGTTTTCTCTCAGCAAGGCGCTGTGTCTTCCACGAACCACAACCGTGATCACAGTTGAAGGAAATCATTGTCTTGCTGGCTGCAAACTTGACCTCAATTGGAGCCTTATGAACACGAACAAAGACTCTAGCATAAAAGTCGATTGACAAAGAAAGCATAGGTTCAATGGCTAGACCGTACTTTCCAGCGGCAGTGCCTATGGCATGTAGAATCAACCGCAACCCTCCTTCATGAGAGTGTGATCCGCGGATGGGGATACCACCATAAAGGGCGAATGTTTTCTCTGGGTATCCAGCTCCTGCAAATACTCCAGCATCAGTGCAGGTAACACATAGCAAGCCGCCATCGGCAACGGATTGAACAGCTGCGTCTAGGAAGGGCGCTGCTGTTCCATAAGGATCCAGGTCAACAACGTCAAACTTCGGGATGCCACCAGGCTCATTAGGAGATCCTTGAGCCCGACCAACAGTATACATATAGGCACAAGCATCGCCCTTGTTCGGCTGGACTCTACCTTCTAGACCGTTGTGTTGGACGTTTAGTTTCATAGACTCGATGGCGGCTGCGGACAGGTCATTTCCAACAACGCGAGTTGCAAAGGGGATCTCTTTCGCGTAACGAAGAGCTCGAAGCCCCGAGGCAGACAAAGCGTCCAGTATTGTAAATGAAGGGGTCCATGGCTTAGGTGCTGCGTTTTCCGCTACCTTTTCTGTATTTTCCGGGACGATGACATCTTTGGCCTGCATAGCAATCTCTTCCCCAGTTGGTCCAGCCATCTCTTCACCACTTGACCGTGTCTCAGTACAAGGCTTCTTCAAGGGAGTCTCCTCTGTCGCAGCCTCCTCATCTTCCCGTCTTCTCTTGTTCACGCCTGCCCCGACCGGTTCTGCCTTCACTTGATCACCAGCAGACGGCGCACCTGTTTCAATAGGTTTCTCTATCTCGTTCCCTTCATCGGCCTTTGCCTTTTTTGTGGGGGTCTTTCTACCTTTGAGCTTCAATTTGCGCTTCTTCTGCTTTATGGCGGTGGCATGCTCTCCATAGGCGCGAATAGCTAGAACACTCAGGTCTCGATTGAACTGTTGGATAGGATTATAGAAGACAGAAGGCCGGTCTCCTTCCGTGGTCTTCTGGTTCTGAGTTAATGGAGGCGGTTTGGCTGGCTCAGCATCCTTTTGGTTAACAAGGATATACGCCAGGCCTTCTTGGATCGTCTTGTACACCGTCGACCCGTGTTTTATAAACTGGCCTTGCTTCGGTGGGCTCGATATCGTCCCTAGCTTAGGCGCCTCTTCGGTGGACGCCATCTTACGCGCCAATTGATATGAAGCTTTCGCGTTCGTGGTTGATAGCAGTAACAGCGGTTTAGTAACGACACATCGCAGTCCAGGGCCGGGTCCAATGCCGAATCGGCCTAGGAGCATTGGAGTCTTAGTCGAGTTTTCTCGCGGTCTTTTGAATCCCAACGAGATACCCCTTTCTCTTCGTTGTCGTCTGTTCCGTGATTGTGTGTTTTCTAACGATTCAAATGAGTTGGAGAAAAAAAAAAGATTTCGGTGGAAACGCACGGGCCAAACTCTAAATATCTATACAAAAAGCTACAGGAAGAATTATATTTACATACAGTAGAAGGACAAGAAGCAAAGGAAAAAAGATGGTATGTGCATAGAGAATGACGGGCGAAATTGACTACTTATCGGGCACAAGTAGGCCGCCGAGCAGAGGTACCTGGCTGTACAGGGCATCCCAACCTTTGGCCTCCCATCCAACTCCGAGTCCGCCCGTTCCTATAATCCCGAGACCACCAGCAAGCCAGAGAGCTGTTCCAACTAGCGAGGTGCCATTGACAATCCAACGCCGTCTCTGCTTCCTCTGGTACAGCTCGGTACCCTTCTGGGAGCCCAGGTAGCCGCCGTTGGCTCCCGAAGCGCTACTGCCGTGGCTTGGAGCAGCCCTCTTAGTGACCAGCACTTCTCTCCATCCAAACCACCAGGCCCAGCCGCCGACAAAGTGCCATACTCCAATGCCAGTGAGCGCGGCATACCATGCCCCCATGAGCCAAGGTGACCGGGCAATTCCATGGGCCACGTAACCAAGCCCAACTCCAGAGCTGCCACCGTCAACATAGAGCGGAACAAGCCGGTTGGCAAGTATATGTGATCCGATCAACGGTATCATCGCGTAGCCTAGCATCGCCTGGACACTTGCCGGCCTACCAGTTGACTTGATGGCTTTTCGTTGCTCTCGTGTCTCTGCACCGAACTGCCGAGCTCGTCGAGACTGCCGGAGGTATCGGAGTATGACTCCAGATGTGACGTGCGCCAAGATAGGCAAGTAGACTATCAGTGGTTCAAGTCCTGGAGCCTGGTATATTGGACGGGTGAGGAGGAGGAAGGTCTCGCTTTCAGACACGGACCGAGTCGCTAGCGGTATAAGTGCTGTGTTTGTAAAGTGTAGCCCTAGAAAGACAGTAGGTGGATATGTAGAGTATTTCTGGACGGCCGACACTATTAGGACATGTGAGTATATATCATTTCCGAAGCTGCACCTTCAAATAAACGGCCATCTTTAGTATAGCAGGGCAGAGTTGAACGTAAACGTACACCAGTAGTCCCAGCTGTGGCCGCTTAAGCCCAGCTTCGGCCGTGATGGCAGATCATGACCTCCCGACGGGCCTCTAGAAGCTTTTGAGGAGCCATCAGCGGCTTCGAGGTCTATGTCACCGTCCATTTCGTCCAGCGGAGACGGGTCTATCTCCTGTAGATAGAGCTGTTGCTGGCTCATGCCGTCGCCGTGGACAAGAAGTAGTTATATCGACCAACAGTCTGAGCCAATTCGGCTGCTTCCTATAAGCAAAAAGGATAAAAGCAAAAAGGAATGAGCGTTTTCAGTCTGTAACCTGCACAAAGCCATGCAGAGAAGAAATGTGCAGAAGGTTGATGCTCTTGATAGCTTAAATTTTGGCCTTTTGGATGGGAAATCCGCAACTGGGCGTCCTTGATTGGTCAAAAAGCCGCGATTTATCTTCAACTCGCCAACTTCGCCCTTTTGACCATAAACAATTCTCAACATCTTTATTGACATCTATCCCAGAGTGTATACAGACAAGATGCCTCCGGTAAGTGACATCTCTAGCTAGGAAGGATAACATGTTTTACTGACTGCTAGAACGACAGCGCGGCTTCACCAACCCAGCACCAAAGGTGAGCAGGACGTCCCAACCCGCAAAGCAACCATCCCAAGCGCCAGAAAGTTGAGCGAATACTGACATGAGATAGACTGAATCTGCTCGCTCGGCACTGAATGCCTTTACCTGCACACTCTGCAATAAGTCTTACTCGCGGCACCCCGAGTACGAAGCACACATCGGTTCCTACGACCACCAGCACAAGAAACGATTGCGCGACCTAAAGCAGCTTTCTCGAGACCCAAACGCTGCTGAAAAGGCGAGAAAAGCTGAACGAAAGGCCAATGAAGAAGCAGGGCTTATAATTGTTAACTCCAGTGGGGAGAAGGGCGGCGGCTCAGGCACTGGTAGTGGCTCTACCGGTGGGTTCAAAAAGGGCGGATTCAAAAGTTCGTTCTCAGTGGTAGCTGGCGGAGGAGCCGGGAGTTCGAGCACAGTCGCATCTGCAGGGGCAGCCCGGCTGAAGAAGAATGTCCTGGGAGACGAGGACGACGAGGAGGATATCACTCAACGGGAGAGTGTTTCGACCAAGGCCTCTGGGCCCACGATCAATACCGGCAAGGGTGAAGGTCCTCTACAAGCGGATAAAGAGGTGGAAAGTGATACTGATGAAGAGTACGGCAACGATGATATTAAATCTGGTGGTGGTTACTATGATCCTCGACGCCCGACGGATTGCTTCCACGAATGTTCCGGAGCAAAGGCCTCTGCGTGCTGAAGAAAGAAACGATATATACAGACGCGTACCCAGTCGCCGGATGGCCACGTTTTTCAAAATGAAAATGCCGGTGCATCTCAAGCTAGAGGCGCTATCATATTATTCACAAAAGGAGGCTAATCACCATGGAACCCGGGCCTCCACCCCCTCTGTTGTTATCTTGACGGGCTCGATTCGGCCGTCATCTGTGAAATACATTCTATCAATGCATGTGGCTCGATGGTCTCTCTCGCTGTCGTCTGGGAATCGGCGATGATACACGATATAGTAGTCATCCCCGACCGAGAAGACACTGTTATGGCCGGTTCCTGTTCCAATTGCGGTGTTTCCCTGCAAGATCTTGACAGGCTCGCCGTCAAAGGGACCGAGTGGACTCTTGCTAGTGACATAGTTCACTGCGTACGAGTTATCTCCCCACCTTGAAGATGTTGACAGTGTTAATGCCAGTCATTCAAAGAGATATCAAGCTGGAATGCAAACATAACAAAGAACAGACTCACCCGCCAGTGCTATACATGAAGTAGTACACGCCCTTTCGCTTCAACATCCACGGAGCCTCCACATAACCCTTTGGAGTGATCTCCTTAACCTCCCCCTTGAGGGAGATCATGTCATCATTTAGCTCGACGACAACACCATGGCTATGGCCGCCATAATAGAGATAGTTCCTCCCGTCATCGTCGATAAAGATATCTGCATCGATGGGCTGCGCACCAAAGTACGATTCTGATATCAACGGCTTACCCAACGCATCCTTGAACGGACCCTCTGGGGAACTCGAACGTGCAACCCCAAGCCCAACTCCGTCTCCAGCAGAAAAATACATGTAGTATAACCCATCCTTGAAGGCAACTGAGGGTGCCCACGCAGCCCTGTTCGTGCTCCAGGAGACGTCCTTGAAGTCCAGCACTTTTCCCAAGCTGGTCCACGTCTTCAGATCGGGGGAGGAGAAGGCCTCAAAATAGGTCTGGTTCTCATACACTGTCGACACGGTGGGGTAGATGTAGTACTTGTGGTTGAAGATACGGGCTTCGGGGTCCGCATACCAGCCGTTGAGGACTGGGTTGCCGACCTGGGGAATCTTCATCGACAGGTTAGGCATTGGAGCGGAGGAAACAAGATGCAGTGCTACCGTCCACAGAGCCAGAAGAAAGACCAGAGATGCTGACGTTGAAGGCGATGTTGATCGGGTGCTGAGCAGAGCCGGACGCCCTTCTTTGCCCATCGTTCGTATCAGTCCTTGTTTGTATCGGTCCTTGGCTGCGAACCTTGGATCAGGGACATACACTCTGGATGTATGTAGATATCAACTCCCTCGAATGGCCCGATAGCTGCATCATGACTATCATCAAAGCCTGAGGCCATCTTGATTGATTTTATATATTTGTATACATCGACCGGCGTGCTGCCCCTTACTTGCCGTTTCACAAGCCATCCAAGGCAGGTTCCAATCTTCAGTAGCACCCAGCTAACCTCCATCAGGTAGTGAGTATCATCTGAGCCGTCTGTCGAAGAGCTTTTGTATATGTGCTTTTTCCTCTTCAGTTTGAATAGCAAATATATCAAAAGTGTTGACCCCCTGCTCAATGAGCGCATGACAAGTTTTTTAGGTGTGATCCACAGGCGGGTACATTAATTTAGTAGCTGACAGTGGAGTGTGGAGGTGGATATTCGGCAATACACTACAATCTATATGAATGCAACGATGATAGGCAATGCAATGCAGATGAAATTTTGTATATTGAGCCTGTCTCTTATACACATCTGACGCTGCCGAC
>OJKM01000083.1_pt1 | contig 14426 bp, 10 predicted proteins | sample 1596631 | NCBI WGS metagenome assembly OJKM01 (sample SAMEA3904683, study PRJEB24821) | metagenome | biome: Builtin; feature: hospital; material: surface | place: USA | collected 2013-06-06 | reverse complement strand
AAACCCAAGAAAGTTGAAATCATAGGGGATGAAACTCTTGAATTCGAAAACCCATCCTCGCCCACTGTTAGACCCGCTTCTGCACCAACAGGGCCCGGAGTAACCAGACCCAAGAAGTCGTTGCTGGAGGTTGACTCGAGCGGGCTAGGGCAGCTGTCTCTTGAGGAAGATAGCGGCCTAACCCCTGGTGTTGGTGATATAGCAAGAAAAGAAGCAGAGGATGCAGAAATGATGAAGGCAATGGCAGAAATTCAAAGGTTACGTCTAGAAATGCAACGGGAAGCAGAAGCAATTCGTGGCAGCAAGGAGGTTCCTGCTGAAGGCAAGATGATCAAGAGGAAAAAGAAGAAGAAAGTTGTATCATCTAAGAAAACCAAGTCTACCTCCCAGGAAGCAGAGGGGGAACCCTCTCAGCCTCAGGAGAAGGCTGCAGATGATGAAGCTGGAGCGCCTGTGGTAAAGAAAAAGAAGAAGAAGAGAGTAGTTGCACCTCAGGAGGCGCCCGTGCAAACGGAAGGTCAGGAGTAATTTGTCCATACTATACAATTAGGGGGGGAGTTCGGCCCATTCGACCCAGGAAGTTTTTGGATTTTTATTTGCATAAGCGGGTAATATGCACCTATCTCAACGAAGTGATGGCTAACTTTGTGGATATGCATGATAGATATGACATATTCTTAGAGCTGAAAAAGTATTGCATAGTTACATAACTAAAGGAGCATTAATATTGTTACTTTAAGTCTATCAGAAAGGTATTGATTCCGTCAGAACCGAGCCCCCTTTTTTTACCGAAGGGACAATAATAGATGTTAAATTCTTAAAATACAAAGCTAGAGAATACGCCACAAGTAATGGCGCTTTGAAAGAATGAAACTAGAAGAATATCGGCAATAGAACGAGGCAATGCTAGGTTGGAGGTATAAGGTGGATGATGAAAGGATTGTAAAGGTGTATCTCTTAGCTGGTCCATCTGGTGATGAAACTAGAGAAATATCCCCATATGGCAGGGACAACTCTAAGTAGTTCGAAAACGAGACCGCCGCATAGGACAAAAAGTAGTAGAACTGGTGATGAGAGACAGGTTAGCAGCTGTATTCGGTATCTGAGAATATGGAGATATAAAAATGGCAGTATATGGTAGCCACTATATAATATGACAAATATCACATACCAACCCAGCCCATAGATATAGGAGATTTGGCCTTTGGTTTCGTCTTAACCGCCGCTTCTGGCTTTCCGCGCTTGGAGGCCTCCTTTTTGGCAAATCTCTCGTTGGCCCTTCGCTGCTGGGGAGTTTGTGGAGCCTAATGGTCGTAATCCAACAAGTTAGAGTGTTGATTTAACAAGCAGCTAATTATAAGGGAACTTCATAGCTGGCATACCATTTTTGCTATAGACCTGGGAGGTTAATATAGATAATAGAATCAAGGGGCTCAACGGCTGTTGCGTATTGGCGCAGGAGGTTTCAAGAATCGCTCAAGGAGAGACTTCGTGGGATGTGAAAGAGTGTATATCGAAGGGTATCGCCCAGTTCCTAACTGGATGTGTATATATATCACAGTGTTGGACGAGGGTGGTCAACTGGCCAACTGTCCTCTAATCTGAGGCACCAATCCTAGGGGGAGTGTGGATAAAATAAATGGAATAAAAGGCTTTAAAACACAGATCGGGCGTATCTGAGAACTCTTTGAGCGAATTGAGTCATTAAGAGTGCTGCTGGCCGTTTATCTCGTCGTTGATCATTGATGTGCGTTCGAGTATCGAAAGTGAACACGAGAGCATCTTTCATGATGTCAGTTGCTTATGTCATCTGCATGATTATGTCATGTTGCTAAGACTTTTGCTTTTTCTGTGATGAAAGTTAAAGATGACGAGGAGATGAGAGGATGCAAACATTCCAACCTCCATCAGCTTCAGCTTGACAGCTTGATATCGAACCCCTTTACGCACGGTACTGACCTGGTACCGTTTGATACTTCTCACAAGATGACCTACATTTGCCGACGGAGCTATAGCAGCAACTCCAAGCCACCCTCGCCTCATGTAGGTACACCAGATGAATCCTGACCTCCAGGAACAAGCTCACTAATCTGTACATTTAGGTCATGGTATACAAGAACTTCGGTCGCCCCTTTATAAAGTTATTTATAGGCTCCTTGGTCTGCTATCAAGCTGCTTATTGGGCGTGGAACAAACTAGAGCGGGAAGATATAATCCACCGCAGCGGCAGTGGAAACCGTATGGAATCTCTCTATCTTCTCCAATTTATACGCCCCTCGCGCTTAGATGCTTATTTCCGAGTTTACTAGGCAAGCCTGCGCAACCACCAAACAATTGATTATTCTGGGGGAATGAGATCATTTCTATATTTACCGTGCAACTGATGGCCTTTGGGGCCGAGTCAATCCATATCAAACGAACTTTATGGGCATATTAGATCGATGAAAAGTCCGACTTCCAACCGGAGTATCGGAGTTACAAATTCGAGTATACGGTTTTTTGAGGACTTCTACGATCGAAGAGGTCAAACAGAAGAGCAGCCTTTATAAGCCTTCTGCTTGAACTAATTAAGAGCGGCGCGCCATTTTCACAATATTATCTTGGTCCTCTCCAGGTCAAACCAGATGATATCCATTACCTGCTCGGCTATAGCTCATACATACCTAGTCAATGACGGTACTCATTCAGAATGGGCAGTATCCAGGCAGCAGCCATTAAGCTATGGATGTTTTCTACTACCACGCATGTATTTACTACTGGCCCATCAACTAGCCTCGACTGATTGCGGGCGACCTTGGAATTGCCTTTATATCAAACTGCTATTTACAACTAGCTTCTAGATGACAAGCATACCATTATGATTCTGCCTAGTTACAAGCGAAGCCATAGGAGAGCATCTCTTTAATCAACATATCTCACCACCAGAAACCCGAATTACGCAGTCTTGTTGTTCAGTCTGTCCAGAACATCCTTCGGGACATATGATGGGTCGAACTGTGCAATGCCAGCGCAGAACTCCTTGATCTTTGGAACCTCGATAATCTTGTTCCACCACTTCTGGAAGTTGGGAAGCTCGGAAACTTGTTCGGCATACCACTCGTCTCCGCCGATTCTCTTTGCCCAGAAGAACCATGGAACCAAGCAAATGTCGGCGTAGGTCATCTTACCACCAACAAGCCACTCCTTGTCTTTCAATCCCAGGTCGACGACACCCATAACACGACGGGTCTCCTTAGCATATCTGTCAACGGCCGATGGGAACTTCTCGACGTGATACCATTTGAACCCTGGTGATATAAGTGACCTGGTTAGCTAGCGTACCACTTTGCCTGAAGACGAAACGAGGATCGTGATGTCGTAGACGTACATGAGAATTGGCCGATATATGGGCCTTGTCCACTGACTTGGAAATGCAGCCACTGTCTCAAGTGGTATTTCTCGTGCAGCGAAGAGAAAGAGATGGTGTTCTCCTTGTCGTATTCGTCAACAAGGTACTCTACAATGGCACCAGATTCCCAGAGGTAGAGGCCGGTGTTAGGGTCGTGGATAGCAGGACAGCGGCCATTGGGGTTTATGGCAAGGTACTCGGGCTCCTTGCACTGTCTGAAGTCGGTAGACTTGAGCTCGTAGGGGATGTTCAGGATCTCGAGGATGATGGCCACCTTGACAGGGTTGGCTGTGGGGTAGATGCCGTAGAGAACCAACGGCTTGATGTCTCGGGCAGCCATTGTCAGCGTAGATGTATAGAGGTACACTGTCTATCGATTGTTACTTGGAAAGAAAATGGATTGAATGGATTGGAACTTGATGCCAGAGTCCAGCATGCCGTCTTATTTATACAGTACATGCCGCAGAAGCTCGCAGCCCCTCCATTCCCGCAACGCCCAGCCAGCCGTCTCCCCACAGCGGCCCTTCACGGTCAAACCTGCGATTGGATACTTTGTGATCATCCATATGATTAGCGCCGCGGGTTACAAGAGCGCGAGGTCCGTAATCAAGACCAAACTGTTTAATAATCTCTCAGATGTGACTCTTCGATATACGAACGGCTGAAATTCCAATTACATCCGCCTACATAACCACATGGAGTCAAGCATTCCTCTTTACCATTGTGTATCTCAAACTATATCTTACTCTATCCTATTAATATTACGGAGAGATCTATCTCTTTTTGCTTCTCCTTTGTACTCTTTCTTATATAGAATACTTACTCCTCTAACCCCTTAACCGCCACAAGGCCTAAACCATGCCCTGCTTAAGTGTCACTAGGTTGTAAATGAGTTGCAGAAGAAAGTAAGTATGGCTTAAGATATATAGATAAAACAGGAGACTTCTATCCTACGAAGAATGTTAGGTGGTTACAGTGTTATTTCAGCAACTCAGTCTTCAAACGCTGCATCCGAGCGATTAACTAGGCCATCTAATAACTAATCAGGAGTCCAGCCAATGCTACTAGTTAACTCCGAGAGCCAGGTGATCTAAGGTTGCGGGCCTGGGAGAGCGAGTGGATGCCGGGGAAAGTCGTTGTTCTTAGTTAAACCTACCTCCGTACCTTAACTAAACTATATATGAAGCCTCCTTAAGCAATTTGAATTCAGCCCTCCATCGTCATCAAGCAAAAGATGGCAAAACCCGCCGAATTCTCGGATAAACTCCTAGGCATGGGGATTATGAGTGCTGTCGTCGCACTTGACAACCACACCGCACTTAAACATCCCTTGTGTGAAGAATATTTCAATGCCGTCGTTACTGAGAAGAGGATTTTTGAACGGCTCGGAGACCACGACTGCATTGTCAAGTACATACGCCCACAAGGAAATGGCCTCGTCCTCGAAAGGTTACGATATCCGCTTCGTAAACACCTGCTAAATCTCCAAGAAGATGGAGGTCCGCCCCCTCACAGAGACGAAATACTGAAATGGGCAATGCAAATTCTGCGTGGTTTGCAGCATCTTCATTCGCATTCGGTATATCAGTTTGACATTGGCTGCCATAATATTCTGCTTGACTTCAACAACAATGTAAAGCTGTCTGACTTTTCAGGCTCGCTGATTGACGACGGTAAAGTCGAGGTTGCTCCAGAAACGCGCTCTACTCATCCGTGCCTAATAAACCATTGGCACATGTCCCTTAAACCCACTGTGAAGATGGAGCTCTTCGCCGTAGGCACTGTGCTATATGAAATGTCAACGATCTACAAGCCATATCAGGACAAAGGAGATAGTGAGGTAGAGAAACTCTACCTGAAGGGTTTATTTCCAGATACTACCGGCATGCTCCTTGGCAACATTATACAGAAATGCTGGACCGACAAGTATCATGATACCAAGGAAGTCATCGAAGATCTTCTACAAATTGAGCCTGGGCTCAGTGACGGAACCGAAGTGCAGGGCTCCAAATATCCCGGGAATCATACGTACGTATTGCTGTGGCTAACTGCTCTGCACTTAGCTAACCCATATTTTCTAGCTTCATCTCTGGGTTATCTACATTTATCTTTCTTGTTTCGGCTGCACTTGTAGCAAAGCAATGCATGCATCCTCAAGTCGCATAAATTTGCACCGGCTACGCTACGTATTCTTGTATTAAATACAAGCGTACATCAGTCTGGACAGGTAAACCCCACTGGAACAGGATATCCGTGCTATCAGCTATATGATATGCAATAGTATATATACGACAGGATTTTTTTCCCTTTCTTCGTTGGTCGCGTGGTTTAAACTCTTGGAGGACGGGCATGGAGTCAATGGGACCCGGAAACTAACCCCGAATCACCTTGTGATACAACCCCATTCAGGTTTCTAGACCATGTGATCCTCTGTTTCGCTCTGACGATTTGACTTGATATTTAACTACCCTAGAATTGGACAATTGGTTGATGGATATGGAATTCCTACTGGCCACCTTGTCATAGAGCGTCGGATTCATATGTTTGAGAGAAAGCATCACGGAAACCAACACCACATCAAGATACCGAAACCCTACTTGGAGATATTGTTATAGAGAGCATCAATACACTTTGACTTTGTTTTGGGATGTTATATTTTATGCAGCATCTCCAGGAAATCTTATCCTGATCTAGACTTTTCTAGTAGTCTCTACAACATAGAATATATAATCAGATATAAGAAAAAACCTACCACCTTGCAATATATCATAATAATAGCCAAAAATGCCGACCATTAACTGTCAATTTCATCCGACCAAGAGCCTTTTCACCACAGCTCTGAATGGAAGCGAAATGCATTTCTCGTTCAAAGTCATGGCCGGGGGTCAAGATTCAGTCACGTGGCTGATCCACTTCTTTGGTCCTCCAAGCTTGTTTCTGGCTAAAAAGAGCCGGCAGCGAAGTAAAACAACCAACCGTGAGACTTCAAGGAGACATTCTGGTCAAAAAGAGAAAGGTATAAATAAGATGGGCGGATTCCATGAGAATGAGAGCGCCGAGTCGCATCTGGCACAGGTATGGCTTTCACGATTCCTGACCCAGACCCCGCACCGTTAACAGTGACAGCATTGCTAACTTCTAGTATTATCACAGGCATTTCAAGACATAGCTAAGTAAGTGGCACCAGGCCGCATTGCTGGACCGTTATATATATCTATAAGCGCGAGAATCCATATCTAACATCTTGTGTCTATATAGAGGCGAGCAGACAGCGCAAGCTATTGAGAACCATCTTACGCGCATAGAGCAGGAGATAGATCGTCTCCTTGGATCTGTTGAAACGGAAAAGGAAGACGGAGACGAACTAGCCAAAGATGACGACAAGGAGAAGCATGAGAAGAAGCAAGAAGAGAATGGGTCTGACGAGCAACAGAAGGGGGATAAACAATGAAAGATGAACTATTGGAAACCAAACAGTTTCTCCAGCTCGAAGAGCCCGTCTGCGTTCTTCTCTGCGACTCCGACTTCCGTTACAATGGCATCGATCAGGTCATAGGGTGTGACGTCGAAGGCGGGATTCCAGACGTCGATCCCGGGAGCAGCAATGTTGACGGTCTCGAGGGTGATGTTCTCCTCATTCCTGCCGAGATCACTGATACGTGGCCCTGTGATTCTGGTGACTTCGGACTTTGCTCGTTCCTCGATTATGATATCCTCTCCTTCCTTGGTACGCAGGTCGATGGTCGTTCGGGGCGCAGCGACAATGAACTTTACGCCATGATATTTGGCGAGCACGGCCAATTGGTAGGTTCCGATCTTGTTGGCGGTGTCTCCATTTGCGACGACTCGGTCTGCTCCTACCACGATGGCAGCGAGACCTGTTCCCTTCTGAGCGAGTAGCGAGGCGGCCATGGAATCTGTGATCAGGGTGGCGGGGATCTTGTCGTGGACCAGCTCAAAGGCTGTGAGTCTGGCGCCTTGGTTGTACGGCCGTGTTTCGGTACAGTAGGCATGCTCGAGCTTGTCTGAAGCATGGAGGGAGCGGATGACTCCCAGTGCTGTTCCATACCCGGCTGTTGCAAGAGAACTAGATAATAAACCAATTAGCCTGCCTTGCCATGCATTACAATATTTTTATTCTCTCTGGTTTGATATTGGCCAACGTACCCTGTGTTGCAGTGCGTCAAGACACCGACTTTCTTGCCGTCCTTGCCAACAGGTGTGTTATTCATGATCCATGCAGCGCCAAAATCTCCCAGTCGGTGGTTATCCATGGCATCGTCAATCAGCATCTTCTCCGCAGCCTCGACATACGCCTCTGCCAGGTCTTTCCCCTTGGGATCCCCGATCTGCTTCCTCTTCTGCACCAGCGCCTTCAGCTTGATAGCCGCATCGCTCAGGTTCACCGCCGTAGGCCGACTGGTAACCAAGTAGTCTAGCTTCTCTAGTATGAATGCTTCGACCTCGTTTGCTTCGGCGGACAGCTTCTCATGGTCCATCAGCTCCGTCAGCTCGATCGAGAGGGAGAGGACGGCGACTATAGCGATAGCTGGTGCGCCTCGGACATGCATCTCCTTTATAACATGCCATCCTTCCTTTGCTGTTGAAACGGGGATGTATCGCTCGACGTGAGGAACCTGGAGCTGGTCCAGGACCTGCAGCATCCCGCGCTTGTACCGGATAGATTGGAGAGACATGGCGGGCTATCCTGACGACGACCCCTTCGCAGGCTGATCTGTATCTCCTTATCGTGAGTAGATAGGCGCGAAGGTGGTTATTCTTCAGCTGTAGCTGGCTGTGGGAGAGGTTCGTAAGCTGGTAACTGGTGGGGGAGGGGCAAAACGCTGGATATAAAATTTTAATCGGCATGTATACAGCCAGTACAGTTATAGGGCCATCACCACGGCCTAAAGTCGGTGAAGCAGTTAAACAAGAAATCATTTGCGGAGCTCTATCTGGCAAGATGACGTTTTTCTACTTCAAGACCGATTTCATCGGCGAAAAGGCGGAAGTACAGATGCTCGTAGATCTACAGGAGGACCATAGCAGCTTAAGCTATAACAGCGAAGGAATGCACAGGGAAAAGCTCCCTAGTGACATCGACTGCTTCATCTCAAGTCCCTGGATGCAAAGCCATGCTGCTTACTGCCCCTGGCACAGCAGGTGTAGTTCAATCTTCATCCAAGCTGACTCCCTAAACGCCCATATTCTATACCATAATTCATTCAGATGTCGCCTGCAGAGAGTATCGAACAGCGAAAAGCTAAAAAGACGTCCGGAGTAGGATAGTTATAGCGTCGCAAGCGTATTCAAATGTGCAAGGGAGCTTCTAGTCCGCTGATATGTAGAGCACTATCAATCGAATCAGTCTGGATCCTCTCAGCAAGGCATGGCCCGGGCATACCATTGTTCCCTCGTACGAATGCATCGCCATAGCTCCGTCTCATTTTGCCGTTGACGTATTCCTCGGTCTTCTCCAGCGCAATGTTCATGTAGCCATCAACGGACTGTAGCTCGCCTATACCGAAGAATTAGACCTTATTTTCCTGACAACCACCACCATAACGTGCGGTCTATAGCAACAGGTGAAGAGAACGCACCCTTGTAGACGACACCGGAGTTCAGCTTGACGGTGACTGGAGCACCGGTGATCTCTCCCAGGAAAGCAGAGGGATCTTTGCCCTCAGAAGCAGAAGTGGCCTCCATTGATTCTAACTGTAAGTCAGATAGTGCAAGCAGGAAACCTAGAGCCTCCTCGAGTCAGGCCAACAAGCAGTTCTATCTCTGTAAACCAGCGAAGATCAGCTTCATCAAACCGTCTTGATCTCTTTTGTCTTCTTCTTCGTCTTCGTCTTCGTCTTCGACTCTTCGATTCTTCGACTTCAACAACACAGGAACCGCTCACGTGACTGACCGAGTTGGTTAAATTGAAAACGCGACGCGGGCAAGTTTCAAGCAGCGAAAAGGACGAAGAGAAAGACGAGAAAGAAGAGAAAGACGGTTGAGGGAGCAGGATTGGATACCAGGAGAGCCTGCAGCAGTGACAGAGAAAGTCTGAATAGCCGTTTTGGCTGCTGGCGTCAATGGCTCGTGGAAGTTTGCATCTGTTCAACTAGGTAACTAATCAACTGCGTCATTCATCCAGCAACACAGCAACCGAGCTTGCCAGCTATAACTAAAAGAAGCGCCAGCCTCGAGGGCAATTCCTCGCAGATTCATCCCACTTTCACACAAACATAATACACAACTAACCGACCAGCAAATGAGATATACGCTCCCTAAATAACTGGATACCAGAGCGCCATGGCATCGTTCTTCAAGAAACCAACTTGGGCGCAGGCATCCACTCCCGCAAAGCCGCAGGACTTCTTCCGGCGCTCCAACCAGGTGTATTCGGACTTTGTGGCCACGACTCAAGAAGAAGATGAAAGTGATGATGAGACTGATACAGCTAAAGAGACTCCCTGTGCGCCTAAGGAGCCTAAGAGACGCCGCATATCCAACGAAGACGAGGACGAGGCCACTTCAGCGCTTCAGCCCAGAACCAAATCACCGCCCCAGGAGGCTGCAAGTGGAAGTGATACTGTTAAAAGGGATACCCCTCCCAAGCTGGAAGAAGACGGGACCAGCAAGACGTCTCCAAGAACTCCACGCTCTACTCGATCAAGTCCCAGGAAGACCAGCTCACAACGGAACAGTCCAAGGAAATCACAACTGATAGGAGCCTCACCACCAGGCACTGTCATTCGTCTTAACTCGGAATCTCCTCCTCCTTTGGCCTCCCGAGTTCCTCCAAAGTCGGTAATACAGATTGACTCCGACTTGGACAATGATGGAGATAACGATGAAGAGTCTGATGAGGACTGCGCAGCACTGATCAGACGAGCTCGAGAAAGGGCTCGTAATAACTCGATGCGGGAGGATAATAAGCCGGCATCTCCCAATGGCAAGGATAATACCATCGGGAAGACGGCTGGAACCCCATCGAAATCTCCCAAGGCTGCTTCCAATTCATCACCAAAGAAAAAGGACACCGTTGTGAATATCCTTATTACATCTAATATTCCAAACACCAAGTCGCTCCTGGTGCGTCGGTTGCTGTCTCAGAACCTAGGAGAGGTACGAAAGGCCTGGTGCAGTCACCAGAAATACGACGAAGAGACCTCAGACACTATCATCTTGACCTGGAAAGGAAGACGGCTATTTGATGTAACCACATGCAAGAGTCTGGGTATCAATGATACTGACACCAACGACAACTCGATATTTGACTCTTCCCCCTTTGACATGGAAGAAGGCAATGCCGGCGTCCACATGGAAGCCATGACAGAGGAGATGTTGGAAGAAAGACGCCGAGCAGCAACCACCGTCCAGCAGGATAACAGTGAAGAGAACAGTGAGGACGAGCAGCCAAAGGCTCAAGAGCCAGCTGACACGGATCTGATTCGGATTACCCTCAAGAACCCGGATCTAGATGACTTTAGGATCAAAGTACGACCGTCAACGCAGATTGGCAATATCTTGAAGAAGTTCCGGCAGGTGAAGGAAATACCAGAGCACATGTCTGTTTTGCTCTATTTTGATGGAGATATGTTGGATCCAGGCACTTTGATTGAGGATAATGATATTGACGACATGGATTGCCTTGATGTTATCATGAAATAGCTAGCTATTGGCAGCGGCAGGCTTTTACACAGTAACCCTAATACTTGGTACTTTTTGTCAGGAGTAGACACTCAGATAGAACTACCTCATAAGACTCTCTGTCTCCCATCCTGGTCTCTTATACTGCGTAGTTTAGCTCCTTATAATACGTCTACTATAGAGGGGGTCGATCTCTTATCGATAAGCTTCTTCCTCCCCGCGATAAGCAATTTTTTTACTGAAGCTAAAAATCATTCCACGACCGCAAACCAATCAACTTGACATACCATTAACAAGCTTACAACGAATACAACCACATCTACGACCCATTAAAGCTATAAAGGATACATCCACTCCCCGAGATGAAAATTCTTACCTCAAACTTTGTCACCTGCGCCGTCAAGGCATGCAAATCCTCCTCCGCATCATACCCACTACACTTCCGCAACGCAGAGCTCGAAGAAGAAGAACTCGACTTCCAGCCTGACTTTATCCGAAATATCTTACCCCGGATAGATTGGGCTGCTCTCAAAATAAGTGCTAGTGAAGTGAGTTAGGCCATCTCCGTACCGTTTAGTATGCGCAGACGCTTATTGAGCCTTTGCGACGTTAATAGCTTGGGTTCCCATCGATAAGCGAGTCGAAGCCCGAAGGCGAAGAGTTGAATAATGAGCAATTGTTGCGGGATTTGCATAAGTTGCTACTTGAAACGCATGTGGTGGAAGGGGAGCTGGTGTGCGGAAACTGCGGGCATGAGTATAAGATAAAAGAGGGGATTGCGAATTTTTTGCTCCCGAGTCATCTTGGTATGTTGCGTTTTTTAAGGACACGCTTGAATATCTGCTAACGGGATGATTTGCAGTATGATGTGAGAGTTGAGACTTGATAGGTGGATGGAGATAGATGGATATACCCGGGATACCAGCACATGGTTCTGACCAGGCAGTAGGGGTGTTGTAGCAATATAACAACCCTACGCTTTCAAACTTATAGCCCCCTTGATTTAACGGAGGGCTCATACCGGAAAGGTACAAACACGCCCACCAGCGGCCAAACTGAATAAAGATAAAGCTTCTCATCATATATTGATTTATTTCTTTAAACTATTTATCAACCTTTTCCCTCCCCGACCAACTAACAAACACTTGGTCAGCGCCATGATATATTTGCTCCCGGCATGAAAGGAAAAAAGAAAACCACAGCTCGGCATAAAAGATAACATGGAAGAGCAAACAGACCCATATCTATCCCATCCAACCAGGCAAGCAAGCAAGCAAACCATCCAGCTAATATACACGTGATAGAAGCAGACAGACAGATAATAGGAGGCAGAGAAAGAGAAAGATGGGAATTATTACAGGGCGAACAAAGGATGGGGGGTTTTTTTAAGCATTAATTGCAGCAAGTAAAGGGGGGGGATATGGAAGGAAATGCAGTGTAGGAAGAAATATAGTGATGAGAAAAATCAAGGAACGCCAATCGTTAAGAGTAAAAGGGAGAAGTCAGTGTAATCAAATGCCCTTCCCTGTTTTAAAGTGGTGGAATTAATCCCATGGCCATAGACTGTATATCTATAGCTTTATAGGGATGGGATGCCCGTAGTGTGATTGAATGCTTTTGTTGAAGGCGGCGGCGCACAGAGCATGCGTTTGTTGCGGAGAGAAGAGTCAGGGGTATCAACGCTGGTAACAACGTCGGTAACAACGTTGGTGCTCAGTATCACAACCAATATTAATGGCTTAATTGAGGAATCCCTTGCAGCCCGTCGAGCCGCAGAGACACGGGATACGGTCATCGCTATCCCATTCTCGCTCGAACTTGTAGTCGTACGTCAACTCCTCATCTACACAGCACGTCAGCAACCTATAATAAACAGAGAAAAAAAACGACTTCGCATAGAACAGCTCACCTCTCTCAATGTCCCTAAGGGCATAAATGACGATACGCTTACTTCCGTCGACCTTGATGATTTTCGCCGTGCAGTTGGGTGTGCAGCTATGATTGATGAAGCGCGCAATACCACCATGCTTCGTAGCGTCGATGACGGTATTCTCATCAATGCGAAACAAGTAACTGCTTCCAATGCCGGACTTGAGATACCGTCGTTCACGCATATCAGCCACCTGCTGCCGAACCTTCTCGCCAACATATTCGATAATCATGTCGTTGGCAGTGATGTTTTCCTCAGCATACAGACCCCAATTGTGGATGGCCGAGCGGGCGAAACGGACGGGCTTCTTGCGTTTCTTAAGCTGGTTGAAGCGCAGCACGTCTCCTTCGCCGCTTTGGGTGGGCAGAGCTTGTTTCTGTGCATTGATATCGGCTATTAGACGGCGGTTGTTGACGCGGTTGGAGCGGGAGGAGGTAAGGGTTGATTTGGAGAGGGTTTTGGCGGCGATGACTCGAGCTGCGTCTGCGGCGGCGGTAGGATCGTTTTTGGCTAGGGCTTCGCGTTCTTCGCGGGCCTTTTGGACCTTGATGCGGTGAGGGAGGTATTTGGATTTTTCGGACTCGAGGATACGTTTGCGGCCATCGGTGCGGGCGGAGCCCGTGGGGTTGGGGACGTAGTAGCCGTCTATCTTTATTTCGGAGTGGACGGGACCGCGGGCGCCGTGGCTGTTGATGGCCTTGATTTGTTTCTGGTTCCAGGCCCAGGCTGTGACGTTGGTGATGATGGGGGTGTCGGGTTCGGATTGGAGCGATGTGGATTCTAGAGCTTCGCGGAGGAATCGAAGGTCTTCTGTGTCCTTGACTATGTTCTGCCATCCGTCGAGATCGAGAACGATGCCTTCGTCGTCTTCGACTGTGGGCTTGGGTTCGGTAGTTGACAATCCCCATTCTACCTCTGGCTTGACGTATCCGTCTTCCTCCTCTTCTTCCTCATACTCTTCCTCCTTGGCCTCAATGTCAAGCTCCCCTTCAATAGGCGTGACAGCAAGATCGAGATCGTCAACCTTAGGAATCAAGCCCTGGTCCGCAGCAGCCTGGAGCTCAGAAAGTTTAAGAGCCTTCTTCTCTTCGAGGAGCTGCTTCTTGGTCTTCTTCTTCGGTTTCTTGCCCTTTTCTTTACCGAGTCGTTGGGCCTGCGAGTCCACTAGAGCAGACAGCTCGTCGTCTGGTTCCTGGCTAAGATGAGACGTATCGACACCGAATAGCTCGTCCACTGTCTTCCGCCGCTTCTCCATCTCCAGCAGCTCCAGGCTGAGTCGTTTCCGTTTCTTCGAGACACATTCATAGTCACCTGGTTCTCCCAGCAATTCACGGTCGAGGTCATCCAGCTCGTCCTTAATACCGGCTGAGTCGAGGCCAGAGTCTCCAAAGCCAGAAACACTGGGCACAAAGGAGCCCCGTAGATTCTCGTCGTCGTCATTGTCTGCCTCGCTGGAGAGGCGGG
>OJKM01000082.1_pt1 | contig 14458 bp, 13 predicted proteins | sample 1596631 | NCBI WGS metagenome assembly OJKM01 (sample SAMEA3904683, study PRJEB24821) | metagenome | biome: Builtin; feature: hospital; material: surface | place: USA | collected 2013-06-06 | reverse complement strand
AGTCTGGCCATCTTGCTACCAGGGCATCCCGTACGATCTCTGTCTGGAGTACGGCCAGGTTCGATTTGCGCGTTCCGATGGTGAACGTCTTGCGCGGGGCGTCCATCTTATATGATCGTATGGCCCGTGGGATTCCAAATGTATAGCAAAAAAAGGGTGCGTGTGAGACGCGATGCAGAGTAATCAGGCAATCGTGAAAAAAATAAGCTGCGAGCTATAAAACGAATGAATCTGCCGATGGAGGTGCGATACTGCTATTCCAGGCGAGAAAGCTGTAGAGATTGGTCCTTGCCGTAGCTCTGGAGAGACTGGAGCACTAGGAGATTGTCTTATTTTATTTTAATTTTTTTTTTTTTTTTGGCTTGGTTTTCCCAAAATTATGGCTCTTTGCAGGCCTCTGAAGGCATAGTTCTCTTGACCACCAGGCCATCACTCCAACATTTTTGAGTCCTGTCACTTTTGAACTTAGGTAAGAGGAAAGGGGCCCTGACTAGCTCTGCAATACGGCCACCAAACTAGATAAAATAATATTAACAACAACCGATCGAACGTCGCTTTTCAAGGTGAGCTTCAGGACGCAAACTTATGGGGGCGGTCTTGCTGACATGTGACACCCAAACTGACTAAGCAAGCAATATCACGTGAAACTGACAGAACTCCAGGGGCGGCTTTCGGCTTGGCGATAACCTCGGCATCTCGACGAAGAAGCGCAGCAGAACGAAGAAGGAGAAGCAAGAAGAAGAAGCGAGAAGTCGATAAAACGAGAAGAAGACACCCCTGAAGGCGACGAAGGCGACGACACTGCCGAGAGCCGGCTTAGACTCCCCCGACATAAACAACCTGTGTTGACCTCAACAGCCTTGACTGCACACTCAATTATATCCATCCTACTTCTCACCTCGCCAACTCGCCCCGACGACGTAATAACCTGGCGGCGGCAGAGCACCCCCGGGACTGCCGTTTGACCTGCGGCGCTGTTCTAATACCAGGAGATCGAAGATGGCCTCCAGTAGCGGTAAGAGGACCATGAAGGTCCCGCTGATACCTCTTGCCAGAGACCTGGTCCTTCTCCCAAGCGTCAACCTGCGAATCCCGCTCTCAGACCGCCCCGATATCCCGACGCTCCTCACCTCGCTCTTCAGCAGACATGCAAAGCAACGACAAAACAACACTCCGATCCTGGTGGGATGTATTCCCCTGAACTCACCCTTTCTGTCCAAAGACGGCCAGTTGCTCCTCACCGACGGGGACAAGGCGAGGGCTCGGTCGATAGACGAGGAGCCTGTCAACCCTGCAGCAGCCGGAGTCAACGACCTCTTCCAGTATGGAACGATCGCTAAGGTGGTCGGAGTCCAGGGAAGAGCAAATGCGGAGCCCTTCCTGCTTGTCGAGGGAGCGAAGCGGTTCTCAGTGCAAAAGATCTTGAAGGAGAAACCTTTCTTTGAAGCAGAGGTGTTGGTCTATGACGAGCCAGGTAGGATAGCTTATATTCCGCTAGGCACTGTGTACTCTGCTAACATGGGTTTATTCCTCTACAGTCCCTCACTCTATCGACCCCGAAATCCCTGAATTGTTCCAACAGCTTAAACAGCTATCTCGCGAACTCCTAACTGTTCTGCGACTCGCCTCTGTTTTTTCGGCTTCGTCCAGCATGTCTCCTCTGATTGCTCGGCGGTTTGAACTTTTCATCGCGAAACGGGATATATCTCAAGCTGGTGCTTTGGCAGATGTCATTGCTGATTTGATCGATGCCGGCTTCGAGGAGAAACTCCGAGTCCTAGCTTCCGTCGAGTTGAAGGACAGACTGGAACGTGTCATTGAAATGTTGACCAAAGAGGTCCAGGGTATGAGAAATAACATAAAGGTGACAACATTTACTACAACAATACCTTCCACCATGGGAGTTGATATCAAACAACTCGACCCTCGGCAGCGGGAGCTCTACCTCAAGCGTGGTATGCAGATGAATATGCCTGGCATGCGAGGAAACGGAAGCGGAGACGACGGAGAGGACAAAGAGCCAAACGAGATAGACGAACTTCAACAAAAGCTCCAGGAAGCGCAGCTGAGCCCTGAAGCGCAGAAGGTTGCCGACAGGGAGATTAAGAGGCTTCGCAAGATGAACCCTGCAAATGCTGAATATGGAGTTTGCCGCAACTACTTAGAAAATATTGCGGAGATTCCCTGGTCTAAAGCCACCGAAGACCAGCTAGGCCCAGAAACATTAACTCGGGCTAGACAACAGTTAGACAATGACCACTATGGACTTGAGAAGATCAAGAAGCGTCTTTTGGAATACCTTGCTGTCCTGAAGCTGAAGCAATCTTTAAACAACGATGTTGAGTCACAGATAACTGAGCTCTCCAACGACCTCACAGCAAAGCAAAACGCCACTGAAGACGATGACTCTTCTTCCATCGCTGAACGGGATGCCATCGAGACAAAGCTACAGCTGCTCAAGTCGAAGCGTGTAGTTGATAAATCACCAATTCTTCTTCTGGTTGGCCCTCCAGGTACTGGCAAGACTAGTCTGGCCAAATCCATTGCTACATCACTCGGTCGCAAATTCCACCGCATTTCTCTCGGTGGTGTCAGGGATGAGGCCGAAATTCGTGGCCACCGCAGGACCTATGTCGCAGCTATGCCTGGACTCATTGTCAATGGTCTTAAGAAGGTCGGAGTTTCAAACCCAGTTATGCTCCTCGACGAAATTGACAAAGTTGGCGGCGCAAACTTCCACGGCGATCCATCAGCTGCCATGCTTGAAGTCCTTGATCCTGAGCAGAACCATACCTTCTCCGACCACTATATCAATATCCCCATTGATCTGAGTAAGGTACTATTCATTGCTACTGCAAACTCTCTGGAAACCATTCCTCCACCACTGCTTGATCGTATGGAGACTATTTACTTATCCGGATATACCACTGTTGAAAAGCGGCATATCGCGAAGCAACACCTCCTCCCGAAGCAAATTCGAACAAATGGTCTATCTGAAGGCCAAGTCATAATCACGGATGAGGTTATGGACAAGATTATAACCTCTTATACCCGTGAGTCAGGGGTTCGGAATCTTGAACGCGAAATTGGCGCCGTATGCCGGTTTAAAGCAGTTCAATATGCAGACGCCAAAGATTCATCGCAACTTGACCAGTACAAGCCTAACGTGTCCGTTGATGACCTCGATGAAATACTAGGCATTGAACGGTTTGACGAAGAAATCGCTGAGAAGTTGGCCAGGCCAGGTATTGTCACAGGCCTTGTCGCATACTCCTCTGGCGGCCAGGGCAGCATTCTCTTTATAGAAGTGGCTGATATGCCGGGAAGCGGAAGTGTTCAACTCACCGGTACCCTAGGTGATGTTCTCAAGGAGTCCGTCGAGGTGGCCCTTACCTGGGTCAAGGCTCACTCATATGAGCTTGGTTTAACACAAGATCCTAATGAGGATATCATGAAACACCGCAGCTTGCATGTCCACTGTCCTTCTGGGGCCATTTCTAAAGACGGCCCTTCTGCCGGTCTCGCCCATACCATTGCCTTGATTTCTCTTTTTGCCGGTAAGGTTGTTCCACCTGAGGTTGCCATGACCGGTGAAGTATCTTTACGTGGACGGGTAATGCCCGTTGGAGGAATTAAGGAGAAACTGATTGGTGCTCATCGAGCTGGTGTCAAAACTGTTCTGTTACCCCAACAAAACGTCAAGGATGTTCGAGATGTCCCGAAGGAAGTCCAGAAAGGACTTAATATTGTCTACGTTACGTATGTGTCAACGTATTATACTGCAATTGAAACCAGCTGCTAACCATATCCCCAATTTATAGGCACATCTGGGACGCTATCAAACAGATCTGGCCCGATGGCCATTGGCCTGGAGAGCAACGTCACCCAGTGTTTGAGAGTCGGCTGTAGTCGTGCTCGCTCAAATGGGAGTTTCTCCTATGATACGAGTATAATGGAGCGTATAATGGAAAACGAAACGGTTGTTCAAGGACGGGGTTATCACATACGTCAAGGAGTTCAGCAATGAATATTGCATGTTTCGGTTGTCTTTTGCTTTCTCCCTCGTTTCAGCGTTTAATTAACTCTATACTTCATTCATTTGTATATTTAGCAATGCTTTTGAAATTAACTGCATGACTTCCTAATGCCTATCTCTAATATGCAACTGCTTATCAGAGATGGAACTTCTAATCAACACAGTAACAGGGAAGATATAATAATATAATCTGATAATACATAGCAGTAAAAATATTCTAAATGTACAGCCACCAGCCCATCCACGCTATAGCTGGTCAAACAGTAAAACATAACCCTCCAATATCCGAGGGATTATCCCAGAGGCACACTCTTGTCATAGTAGTCCTCCATTCTTGTCTTCAGATAAGAAAAAAAATTTATATTCAATAACTACACGTGCCTTGCGCCGGATTGAAACTCGCAGTTTTAGCTTCCTGGTGACTGAACTGGTTCCTGTGTCTTCGATGCTTCCTTTGGCTCGCGTTCTTGCCTGTTGAATAATGGCCTCTGAGAGCTCAGGCCCAGTGCTTGCCAGGTTGGCTGCCACTGCTCTTCACCCTTTAGAACCTGCTCTGCTTGTTCGGCTAGCATCTGTCGTTTTCGTGTGGGTGCCTTCATTGGCGCATCGTGAGCGTGCGCAGCCTGGAAGTCCTCTTGCATCTTCTTGGCTTCAAAGAATGTGTCACGTTCCCATCTAAGTAGCAGTTAGGAAATTATCCTAAAAGATCTCATTGTCTAAGTCTAAACTTACGGTCCAAAGTCTTCTGGTTCTTCCGGCCACACGAAGGGTTCGGTCATCTCAATTGTCATTTTCTTCTTCGGCATTGGGCGTCGCATCGGGCCAACGCCCTGCCTTCCTCGGGGAAGTTCACGCGTAACCTTCTGCTGTTCAACATAACTTCGTACTTTGATAACGTCGACATTGTATACTCTCTTCATATAGTCTTTCATGTCAAGTTTGTTGAACGTAAGAGGAACCCAAAAGGAGGCATATCGAGGAGGTAAGAACGGAGTCCTTATGAGCGTAAGCACGAAATCTGGTCTGCATAGGGAATCAACACAGAGTTAGCAATCTAGCAACATGATCAAACCGAATTGAGACGTCAAAAATCCTGCAAGTGTTTTTGAAAGCAGGCCAGGGCTGTTATTCGTGGACTGACAAATATATCTGCTTCCGCTGGTCAAGTGGAAGTGGTTTCGGCAGACTTTTAGGTATCGCCTTGGATATTGTTGATGCCATTGCAATATCTATCCTCTCAATAAGGGTTAGGGAATTCAAGTGAGGACCTCAAGAGGCGGTATGTAGTGGGAGAATTAATAGAAGAAGAATGAATGGCTTTTGACTTGTCATTGAAGGCACTTTTTTTTGAACATTTGAGGTTAAAATGGTCACGGTTGGTCTCTCCCGCGCACCGTACTCGAACTCTATCTGGAAACCTTAATTACCACCAATAGTTGTTGATATGGAAGGGGATGTAGAAAGCCAGAACGAGCAAACGCTGGCTTTACTGATACAGCCAGTCCAACAATTAGAAATATCGTGGTCTCATATTCTGATCATAGCCTAATTACATGAAATTTTTAGCCATTTTCCCCCGAAATAATTATGGAGGCCCAGATATGGTCAGGTTTTCCATCCCTATCCTAGCATCGGGTTCAGGTATCTGCGGTTTCTGCTCGAGTTGTTCGTCTGCTTCTGAATTTTCGAAGCCATTATTCCCTCCTTCTTGATCTAAGTTGTCATCTTCATTTTCTTCATTCTCATCGATATCTTGCTCGTCATCAATGTCTTGGTCGTCATCTTCAGGGCCCCGAGCATCACCATCAACACCAACTTCTTTCATATATGCCTCCAGCTCCTTAGCCATCTTCTTCGAAAAACCCCGATGCCTCGACAGCCACATCTAGCCTAGGAGTTCCGTCTGTTCCCACCAGTTTTCGGGCCTCGGAGAAGAAAGGCCCTGGTTCATCACTGACAAACCCAAACCGCCGCTGGAAATAACGTTTGATGCAGTTGACATCTCTGTCAAAGTACATCTCAGCATTCGCATGATCCACGGAGACCATCTGAGGAAAATCAATCACAACTGGCGTGAGCTTGATATTATCTTCTTTCTTGTCCTTATTTTCTTCATTAGTTTCCATAGGTATTTCCTCTTCTTTTACTAGAATGTTAAATTCGTTATAATCGCCGTGTATCAAGCCAAATTTGGCCAGTTCCATGATAGTGTCGATTAATTCAGCATATAAAGCAGCAGGGTTGGGAACAGAGGATATTTGCCGAAGGGGGAATGCATCAATCATACTCATAACGATGGTATGTCGATTTTGTGAAATAGGTTCAGGGACAGAAAACCCATGATCCCTTAGAGCCTTCATGAATGCAAATTCTTTAATCGCAGCAAGTCTGGACATGTACATCCATGACGCAGAGCTTCGGTGTCGGAGGTAATCTCGGTTATTCTTGATCGAACGGAAAGATATCCGCCCTAATCGGTGTATCTTCAAGATTCGTTGCGTTCCAGATGCCTCTGCCACGGCTATAATATCTGATTCTTTCCCGACGCCTATTTGGTTTCCCACAGAGTAAACCACCTGTTGCTTTTGGTACGTATTAAGAGCAAGATAATCAAGGCCTCCGTATGTAAGCCGATAACCATCATCTAATAGAACATCCTATATCAGTATCTTCGGTAACCTCTATCATTTCTCTCAAATAGCGTATGCGTACATTTGGCATTCTTCACGCGAGCAATTAAATTGAGCTTTGCAAGATTTGATATAGACTTATGAACAGCACTTCCCCCTCGTAGGCCGGAAAGTCGAACGATTAGTGGGGTTGGAACGACTTCATGGTTTCTGCTTCCCGTCTCAACCTGGAGACACAATTAGCAAAAGATAGAAATTCGCCAAACATGAATTTACTTTACCCCTGTGAGTACTCGAAAGTCTTCCCCGGTCAGGTACCTCAAGGATTTCGCATCCAACTTCATGGTTATAAGTATGCTCAAGCTCAAGTGTGTCTTGTCAATACGCAGAGAAAGTCCGTTTTTATGGATGATAAAAAAAAGTAGCGCGGGCGAGCTTATCGTCACGTGATTATGGCATGCCCGGGCGGCTGCTAACTAGCGCTTGATCTAGGCTATCCATCTAAGAATAGTAAAATAAATCCACAGCAAGATGTCAAATCTAAGTGAGGTGACTAACGAACGATTCAGCTTTATTACTGAAAATACTGCCTTATAGAGAGGATAATTGCCCTAACTTATACTCTACCAAACTCTTTCAGGTTGCCTGGGTTGCGAGTATAACATAATCTAGCCTAAGCGCTAGTACTAAAATAGGAAAAGGTAAACGCCCAACCTCACTTTTCCATTTTTGGCCAGGCCTTGCCAGACATTGGTCTCACTCCAATCTCAAGCATCGACATCTGGTCTTTGCCAGCTCTGCGCCCACGCATCGCAACTACGCATGGCTTTTTGACCTTTTCGCTCGTTTTTTGGTCATACTGCAACTGGTCACGGACATTTACCCTCCCCTCTTGCTTCAACTGCACTCTTGGATTGCCGATTGGGACCCCTTTTCAACTTCGACAGTTCAGCGCCCCGCTGCACGCCTTGCTCGTCCGATAGCCGCATTCCCAACAGGTGTGCCAGGCCTGGACGCCATGGGGTTTGGAGATCTTGACTCGATATGCCGGAAGGCGGCGTTGCCACTATGCTCTCTCGTTGGACCGAAGACGGGGTTCGCAGGGACGAGAGGAATACTACCAAACTGTTATGCGAGAAGCATCGAGGTCGCCAATACGATTATTTTCCAGGGCGCGGCAGGAATAATACATATCATGGCTTTGGGAATGGCAGTGGTTATGATCATCCATATCCGATCGAAGTTTACCGCAGTCGGTAAGGATATTTTGCGCGAAAACTCTTTCTACATGTAGAAGTGATGGCGACTAATGCGTGCATTCTCTTTTATAGGCCGAAAGGAAATCATAACATCCTTCTATCTTTATATGGCTCTCACTGTCTGCTCGCTTGTGCTTGATACGGGAGTAACTCCGCCAGGCAGTGCAGCTATGCCTTACTTTGCTGCGGTACAAAATGGTCTGACGTCCGCGATGTGTACCAGTCTTCTGATCAACGGCTTTGTTGGATTCCAGTTATATGAGGATGGCACTGCCCTTTCGGTATGGTTGTTGCGGTTCTCCTCCTTAGGAATGGGCTTAGTGTCTGGAGCGATATCTCTCTTGACCTTCCAGGGATGGGCAGGTCTTTCCCCGACGAATACTGTTGCCATGTTCGTGGTTCTCTACGTGTTGAATGCCTTGTGTTTGGCTATATATGTGATCATGCAGATTATCCTCGTTGTCAATACTCTCCAAGATCGATGGCCTTTGGGACACATTACGTTTGGTGTCTTCTTCTTCGTTGCTGGACAAGTCATTCTATACGTGTTTAGCGATACAGTCTGCGAGGGTGTTCAACATTACCTAGATGGATTGTTCTTCGTTACTTTCTGCAATCTGCTCTCTGTCATGATGATCTATAAGGTAAGATTTCTGAAATATCCCCCTCCTGCACAGTCAATACTAATCAACTTCCAATAGTACTGGGATTCCATCACCAAGGAAGATCTCGAGTTCTCGGTTGGTCTAAAACAGAACAACTGGGAAGTGAAAGAGCTTTTACCTGAAGAAGAACGCCGGGCCACCTTTTATGTTGACACCAACTCGGAGTATGCTGGCAGCATGTACCACAACCGAAGCTCAGCACATGGTGGCCATCCAGCTTATTAAACCGCATTTCGATTCTTTTGACCGCCACTCACCTTCTATAATTCATCTTACTTTTCGAACAGTTCCCCCCTTTTGGAGTTCTATATACCATATAATTGATGATTACCGCCCCTTGTACCAGCCTATCTTGTCTCCATGTCCCTTGCGGTGGTTATTACATTGTGTTTTTCTTTTCCCTGACGAGCTCTTGCGTATTTGGCGTTTCTATTTCTGACCCTGTGTGCGCTGTAGCATATATATGCATGCCTTTGACCCATTTATGTATCATTTTCATTTTCTCCCTGTTATACCTGCTGATACTAGAGCACTACATACCAACCAATACAATTTTGTTCATTACCAATTGCATTACGCATGGTCCGCATATATGTACGTTAGATGCGAGATTAGTCGTGATCGCCTACAGGGCAATGCCCGTCGAGTGCCCATGTATGTCACTCGAGGACAATCACTCTTCTCACCAATTAACCCCCTCAGCTTTTCCACATATCAAAGAACCCAGCAAGAAGCAATTAGAGCATGCCATGCCAGGAACAATGACTGAATAACACGAGATAGCTCGGAGATCGGCAGAAGGTCTGCGTCACTCACGGTCAGAGGGAGGTGAAATATCAGGCATCAACACGGGATGCGTGATAGCGTGACATCCTTCAAGACAACATGCCACCTCCAAGCGGGAAATCAAAATCCCTGTTGCATTATTGTCAGCCACCATCAAGATACAAAGGCTGCGAGGGTGAGCCGATATGGATGGAGCATGCAGGTATGGTGTGGTGTTGATGGAGGGATACTGATAAGCAGCTTCTGCACAGTGTCAGCGCGCCAACCGGGTTTCAGAAGTAGTGTTCGGGAGAAGCCGGATGCATCCGGACATCTTTCAATATCTATCATAGGTTATGGCTGTTAGTTAGTTGGTCATGCTGTAGCACTCACCTTCTCCGACACCAATATTGGGGGTTTATCGAGGAGAAGAGGCCGGGTTTGCTCTGCATATTGCATGCTTTCTTGTGCTTCTTGCTCTATATGTAGCTCCGTAGTAGAGAGACACTAAGTCATTTGGTTGGTCAAAGAGAGTATCACGTGATATGGCTTTCCCAAGCAAAAAATCTTACCAAAGGGCTTTTTGCACGATGTGAAAAACGACGAAGCAGCGAATAAATCAAGTGTTCACGATGCCTCCACGACTGCCGCTGCGGCTTCTGTCGCAATCTGTCTCGTCGATTTCATCCTCCATTCAGTCACATGTCTCACCATCGTTTCTTTTCCTATTACCATCCATCCATACCCAGACCCGAGCGGCTTCAATTCTAGCCTCGCTCTCCGACAACCCAGGAGCATACAGCAAGAAGATCCGACGCGGCCTTGGTCCTGCCTCAGGCAAGGGAAAGACCGCCGGTCGTGGTCACAAGGGTCAGGGGCAGAGAGGAAGCAAGAAGGCATTCTTCAATGGAGGACAGACGCCGGACGAAGTTGTGCACGGAGAGAGGGGCTTCGACAACATGTGAGTTGAAAAAGAACGTTCAATTGGAGACTACTTCCCTTATCTGCATCAAACATACTAATATAATGTGCGAATTGAACCATAGATTCGCGTTGAAAATATCTCCCGTCAACCTTGATCGCATCCAAGACTGGATTGACCAAGGCCGCCTCGATCCTTCACAGCCCATAACACTCCGAGAACTGGTGAAGTCTAGATGTATACACGGCATAAAGGATGGAGTTAAACTGCTCTCACGCGGCGGAGAAGGCGCCCTCAAACAACCTATCACGATCATTGTCTCGCGCGCCTCTGCCAGTGCAATCCAGGCCGTCGAGGCAGCTGGTGGCTCCATCACGACTCGATACTACACCAGACACGCCATAAAGAGGATTTTAAGCGGCAAGACTGATCCTTATGTCTCTCTTGCATGGAAGGATACCTCGGAGAAGCTTGCTGAGGCAGCCGCCAAGGGCGAGGACGTTTCTCACATCGACACCGAGCTGATGCAGAAAATTGGCATGGGCATCGATAAACCGTTGACAAAGGGCAATGGGTTCCAGTACCGTTTACCTGACCCGACCAGCCGAAGGGATATTGAATATTACCGAGACCCAGCCCATCGAGGGTACCTGAGCTACTTGGTCAAGGAGGGAGACAGCCCCAGCTTGTTCTTCACGCCGCCATCCGCAGAGCAGAAGGCGAAGAAGGCCGTCAAGAAGTCGGCAGAGAACAGAGTCTGGTAGTGTTCTTGATCTTCTTGTCGGCTAATAATAACCTTGACCGTGGCTGTTGGTTGTCTGTGGCCCTTCTTTTTCTTTTTAACCTCTCTGCTGTCTTTTGTGAAACCGGAATGTATGCTTTTGGATTCTTGGGGATTACATAGTTCATGTAAGATGTACCAATTGTATATTATAGATAACTTCAAACAATAGAAGGAAGTGAACGTGATCATCTCCATCCTTCCAGCTCTATCGTACTACTACCATTGTTCACCAAGTGCCTTCATCTCCGTGTGCCCGGTACACATCGCAAGCAAGCAGAATCTCAGAGGCTGCCGAAAAGTAACCTGCCGAAAAGTAACACTACACTCGTCAGATCTGACACCAAGACCAGTCATGCCAGGTTATCAAATATCATTCCTAATGGAAACTCCTATCAGTTTCAAATACAACCAGTCAAGCCAGCGCCGAGCAGACTTGTCCTGTTTCTTTGCTTATTATTTCGAGCCCTTGTCAAGGCCTGCATGCTACTAGTGAACTCATAATATGAGTGTACAACCACTGTATATGCCGTCTATCGTCCAGCCAGCGTTGTCCCTCTGCACGCGCACTCGCAGTCTGAGGCAGCTCGGGATGCAGGAAGTCTAACCTGCAGGCAGCAAAGCCAGGCAAGTCAGAAGTTAACACATGCACACATGCGAGCAACGGGTTATACAGCAAGCATTGGAAGGGAAGAATGGAGGATTGTGCTCCGCAGCCCGGAGAGACGCAAGGAGTTGCTGCGTTTCTCCGTGAAAACCTGCAGCCGTAATATGGGGTAGATAAGAGTGCCTTCCAATGAACGACGCCGAGTTACGCTTTAGTTCGCGAAGTGTCAACCGAGCCCTCGCCCCAAACGCCGTCCGTCCGTCCGCTTCCCCCACGTCGAGCAACGCTCGAGTAACGAGAGCAGCAGTGAAGTACATACTTCGGCGGCCTCGTTTGCGACCCACTAATGATAACTCAGAGCTTAATGTATGGTGGTGCCCTCAGAGAGGACAGCGACAGTCCTGGTGACGGTGGTGAGGGGCGGACGGGGAATAAACAAGTTCGCTGCGAGATCGCCGGCGCAAATATCAGGATTTCAACCTACACCTTTCCACCTCCTCGTCTTTGCCACAAAGGTAAAGGGGAGAAAGACAGCGCACACACTCGCCCATCCCGTTTCGGTCAGCGGTAGGGATCATTGCCTCTCGGAAATAGGAATAAAGGCTGCGTCTTCTCCTGGCTCGGAGGTAGGGACACCTGGGCAGGGAGACTAAGCGACCCGGACAAGGGAGGGCCCTGTCCTTGCACCAGAGGTGTGATATATGTACGGCCCGACAGGGAGGGACAGGAGCTAGCTTGCTCTGCCGGCCAGATTGACTCTGACAGACAGTAGTAAGTAAAGATGTGTATATGCAGCGTACGAGTTGAATGCACAGGGGTGAGCAGCCTTCTTCCCCACAGCAGTCAAGTGTAAACAAAGTGTTCTCTATACACAGATGGTACAAGGATACATGGAGTCCAGCGCCAATGAGACGGATGTCCGTCCACTGGAGAGCAAGGGGTATCTAAGTAAGATTAAGAGCAGTGTGGAGTCTTAGCTAAGTTAGCTGTCGTTTCTTACGATAGAAGGATAAACAGACGTGGAGAAGAGGCGAATGTAGGTATAGGATTAGAGGACTATACTTATGAGGGGGAGTAGTGGACGAGGCCCGAAACCGCCTTGAGATGCTAGATAGGAGGAAGGGAGATGAAGAGAGGAGCGGCCATGCAGGTTGATAGCTAAGTACACACATATTGCAACACACCACACCACACCACACCGCTTCTCATGCCACGCCATCCGCCACGCCGTATCATGCCATGCCATGCCATGCCCATATGTCCATTCATCATAAGAAGCCAGAGCGAAGAGACATTAACAAATAAGTAGGAGAAGAGACGTAAGACACACCGTTAACACCAGTAGCTGAGCAGAGCAGAGAACGCAACACATGAGACCCATGATATCCGACGCAGATGAGGAACGAGTCAAAGAGGAAAAAGAAGATGAGCCAGCCATATCAAGATGTTTCCCGCCAACGAGTACACGAACGAACAAGAAGGAATAAGAAACAAAGCGAGGGATAACTAGCCGAGAAGATGGAACGGATGCGAATAGGACGGAAGAGGGTACAGGGTATCAGTCATGAGAGCGTAACAAAAAGACACAAGCAATAATGATGATGATAATAGAGACAGGAACATGCATAAGACATGAGGCAGCCATCCCAGCAAACAATCGACAAGCATGAAAGTAGATGATGTTAACAAGAGGTAAGAGGAACAAGGGAAAAAAAGAAAAAAAAAATGAGCAGAAGAAGAAAAGAAGAAGCTAAAACGCTTAACTTTCAAAACGTGGAGAAGTGGAATCAAAGCGAACATCAAATGAATGCCTCCAGATGCTAGTTGGTGATGGTATTGGGTAGATGCGATTGTTTTTCCCCATTCACACCTTTCATGAGGAGAACCCCCATCGATTGAGGCGAGTGGCGAGCTCCACAGTATCTGCACAGCTTTGAAACCATCGGCAAGCAAGGACATCGGAGATCGTCCATCGTTTCACGGGGTCCATCTCAAGACACCCCTCAATCATCTCCAGTGCGCCTTCACGGTCTTGCTTCTCGGATTCGTCCGAGGTAGCCAAGACAGCGCTGCGGTCCCATTTGCCGGCCAGAATGTTGCTCGGGATACGTGGCTGAAAAGAACTCTGGAAAGGCCTGGAACCGACGATAAGGGAGTAGGCAACGACGCCGAACGCCCAGACGTCGACGACGGGATCAAGGACCCCTACGTTGGCCATCAGGAGCTCGGGGGACGCATACTCCAGGCTGCCGGCCACGCTGGTGCTTGTGTCGGACGGTCCGATGGTTCTAGGTGGAGGTCGATCAGCGGCGTTGTCGTAAGGGTCCGGCGAGCTGCATGTGTCGGTGGTCATCCATTCGGCCATGCCAAAGTCACAGAGGATCAAGCGGGGGATATCTCCAGAATCCTCCTGGGGCTGCAGTAGACAGTTCTCCAGCTTGATATCGCGGTGGACAACACGGGCGTCCTCGTGTAGGTATCGAAGAGCACAGGCCAACTGGTAGGAGTACTGCTTTGCGTGGGAGAGTGGGATTTCATGGCGCTTCTTCTTGACCAAGTCGAAGAGGGAGCCTCCTTCGGTAAGTTTTGTGAAGCAGAATGTAGCGTAGTCAGTTTCGTAGACCGCGTCAAGCGGCAGGATATGTGGATGGTTAAGGTACCGCCAGATGCGAACCTCGTGGTCAAATTCGGCCTGGGCTTGGTCGTTTTCTCTCTCGCTTTTGCCCGAGAGGTACTTTTTCACGATCTTGACAGCATGACGGATCGTCTGGCCTTCGTCGGTGACGTTGAACG
>OJKM01000081.1_pt1 | contig 14517 bp, 10 predicted proteins | sample 1596631 | NCBI WGS metagenome assembly OJKM01 (sample SAMEA3904683, study PRJEB24821) | metagenome | biome: Builtin; feature: hospital; material: surface | place: USA | collected 2013-06-06 | reverse complement strand
GCCTTATCCAGCAGAGGAAAATCCCGAAGATGCTTCAATGGACTCACTAATGGCTAGACGTGAAGCTGAATGGCGGCGTGAAAGAGAAGCTATCAGCCGTCAGATAGAAATGGCCAATGAGAGCCAAGTCATTGTTATTGATAGCGATGACGGATTGAGGCAACCGGCGGCTCGCCCAGGGGTGATGGACAATCACAAGGAGAACAATCCTCAGCAGCGAAATGAACGAGACCTGGTTAACAGTCAAGATGATACGGAGAATGAGAAGGAGGATGAGGTAGAGGAGGTTTACGACGGGGATGAGACTGACATTTGGCAGCAAGCGGCTCGTGAACCTGAAGCTCGAATTGACTCCCCATCCTTATCTGATACTGCGCGCAAAGAGTTACCTCAACACCGCAAGCTTGGCTTCCCAAGCCCTCGGGCTGGGACGGAAGAAGAGGCTTATAGCGCAACTGATGATTACGAAAGCGTCGCTCTTCCAGACCTCTCTGCTGGCGGAGACGCTTTCCCCAAATTGGCTGTTGGCAAGTCGAAGATGGATCAGTACAGGGATACGGATGCATCCTTGTCACCATTGCTCGGGACACCAGACAGCGCCACCATTCGATTTTATGAGGGGAATTTCAAGCGGTCTAGCGTGGGGAATTCACAACATCACCACTCGCAGGAAATGTTGGAAAGCCTGCCTCGGCGTAATAACCGTAGTTTTGACGAGCCAGCAGGGTCACAAAACAGCCACCCCAAAGGGGACCAAGAGAAATCTATGCCGGGAGAGGATGGAGGAGTTATTGACAATCCTCTCAATACCCTACCCGAAGGTCAGTCTAGCATCACTCCAGTACCACTGCGCAACCAGGACGAGGTATTACAAGGTGCGAATATCGTCCAGGAGGAAGCTCTTTCTGAAAGCGACGTTTATGTGGAAGTGCACGAAGAAGAAGGTTCGGAAAACGACCCTGCTGAAAGTGACATCACCAATCCGTCTATTCCAGACCCCCCAGAGCAGACATCCACGGTGACATGGTTCAACAAATTGACGAGCAACCTTGCACCAGCATGGCTAACAAGCACCCCTGCTCCAACAAAATCTTCGAAACAGAGGCCGACCGTAAGAGTTAAGCAAGACGTTGGCTCGATTTCTAATTCTGAGATCGCTGTCCCTGCTACACAGCCCTCTGCCAGGAGTCAGGATTGGGGTCGTACGAAAGGCAAAATTCCTGATAGACACTCCTTTGTTAAACCACTCGCGATTTCCGGATACTTTACTGATGACCACTATGTCGAACTTCGCGAAATTTATCGAGAAGCGAAGATGCGACCGGAGAAGTTCAAATACTATCCTACCGATGAACGGGATGAGATGGTTGGGCAGTGGATGTGGTCCGCGGACGGCCAGCACCGTCGCCAGGTCACAGAGATCCAACTGATGATTGTTGAACGATTTCGCCAGAACTTAATCGAGGACGATCTCCGACATGGAGGAGATGGAGAGATGGAATGGAGTGAAGAAGATATCTTGTGGAGATTATTCAGTATTATTGTTGGAGAGCAGATACGGAAGCAGAGAAAGGAGCAGCAACAACGCCTCCAGCTGCATCACTGATTGACGTTATTTCTTTTGTTTGCTATTTTATACACCAGATATTTTCCGAATTGGATGGTTGTTTTGGCGTTGCCCTTGATATCCCTTGGGTTGGGCAGGAATTGCGTTTGCTGGATTATACAGGGCCTAACTAAATGTTGGTGTCTGGACGTCATTATTTTGGTATATATAGTTTCCTAATAGCGGATTATCTTCAACGTTCCATATTTTCTGGCCTCTCTGACTATTACTGACTATCCCCGAGCGCCGAAGGATCGATTCCTTTCGGACTGGTTGGCTGGATTGTTTCGACACGATGTGATCGACCATGACTCGGGCTTGATATTCAATATATAGTCAGCCACTGTTTGTTGGTGTTATTGCTTCTTCGATTGTGAAGTCGTACGACAGTGTCTCCGCTAGCAAAATTTCCAACGATGGGCGGACGATGTGGAGAACAAAACGGCCATGCAAACGGGGGGGGCGAGAAAAGAAAAAGAAGCAGAAGAAGGCCAAACAAAGGTCAAGATTTGCCAGGGGGTTACCTGTTTGCGATAGGCGAAAGGCCATGTCGACATCCATTTGGGCACGCAACTTCGTATCTGTTATTGGTTGACATAGCGGGACGAGGAACTCGGTTATCTGGGGGTGAAGGGCCACTCACCAGCTGTTTTCGCCTCTCAAGCACCCTCAGGGACCCGCGATCACAGCTTCGAGCCGTCCAGGATTCCCCACTACATGCGACAGTTGCCGCCTTCTCCGATGACGCAGGATTCAGATGGTTTTCCATCAGTCCGTATCATGGGCATGGCGCTCTCGCTGGGGCCGAAGAACGAGTAGTACGAGAACACCATCGTGTCTGATCGAACTCTTTTTTCTCATGCTCCTCAACTAACTAACTCGTTTAGCCCGCTGTTTCATGGCGCGCACACGAGCAGTTCTTTTTCTAGAATTGTTCCCGTGTGTTCTGTTCTCGAACAAGCCCCCTCTCCTCTCCCTTCCTTTGACGGGAGGGAGGTAACGAATCTTGACAAATTTCCCCCCGTCATGCATGCAAGGTGCCACCAATTAGGACGTTGGTTATCATGTTATTAAAAGCACTGGCAGGGAGCCAGGAGAACAAACAAGGAAAAGCCCGGCAAGCCATAGCGCAGATGGACAAGGTCCTTTCATGTGGTCAACACAGATCCCATGGGGAAGATATCCACTTGTCAGCCAGGCCCCCTGCTCAGCCCGGTCGAAACTCCAGAATTGGGCTAATCCCTGCCAGACTAGTGTCGCCTTTCCGATGCATCTAAGTAATTGGCTGACCACTTCCCAAGCGTTTGCTCATGCAAAATGTGACTGTGGGGGAGAGATCACTCGGTATATTGACTAGATATACTGTGATGCTCCCCTATTTTCACTCTTCTCCTTGGCCATGGCACTTTTTCTTTCAACGGCTGGTCAGCTTTGATTGTTTTATGATCGCTCTTTTTTCCTCTTCCCCCGACATTCTGACATTCGATCATACATTCAACTGGAACCGAGAGATGGAAACGACAAGAATTATGCAAGCCTTGATATACATCTACTGTTAGAAAGAAGAACTTGACAGTGCCCACGCTGGATTGTTTTCCCGACCCAGTAAACGGTAGGAACCATGGGCCCTGCAACTGCATTATGGACGGAGGCGAAAATAGATTTCACCGTCACGCGAGAATTTGTACTGAAGCATGTGGACCCCATCCTCCATCCACGCCTGAACAGTAAGATCGCATTTGGTGAAGGATTGACGGATGACACTTATATCGAGTGGATTTTACAACGAGGTCGCAGGCTCTTTTTAATTCTGGTGGAAATCGAGGTTCCGAGTCGTATTTTTCGCCTTGTGGATGAGACGTATGATGATTCAGATTTGCCCTTCGACTCGAACAAGGCAGAGCTCCTTCGGCTCTCTCCGGACCGCGAGGACCTTTTCTTGAACTGGAGGTTCGTCGAGGTCCAGAATCGGTTTTTAGCCAGAGGTATCGAAGCTGGACAGCATATCACGTACGATGAAGATGAAACCATACCTGTTGATGTTTGCAAGGAACGGCCCGCAGTTGTACTGTCCGATAGATTACCTGTCGAAAAGGTTTCGCTCCCTGGAATCGAGACGAAAGAATATCTTCGCGTAAAGATCGCCATTGGCGAGGATACAGCATCTCACTTTCTAAGCGAGTCGGATGTCCTAAGGGAGGTCAGGTCGTTGGAGCGCTTTTCCCACGAGCATATTTTGTCAATTTTTGGCACATATACAGCTGAAAGCACAGTCAATGTGCTATTCCACCTTCCCGAATGCAACCTACGGTCGTTTATCAATGACAGACATACTTCCGCTCTCCGAAAGTTCTCAAAACTAGAGCAGAAAAGATGGCTTGTTAACTGGCCAAATTGTTTAGCCAGTGGACTCGCTTGGTTGCACGACCAGGGTTACGCGCATGGAGCTATCCGGCCATCAAATATCCTGATTGATGCCAAAATGCACATATACTTGGGCCTCTTTGATGTTCACGACCTTCTTGTCGGCCTAAGAAAAGAGGAATTTGCCGAAGCGTACGAATACGCTGCACCCGAACAGTGGTCAAACCAACATTGTGCCTGGCAGCAACCCCCCGGTGGTACCAGAAATGCCTTAACCCGTACCGACAATCTTGCATTTTCTCCTCTGACGTCACAAAAGGGTCCTTACGATACACGAGGTCGACTTACATCCTGGGGATCATCCTCTGATTTCTCGAGCGTTGGTCCATCCAGGAAAAGGGCATCTTATGCCCACTCCACGTCAACTACCAGCACACATGGATCTAATCAAAGCGCAACCTTCCCATCACCACCACAAACTATCCCTAACAATTCCCATTGTTACTCTGCTGAACAACTGCCTCTGGCCTCTGATGTCTTTTCTCTGGCTGCTGTGATTCTCGATATAATAACCCATTTATGCAAGCGAAAGCAATCAGCCTTCGCCCAACATCGTGGATGTACGAGCCGAACAAAGTCATCGGTTCGATCTACGAATGATACCTCTTTCCACCTGGACCAGAATACACGACAGATATTTTCCTGGATTGCCATTCTTGAGAAGGACGCCGCTAAGCAGTCTGAGTCCTATTTCCATGCAGTCGATCCGATATTAGAGGCTGTCAAGGAGATGTTTGCCAGAGACCCAAAATATCGACCGCTCGCCGCTTATGTTGCCGATAAGTTTGCAATGGCCATATTGCAAATCGATTTCGGCTCTACTCAACCACATTGTCAGGTTAAACAATCCGACGGTGTAATTGGAAGTCTTCGTTCCTTTGATATGAGTGAGGAGAGCGATTTACCGATACCTCCTATGCCGGCATTCCCTGAAGATTACAGCTGCTATGCTGTCAACGACAAGGCAACTCAGGATAGCAATAAGCTTCCCAATATTACATACACCGACTCATCTGCACAACTGGGTGGCGCCGAGACTGGGTCCTATACCGATCTCAGCAACGGCTCTATTTCACTTTACACAGACGACTCAATTACCAGTTCATCTTCTGTGTATGGCACGCCGTTAACGATAGCTACTCCTGCAACGCCTGCACCGCCTGCTTTACAAAAGCCCTGGAACGTGCATATAGTCAACAGCGGGGGTGAATTTGACGACAAGAATATACACCCTGGAAATGACTCTGCCGAAATAATCGACGAGATGATGGAAGATATGCACCTCCAAACTCAAAAGAGCCTTCCACCGCTCCCAGTCCCAACGTCTCATCCTTGGTATGTACCCAGCCGGGTATCATCGTTATTCAACTCTAAGCCTATGACTTCCCACACTTCGTCTCCACTACAACACTCTTATCCGGACAAGCCGTTCGAAGATTCCGGTCTGGGGATCAAACCAACGATACCTCCTCGCCATCCTAATCGCCCCCGTGCCAATACTGGCCCAAACCAGGACCATATTGCTGCTCCCAGGAGTGACCCTGACGACTTCTTCAACCGCCGGAGGAGCAACAGTAGTTTCGGCAGTAACAATGGTGGTAGCAGTGGCAACACGTCTCCTATTGACGGGATTTCAGGACGATTCTCGCTGTTGACTTCCTCGCGCCCTTCCACAAGTTACGGCTCATCAATATCTGGTCTTACATTCAAGAAAAGGGCTTTCATGAACTTTTCTCGCGGCCGACCTGGTCTTCGGACTCCCCCACCAGTTTAAAACAGCCTATAGCACGAATCCACGGCCAATCTACGACTCTCTTTGTTTATATTTTTCACTACGACGGAGCATATCTTGCGAGGTGACACTTTTATATGCTGGTGTTTCACGGTTGGACATGAGTTATGTAGGGAACCGGCTTTTCCTATTGGCACCTTGGGATTCTGATACCACAGTCTATTCACGACCTGTTGTTCTTTTAGATAATACACCGATATCTTTTTTCATTTTTTACTTTTTTTTTTTTTTTTTTTTTTTTTTTTTTTTTTACATATAGTTCCTTTATGCGATGATGATGGGCTTGTAATCACATGTGTGCTTTAGATGATACTATTTTGATACCCCATATATAGTTGACTAGTGACGTAGTATTTCTTGAAGGTCTTTTGCTTTTTTTATCTTCCATTACGATTATCTTCTTTAGCCCATTAAAACGTCAACTTCTTATCTCCCAAACCTTTAGGGATACCGTAATCTTGCAGGGTATCTCTTGATACTCTAAATATCGACTACCTCCGCGCCCTGCGAAGTCGAACATCCTTTCAGCTTCTCCGCCAGAAGATACGGGGATCGGCGGATGGAAAGATATATAACTGCATGAAAGTACGTATGCTATCCCCATTTTCCTCGGCAGGTAGCAAGTTTCTTATGCAAAAGAAACTCCCAAGGCCGATGTCTGCGAGGTAGCCCTTTCTTTCGCCTTGCCCTTATTTAGCCGAGCGATGGCTTACGCTCGCTACAGGCCTTCTTGCCTATAAGCATGGACATATGAGCAGTCCTTACGTGCCTTTCTTTCACCGACCATTCGAACAATAGAGAATACGCAAGTCCACGGTCTTTCTGCAGCCTCAGAGGCTTTGCCCGATACGGATACAGCTCCGGAGAACCCTTGCTCACTCTTCCCCGCAAACTGCGTGTTCAGAAGATCGAGAAAACTTCTGCATGTGGTTTGCAGCACAGGTGACGATGATGAACGGGTCCAGGGTGTGAGAAGCGGGAAGCGGCCAGGGTGAACGGTCAACCGCTTGATGTTTGTAGATCTGGCTGTTCATCAGCCGTCGCTCTACTATCGGGTCTTTTGCGCTCAAAGACACCCCTAGTCTTATCTTGATCTCTTTCAACGCCGTCGGGCCGTTGCATCGGCAGGTATGTCAGCCTCGACGTCATTGATCTGCAGGTATAGCTGGGATGCTTATTTGGCATTTCGGTCATCTAAGAGGCCGATGTTTCTAATCCGAGGCCAGACGTCCAGAGACGACCGAACTGCTTCAGGGTCCGAAGCGGGAAGTATTTGTCTTTGCATCCTCACTTAGCCGGCTAGTCTAATTCACAGTTCGGTACATCTCGTAAGAAGTTCCTAATCATTCATGGACAAGAAACAATGCGGCGTGCTGGGTCAAGAAGTTGGTTAAAGGAATGGATAGTTGATTTACTTGAATTTGGAGAGAGTTGTAGCTAGCCTGAAGGGAAAGGCGCCTTAGGAAAAGGAGTAACTGATCCATTCCACGAGGCACTTGCAGCTTCATTCGAAGCGGTAGAAAAAACTTATCTGTATCAACTCACTTCTGGACACGGACATACACTGGGGTGTGAGCAGCTGGAAGAGAATTGACGGATGACAGGTAGATTGGAAGACGGAGCGATGAACCCCAGAAGTTAATTAACCCCATAATTAACTACTTAGCAAGGCAGCCTAACAAAATTCCAAATTCCCCACTAGCTAAGCTACGGGAACAGTGCAACGGTCACTCCTCCCAATCTCACTCTGCCTGAACTATTGTGGGTCTGCATCTAGAATGCTTTAAACAGAACTTGATTTAGTGCAGTTTGTCAGCTTCCTGACTCTCCTTTTTTATTAAGGGGATCGTGGAAAAAGATATAGCCATTCTTACCTGTGTGCATCATTAACAATGGAGAAACCTCTTTTCACCAACTCGTGGCTGGATATCGACATGCACCAGTCAAGAAAATGCCCAGATTTTGGTGCATATCTGAAAAATCCCAAGACATTCCCTTCGTTATTCCAAATTGCAGAACCACATATTCCATCTGCTAGACTGTTGCTAGAACCTTGGCCCATGTAATCCCACCGAGTTTGAATCCACCATTGTTCAGGCTCACGTAGATCATCAGATGGAACACGGCACGTGGATAGTATCCCCCTCGTCCCCTCAATGTACCCAGTAAATGGGCTGTTGATGTAAATTTCATCTCCTGGTTTGTCTCGAATTACTTCCTCGGTATTGAAACGCTGTAGTTGGATTGGGGGCCCTGGAGTAACTGTGTTCTGGAATACTTCATTTGTAAAGGCAATCTGTTTATCGAGTTGAACTAAAGCAATATCTGTATGCGTGATCTCTGTAATTAGAGTTCCAATCTTTTGACCGCTAGAGTTTGGATGAAAAACTCTTCCATCATATGGGAACCTGTGTGCTGCACAAGTCATGTACCGATATCCATTTCGGTCCTGGACTTGTACTCCTGAAGAAGTAAATAGCTCCCATCCCTCTGTGGGATGTTTTCCCGAGCTGAGCATAACTCCAGGACGCAAGGTGTCATATTTGCTATTGTCTGGATATCCCGGTGCTGGATCAAGTTGGCGCAAGGCAGAGCGGTTCAGAGGACGGCCCATTTCATCATCATACAAATAGAAGCAGTTGCATCTGGCGATAGATTGGGGTAGATGAGACATATCCGTGTGGCGAGATTCAATCACAATGACAATGAACCTTCCCCAGTACTGAATCTCAGTTATGGCTACCCCAATGTTAATGAAGTGTGTTTTTGTGAGCTGAAATAGTTCCTCAGCCTTGGATTCATCATCCGAGAGGTTCAAATTTGGCAACAAGCGAATGTGCGTGAAGTTTGGGCGATTTATCGGAGGACTTGGACCAAGATCTCCCTCTGTGGTTGTAAAATAGCAGGAAAGTCCTGCTATTCTCTTTGGCCAGGGTTTTGGTGGAAGAGATGCAAGATGAAAGATTAAAAACCATCCGTCGAACATAACGCTCATGGTAGACGGAATGATATCATAAAAAATGAAAGACTTCTCTTCAAAGACCGCATCCGTTCTGAGATCAAAATCGAATATGATGTGACGTGGGAAGGGCTTATTTGAGATTCGATGTCTCCATGGTGGAATTTCAGGGTGCGCATGCCCAGGGCATAGTGTCAATCTCTCATCTATAACAATGTTAACGTGGTGTAGCAGAGAGATGGTATTGCGGAATAACAAACCTATAAATGCTTCTCCACTGGGGAACAGCTGCCTTGATGGTGTGAATAAGTGAGAACTGACACGACTGGGAGATACTGTTGGAAATGAGCCCAGTCCGGAAACGAATGCAATCTGTTTAGAAGTTATCCGTTCTGACTGTGGCGTAATACTCCTGCTTCTGGCACTCTGCAAAGGCTCTTTGGCAGCAGGGGAGACAACTATCATCTCCGAGGCCATTTCTTTGGTATGACCAAGCTGCATCATCTTTCGCGGTTGAAACTGTCAACGTAAGTAGATGGATCATGGTAGAAGCGTAGGGATAATATGGAGCAGTTCAGAAAAAAAAATCTCGGTAAGGTTTTATGGAAAATAGAAGAAGATGATGAAGATGATGAAGATGAAGAAGAAGCAGCAGTGAAGTGAAATAAATATCTAAAAGTGAGAAACTGTCCTATTTCGTCATTCACTTACTCCACAGAAGCTAACCGCTTTAAGTAATTATGTTAGTTACGTAATAAGCTTGTTTGGACTTGCATAAAACTCCGTCCAGCAGCGCGTCCACGATCCATGCGCGCTGCTCTTTAACCAGCCACATATTCAAATGTGAGTCGACCAAAGACGCCTTGCCTACACATGGATATGCAACTGAAACCCGTCCCCTTGACCTTTGCTTATTCTGGACCAACCATTTTCGACAGGGGAGGGAACTTTTTTCATGCAATTGGTGGGGGCCGGTGGCTGAGTTAACTGCTCGGCTCCTTCGTGAGCCGTAGGTGTGGCTAGTTGTTGGCGCTTATGTCTAGCTAACCTACTCCGTACATAGGTAGACGATGGGCCTATCCTACATTTCCCTGGTCCTCCATAGCCAGAGGATGCGTTATTGGAAAAATATACCCAGACCGACGTCATTGATGCTTTGGTAGGAAAATATGTGGCTGTGTTCCACGTTCAGGCCTTGTCTCTCATGGCATATTGCGCATTAACAAATTCCTCGTCCCTTGTCGTCTCACGGGAGGCTTGCAGACTACCACCATGGCGGGATGCTGAGCTCCAGTAAACCAGGAAGGAATTCCAAAAAACTATTCACCTGGAATGGCAGGGAATGGTGCCTTGGTGACTGCGGCGTCTGCCTAACAACATAACCTTGCTGTGTGATTTCATGCAACAAATATACGATTGCTGCGGGTGCCTATAACTATCGTTGCATTCCCCTCTGTGATCTGGTCTTTTTCGTAATCTTCGATATTATCAATGCAGTTATCTAATCTTTATCAGCCGAGAGACTGTTGAAAAATACTGGTGGCACCCCAACCAGCTAAATACCCTAAGTTTATTCTACCCTTTACGAATATATTAACCAAGGTTATATGGAACTTGAGGAGGGACTATTGGGTAGTACGTACAGTGGTTTCACCGGTGTCCCGCTTTTCGTCACCTGTCTTGTCAAATAGCTCTCGCAGCACGCTGCTCACTTCGATGTGCCAAATTTGGATCACAACGAAGATGGAGACGCAAAGCTTCACCGTTGAGAGACGTGAAGAGAGACCTTGTGGAATAATACACCCCCGGCCTTGGCCAGAGGTACACTTCGGAAGCTGCCGCCTGGGCTCTCATCAACGACCTCGCTTTGCACGACTAGGCAACCGCCCGCACTATGAATATGAACCTGCCTATTCCCGTCAGTGGTCCAACGTTCACTCAAGAAGACGCTTCGGTGTTCGTACTGTTTGTAAGCAGGCCAATTCTTTCTAGTCATGTGAAACTGCAGAACAACTGCTTACTTAATCTGCAGGGGTTGAGGTTCCTATCAGCATTAGGCAGGTCATATGCCTAGTATGACGGATGGTAGTGGGAATGATTGCATGGTGATAGTGTTATGTCAATGGGATACTGCTGTTGATGGTCATGAATATAACACTTACCCGACGGCCTATGATGCTACTCAAGGCGAAATCACTGATATATCATTAATTTGGACGTCTTGGAAATTTTGCATTATTTAATTATACTTGGCGTACGGCGCACTTCGATGGGGGTAAAGAGGTTCTGGCGCCGAAGTATGGATATATTACTATACGAAACTGTATAGGCATTTTACGTTAGAAATAATAGATTACTTTGATATCTTCACATTCATAAGGTCTGTTGCATCTTGCTCCCATGTGCAATTATATAGTTTAAAAGGGAACTCAGACAGAGTGCATCAATAACAAACTTACGCTGGAAATAAGGGCAGCCATAGTCAGAAGCGTTTATTTCCTCTTGAGCAATCTTGCAAGATAGCCTAGCTACTTTTATCTTCCTCGTCGCTGTCTATACCATACTCTCCATTCTCATCGGGGTCATCATTTTGACTTTCATCATTGTCACTTTCATAGACTTCAATCTTCGGCCTGAAGATAGAGTCAGTCCAATCTCCGAATCTTTCAATATCCCAGAGTTCTCCGGTCGCAACTGGTTTTCTAGAGGTTTTTCTACCAGGCTTGTCTTTGCCAGCCTCTGCTGCAGCATATGCCTCCAAATAATCTTCATAGAGCTGAGTGACTGTATCTTGAACAGCACTAACGAGCGTTTCTTTTGTTCTTTTGTCATCAATATAATCGTCTAGTAACCGCCGTAGAATAGGTACTTCCTCCTCAATGGAACGGCGCATATTTAATGCACCTTTTTGAATTTGTTGAGATAATGTCGGGGTTATTGTTTTGCCTGATACTGGAGGCAAGCTGGATGCCATTTTGGTTGCGAAAGTATTGGTGAAGTCATTGATTACTGTTCGAAGTGTACCATCGAGCTCAACCTTGGCGTCCAACATGTTCTCAACTACCTGAGGTAGAAGGCCGCCTCCAACAAGTTGAATCCACGTCCGGGTATTGAAGAGTCCTCCGCGTTCTTGTAGTTCCCAGAAAGTACTGGTTACCCCAGAGAAGTCAAAGGATACGTCAGGGGACACAAACTCTATATCAAATGCAACAATTTGCTGTTTTAGTACCAGCAAGTGCCTGATCAAGAATAGGAGGCCGTCCGGTTTTGACTTTTTCGACGATATCTCCGTGCCAGCCTGTTGAATTGAGAGAGTTGTCTGATGGACAATTTGATGGGCTAAGTCATCAAACACTTTCGACTATATTGACAATCCTGTTAGTAAAACGAGGGGCAGTGTATACTTATAAATACAGGGAATACTTGCGTTAACCAGTCGATATATACGACTTAACAACCAGATTGCCTTCTTCAGAGTCGGATACCATCCTTCAAACATTGCCTGAGAAGTAAAGTCCCATTGGGATTCTTTCTCTGCTGGGGAGTCCGTATCTTCATCCATAACCATTGGCATCTTCGAATCAATTAATGAAGACTTTCTTCCTGAAACTACTGGCGTGGTATTATTTTCCGCACTTAACGATATTTGCTTATTCTTAGCAGGGTAATCAAGATCCTCTGGCCGTGGTTTAAATCTCTCGATTTCATCTCGCAAGATTGCCTGTGCAAGAAATACAAGCCGAGTTTGCGCATCCTGAAGTGCAGGTTGGATCAAGATCGCAAAATCTAGCTGATTTGGATCCACCACGCACTCTCCATCTTCGTCTGGTTCGTTTAAATACCGAGTTTGGAGTAGTATGCAGAGCTGACAGAGTCTAACAAGTTTATTGTCATGAATGATTCGAGGTCGCAGATGGTCATAAAGCGGCTCACAAATGGCTTCAAGAAAATCATAAAGACCATACTGGCCATGAAACCATTCTCCCCACAAATCGAATTCATCGAGACATATACCGCGTACGTAGCTAATGCTCGTCCTTGCAAACGCAACTAAATCTTTTGACGTGCTTGGTGCATTTGCGATATCATTCAGTCTCTTTCTCACAAGAGGTACCACCAGCCTTGCGCGGGAAGTTGCAAAGTTTACATGGAGCTCGTTGAGGAGACTTTGGTATTCTGCTTCGGCGCCTTGTTCAGGGTCTAGGGGAGGAACTGCTCTCTTCTGAATTTCGAGCCCCATGTCTTTCATTTCAGAGGCACCAACACGGAATTTAGCATATAATAGAGCTGACATGGTTGTATCATTAAGCTGGCGATCGGCAATCCGCTTTGTAACTCCTGATGAGATGTCCCGCACAGTGGAGACAAACTGGCCGCGGATTAACGTAAGTGCACGAGTGAGGAGTAAGCGATACCGAGCTCTATATATTTCTGCCTCTTTTTGTTCTGGCTACGAGTGAATGCATATATTAGTCGTCAAAACACGGTGGTGAGATGGTGGAAAGTATCCCTAACTTACATGCGCATGCATGTAGTCTAGACACTCATCTAGACGCCTCAGCATATCTGAAAAATCTTTTGAACGAACTGAGTTGCCAGCTCCTGGTGCATTGAGTCTTCTTGATATTGGATCCAGGTAGTCATAGGATGTCAGGTTCTCCTGAATCTCATCTGCTAATTTTGCGCTTTTGTTCCGAGCGGAGAGGAGGCCTTCGCATTGTTTCCGAAAAGCGGACGTGCGATCCTCCACTGCTTCAAATGATTGTGATAGAGTGGAGAGGACGTCTAAAGTGTGTGATGTGTCTTGGAGTAGAGAGTCAAGGTGGCAGGTCGTTAATTCTAAGTCATCGAGACAAGATCTAGATAGTCCAACCTGTTAGTCAACGTATATAAATAACACGAGGTTATAAAAAAGCAGATTATCAAAACGCACTGGTATTTTTCGTAGCTCGCTTCTAGCAATTCGTCCTTCACGCTGCCATACCATTGCGTGAACTCAAGGTCATTCTTCATCCCACTTAAAGCATCCTCTACTGCGAGCAGAGCTGGCTGCTCCGTCCCCTCGCCGTTTGTAGACCCGTGCATCTTCTAGACAATGCGCATGGTGGAATTAGCCGATGACTGCTCCGAGTGCAGAGGGCTAATATATGTATTCCTGGGAACATCAAAGGTGTTGTTGGATTCACAGCTCGTTATCTGTCCGTCGCGGATGTTTCGCTGAGTTAATTTAAAGCTTTTGGAGGCTCGGGTCACGTGGAAGAAAGCTCCTTTTGACCTACTTCGAACGTCCAGCTTCAACCTCGACAAAACGGAAGATTTCATGGCCAGCCATCATCTGCTCAGGCGCCCCAGAAGCCTAGCAGACACCTAGGGCTATACAGCTCACGAGTTTGCTTAATTGCCAATGCCCTTTTTGCCCATCATATATCCACCTGCATCTACTCAAAGGACCTGTGAACTTGAATTCAGCACGAAACAGTCGTGGCTATAGGGCGGACGTTTAGAAATTATTTAGGCAGGTATACTGGAATATTATGGCTCTCGAGGAGCCGATGGGTAACTGACAGAAACTATCCGAATGGAGATAATAAGTCGCTCTAATCAATATAGAAGCAGCATATCCCTGGATCTCTTGGAGCCTCTCTCCATATCAGAAACCATACTCCGGACAGCTACAAGAAATGACCCTGTCTCTTATACACATCTGACGCTGCCGACGACTCCTTACGTGTAGAT
>OJKM01000080.1_pt1 | contig 14525 bp, 16 predicted proteins | sample 1596631 | NCBI WGS metagenome assembly OJKM01 (sample SAMEA3904683, study PRJEB24821) | metagenome | biome: Builtin; feature: hospital; material: surface | place: USA | collected 2013-06-06 | reverse complement strand
GTACTGGCTCTGGTCCATGATCTCGAAATCCGGTGGTTTGATAGCTGCCATATCTTCTTTCAATAGCCTGGCAACTTCGAGCTCCACTGCCTCAATGGTACGATTGCTGATGCGTTTGCGGAAGCGTCGCTTTCTCACCCACCGCAAGGGAGGTGTCAGGCCATGTGCATATTGAAATGTCGCAGGGTCAACATCCTTCGGCAAAGGGTAATGGTGGGCTTCTTCCTCCGTCTTGACCTTCCCAAGGACTAAGAGCATCTGACATATATCTGCAGCTTTGTACCAGCCTCTTTTATCCCAGCTTTTCAGTCCCTCTATTATGGCTGGCAGGTCAACCAACGTAGCAGCATATATATTTCCTCGTATCGTGACGGTAGCTCTTCTTCCATCACGGGTAAGGGACTTGAAGCTAACATCCGCACCACCCAATGATCGAGGCCCAAAACGCTTTTCCTCGATAGCTTTTCGCAGATATTCACAATCATCTCCAGGCTCCATTCGTAAGATAAACTCTTCTTCTAGAGCAGGGTCTATCTCGGTATCAGAAGCTTCTGAATCATATCCCGAGCCTCTTGGTCTTACTGGAGGTGCGCCTTTATTTTTTAATCGAAGGGAGGTAGGTTGTTTGGGTTTTGTGGTGAGCTTGAATCTTTTGATAGGGGCCCCTTCAGCAGGCGCCGCAGCTCCTGAAGCCTTTCCATTCGTATCCGCGGCCGCATCTCGCGATCTCTTCTTAGAGGAACTGCTTGTTGGTGTTTCTTTTGGAGTCTTTGTGGCAGCGGCTTTCTTGGGCTTCGCTGGCGTTTGTTTCTGTTCAGGCTGCGGTGCTGGCTGCTTGAGGCCGAGCTTCAGCTTCAGCTTTGGCGCTGCAGCTGGAGTCGAGGAAGCCGAGGGAGGTGGAGGAGTAGGGGATTTCTGGGACGGCTGCGGCGCTGCTTGCGATGACTGTGATGGCTGCGCCGCCTTCTTTCCGATGGTGAGCTTCAATATCTGCCGACCAGCCATTTTTGAGGTATCACTTGGGTCAGCTTGTAGTTATCGGTAGGCATATCATTCCTGGTAGCATCGCAAACGAGACTTCTCAAGCTCGTTCGGCGGGAGTTGATGGCTTAAACGTCTCGTGAAGTAGAAGTTTTGGAAGATGTCATTGATTGCGCCTGGAGAACAACACGGCTTAGTCAGCTCCCATTGTCGCTTTTTCTGCGATTCAAACAGCGAACGAAACAATAACTGAACAATAACTCAGCAATAACACAAGTGAGGATAAATTGGCCTGGGAGTGTCCTATTGAGCGGCTCTATTTGCTGGTTAGCGTATTCGCGACCAGAATCATTGGCTACCGGGGCCTATTTATGTCCTTCTCCCTACCATAGTTATAGGATGCGCTTCATAGCTTGTTGACAGAAGCTCCCTTGATCACCTCCATCCGCCGAACCAATCCTCAAGATGACTACACCGAACCTACATATCAGTTTGCTACGCCCTCCAGTCATTCAGATTCTTCGTGCTGCGGGATTCCATTCCACTCGACCGGCCGTAGTCGATACCTTGACTGACCTCGCCGGCCGGTACCTTCTGTTCCTAGCTTCGTCTACTGCCCAGCATGCAATCAACAGTCATGCAGTGTGCCCTACACCAACGCTCGACGATATACTTATGGCTCTACAAGATGTTGGTGCCCTGCGGCCTCAGATGAGCAGGCTAGAAGAGGATCATCGTGGAGAAGAGGATATGAGAGCCCTTGAAGCGTTTCTGGCATGGTTCAGTGGGCCCATGAATACTGAAATCAGACGTGTCTGTGGGTTTATCGCGGGTGAAGGAGAGGTAGTGGATGAAGATTCTTTAGAGAAAGAAGACTATCTAACCGGTATGTCACTCCTAACTATCATTATGCTCGGCCTATCTGAATATCTAGGCTAACTAGCTCTAATTTCAATAGCGTTGAAAAAGAAACACAGCAAGACTGGCGAAGAATCGAGGTTTCAAGGAACAGTCCTTGGAAAAGACGCAAAGGAACGGCCCGTCATCATCGAAGGCGGTGCGGAATCAATAAAGGCATGGAGGGCCCAAGTTAAATCTCGAGAACAAAGCTCGGAGCCGTCCTCGACAATTAGCAGCATTGCAAGCAACATATCGGTACCAGACGCCATGGACATTTGAACGCCCGTGACTTGCGATGCATTGAGAATAGTCCACTTCACTACATGGCCTGCTCTTAATTTGGGTACGGAGCAAGGCTTGACATATCCGCTGCGTCGGTACTAAAAACATCCGCAGTGTCTCCTCACGTCATATGCGGGATAGACTGGCTTCCATAGGTGGGATCATATCAATTATGAACATCCTCTTGAAGTCCATGAACACTTGGGTCCTGACCATTGCTTTCCCGACGCCGAATACCAATGACAAATGCTCAGCCTGTAGAAATGCAAGGCAAACCACACCCCTCATAATTCCCAAGGATCAGCTACAGAAGAAACCATATGGGACTACGATGTGCACTTCCTGTTGTACACAGTGACTTGGCCAAACTGCACCATTTGCTAGGTCTATTTCCCTAAGCACCTCGACATGTATTGTTGTCCCACCTCGCCATAACCTATGGTGATTTCATGGTACTCCCAAGCCCATTAGTATTGTACCTTGTGTCCGCTGAGCTGCCACTACCTTCTCCAAAAAGCAGTTCCTAAAAAAGGCAAAACTGCGTGATAGTCAACCTCATTGCTGGCTGTCTCGACCATACTTTTGGTTATACAGCACTGGTTCTCTCCATTTTATCGGATTTATATAGAAGGTTTACATGCTGCGGTCTGCATGCATCATTTAGGAAAAATCGGTCAATCATGAAGTTTTGCGCAGACGTTGTTTTGCATAACTTGACTAGATCAACAACATAAATCAACATCCAAGCCATTATTACAACTCGCCTTCAAATTCATCCTGCCTCTATTGACATACTAAACCCCTGTCTTGTTTACATTTCACTCCAATACATACCCCCATAACCAACCCACAGAGTCGAGCAGTCAGTCCTGATCCCCGGATTCCAAGACGAGAACTCATCAGGGGAAATCCGGTATTTCTCAATAACACTCTGGCAGGTATCGCCTTCGGAAACGATATGCCACTCCTTGCAAATTGTAGCTGCTGCAGGCTGGAGGGTATTTGGTAGAGATAGCGGCGTCAGATCTGGTTTAAGCGCTCCAGACAGAGCTGAAGGGAGCCATCCTCCGATAGTTTGCTTTTAAATGTATCTTTCTTGCAGTTTTTCTCTATCCAGGGATTCAACGTGCGCAATTCTGAGAGGCTGAGGCCTGTATACTCTGGCATCTCTGATCAACTTGAATATTCTACTGAGACGTTAGCTGATTCTATTTCGCGTGAAATCTTTGTCCTTGGATTTTTGTTGCATACTTTTGTCGGTTATACCCACTTCTACCACTTCTAGATAGCAGCTACATTCCCATTGCGGAATCGAAGGCGAAGGTATAAATCTCGAATTTGGTTCTGAGCAGTACTCGTGGGGAAGAGTTGCCAATTTCATATTAGTCTCAATGACAACTGCATTGCGTGCGCAAACCCATAGGAACTTACGTCTATCTTTCCAGCGTCTGATGCAGTACCTGTACCCGGGTTTCAAGTAACAATCCTCCCCCCGGCGTAGACTCGGGTTCCTGGCGAGAAATACCTCGAGCTTTACCTCTCCTTTTGTTGCCCACCATGTACACCAATTTAATGAGGCATCGCGGGCTGATTCCTCTTCATTTAAATTCTCATATCTATAGCAACTTTCAATTGTTCCTGGGGCAAGTGGATCAGGGGTTGGAGGGGTTGGCAGTTTTCTCTCAGGAAGTTTTGATGAACCATCTTCCCGATAGGGTGTTGTGCTTGTTGGGAAACTATTTCATAAATGTGCTAGCCTGTTTAACCGAAATATTAAAATCCGTGAGCTCACATTGTACAGAGATGCCACCCTCTCCATGAGTCAAGGTTAGTACAATTTGAATTGATCATAGGGTTCCAATTCAAGAGTTTTTCCATAGTGATATCTAAGTCCTCAACCAGGGAATTGCAGTCTTCCACCGTTCCAAGTTGGCGTGTTGTGCAGTGCAAGGGAAGGCAAAGGTAATGGCTACGCCGAGGCAGATCATTATGAGCAAAATCCATTGCATTCTCCTGGATCAGATGGAAGGTAGATACATTATGTGAACCGGATAGATTTATACAGGTATCATTTGGCTGGGCTGTTATTTCTGTGTGGTCGCATGATCTGTCTAGAAAGGGCCCAGTCCAGTTGAGTGCATATTGGGCTGGTATGTCGTAGTTATACCCTTGGACACCGCAGCTTGATGTCAACACGGAGAAAACTGCAGGATCCTCATCGTTGTAGCCAAAGGGAGAAGAAAGTCGTATGTGTTGGATACCAAGCTCACACAAAACAAGCATGTGAACCATTCTTGTCATTAGCCCACTCTGCTATCATCGTTTGGCAATATTGACCGGATTTTCTATCTGGTTTTAAGCCACTAACTTTTCGATCTCTGTTACCCTGTGCTTTACCTATATTTAAGGCACGAGAGACGTGTTGCGTAGATGTAACGATTAACAATATATGTCACTGTGCCAAAGAAGGGAGCTCAGTAACCGTCATAAACACCAGTTAGGTTCTGAATGATACCTGGATAAGCCGCCCTCCAGGGGGGAACCATTCTATCAACAGCGCATGCCGCTTTAATTGAGCCTTGAAAAGATTCGAGATCTGCCAAGCAAGAGGATTCACACAACTTGTCAAGGGTATCATCATGGAGAAACTTCACTCTCGATGTTCTACGGGGTATGCTTTGTCAGTTGATTGAGAGGCCCTGATTGCTGCCGGAGTGGACTCACAAGAAACCTGCATGTTCGGGAAGAAAATCAGGGCAGAATTTTACAGGTAGACCCTCTTCTCGGCCACGATGGATGTCAGGACAGATGACAGGCACATGGTATCATTAAGGGGGCAGAGTCATAATTTCAGACAGGGACCGAGACGGTGGTAGCGAATTCGTTAGTTATCTCGACATCATGGGGTATAGCAAGTTGACTAATGACCTCCTTCGTTTTTATGGAAGTCAGTTATAGGACTCCTTCTCCCCCGAGGTTGACCTTTGACTGGGAGAAAAACCACTCTCTCGACGTGAATGATATAAGGATATCGTGTCCTCCGTAAAAGGACTCCGTATGGAAAAAGTCCTCATCGCGCTCTTTATGCAAGGGGGAAGCGCCTTGACCTGGGCTTGGCGGTGGGTCCGGATGCGGGCCGGTGGGGCTTTAGTGGAACTCTATTTCGCGCTAGTAAAGTAGTTTTTGTTGGTTGGTGGAACTATTAATAGTTCTCGTCGAGATGAATTCAAAAAGCTCTGAATTTGCATACCTCCTTGAGGCTATGTGAGCAGTATCATCGAGGCATGCATGTAAAATATATATAGAGTAAAAGATTTCTAGGTTTGCTATTGAATTCTTTTCGTACTATATATATTATGTATTTTAGTCTCTTCACCTAGCTGTTGGCGCACGTCATAGTCGTATGGAGCAGTGACCAAGTAAAGCCTGGCCAAGGATAGATTTATTCGACATTCGTACACTTACGCAAGTAGCCCGGTAATTTACTTTTGTCTACTGAGTACTATGTATTAGGCGGCCGCCGATATTCGTTATACCACTCGTGCGTCTCCATCATCATATTATAATTCGAAACAGTTTCCATAACTAAGTATACATCTACCAACGTCCTCGTCACTTTTTTCTGTTTTGCCATACTCCCATTCTAGATATACTGTATAGTGTCTATCCTCTGGTTTCCGCGTGCCGAAGTTTTTGGCCAGCATCTTTACGACAGGGCTTCTCATATGCTCCATAGACTCCATGAAGTGATCACAGATATCATGCGACGTGGTGCCTTCGAATTTAGCCTTATCGTCCATGATTATCATCTCATGGAAAGGAAGCAGATCCATTCGTTCGTGTAATTCAAGCGATTTTTCAATCTTTTCACGCATGATTTGAAGCATTTTCTGCCATGCTTCTTCGTCGCTGTATGAAGTTCGATAGACCACCCAGTCCCAAGGAAAATGACTCTGTAGCTTCCACCTGATGATAGTCTCGGGGTCATCGATTCGTCTTAGACGGTCGTATTCTCCAAATGTTCCGTAGTCAGCTATTCGGCGAAACTACGAGCCAATCAGCCTGGGAACACGACTAGAGAATCCATGTGCGGAGAGACAAGACGTATTGAAAAAGACCCCTTTCGCAGCTCGATGGATGGTACTTCTCAAAAACATTGAAACAACAACTGTCAAACGCGGCTGGGAATTTTGTCTTGGTGGAAGGTATCTGAGGAACGAAGGAACTGAACAGGTATGGGGTTTTGAGGTAAATGTGGGTGTGAGTATCGACTATATATACCTAGCGATCCCGCGGACTATATCGCGAGTGGGTATATGCCTGGTTATGGTTGATTTTTTCACTAAGTTAGATAACCAGTTACCCCTTTTCGGCTCATTGCTCCGCGATGTGATCCACATCAATATCAAAAATTCTACTCTAAAGTAAGTTAGCCAATATGTTCGCGGATTAGTTAACTAATTGTTAGTTAACAAAATAATGTTGAGGTCAGGGGTAGTTAACTAGAACTCCGTCCTTTGTACTCCATAACTTGACAACTTCAAAAAACAAACGGCATACGGGCTTTCATTCTTCGGCACTTGATGTGATAAGAATAAATGATTCCCAACACAAAGGAGTCGCACTGAGAATCTACCCCGATGACAACCATGGGCCTGCTGGATCTCCCTCCTGAACTCTGCGATGAAATATTCCGACATTTGGTTCTTATCTGGCCTCAAGAAGCGCACACAGTGAGGCTTGTTTGCAGTATGTATGACATATATTGATATATCTGCAATGACGTTGCTACAGAATAACTTCAATTACTATCTGGCTGTCGCTTCTTGCTATACCCTAGAACCCTTTGACTTTGGCATTACCCAGGCCGATATGAATACGGGAGTGATGAATACTCTGCTTGAGACCGCGAGATATTGGCCACCTTTGCCATGCTTAATAGATACATAATTCTCAGAATTCTCCAAGATGAAGATAACCCAACCTTTGTGGTTCAAACCATCAGGGAAACGGCTAAGCCCTTACTCCGTGCCGAAAATACAACGTCTCGGGAGGTTATGGTTGAGAAAACTTTGCTTCTGATCGGGGCAGCGTGCAAGACTATAATACCTACACACTTACAAGAGCTATTATTGCACGAGATTGCGCACGGTCACGGGGATACCGCCGTACAACACATATGCCTCAGTCTCTTATTCACATTTTATCCGCGGTAGTTCATCATGACAACATTCAGCTGGCCACCGAGTTGTTGAAAGGGGGGGTTTCGTGCAACCAACCAAGCGAGATATTTGGGCCACCACTCTGCATTGCGGCATATAGAGGGAACAAGGAGATGGTGAACCTTCTACTCAAGTTCCGTGTAGATCCAGCATACATCTATCGGCTTTATAACCGACTCCATCCTCGGACTCCGCTCCAAGCAGTTGCTTACGCCGGAATGAGGAGATAGTAGACCTTCTTCTTCAGCCTAAGCTCGGAGTACGGAGATCTGATGATAGATTCTACAGGGCTATGGTATTTGCTGCTAGAGGTGGAAACGTAAATATCTTCCAGAAGCTTGTGGATGTCGCAGCTCCGCAGGATGATCCTTTGTTTGAATGGATAGATTGTTTCATGGCTGCCCGTGAATCTGGCGCAATATACATTGTCCGCTTCATACTTTTCAAGGGCGGTGATGTAGAATGCATGAGAAACTGTTAAACACGTTTAATACGCGTGGCTAGGAAAGGGTACCACGATATAGCCCGTGTGCTTTTGGAGGCAGGAGCAGATCCGGATTATGATCCACAGCACCAGTTGGCTATAACTATGGCATCCAGATGTGGTCGACTTGCAAAAATCGGGTCCATAAGCAATGCAGCACCCGCGGGGGGGGGGCATAAAGATATCATTCAACTGCTGCTTGATCATGGAGCTCAGGTTTCTAGAAGAGAGCAATATCGATGGCATCGAACTGGGCAGCGAGTAGGTCAATTGGCCTATGAAGAGGCAATAAGTAATGGCCATTATTCACCGGTCTCATGGTTACTGACTCTTGGGGTAGATATAGACAATCACGTCGATACCGTATATGAGTGGAGTAGTTAGATGAGACTTCAATTATAACTAGTGACAATGAAGAATTGGGGAAGTGCAGAACAGTTGAGAAAAATAATAAAAAAATTCTTTGAAGGTCGAAGCCGGCTGATGCCTAACTGAGCTCCCAGTTATTTCATCGTCCCACGGTTATCAAAAGCATGTTTGCACCAAAGGCGTGTATCTTTTTGACCTTCAGCCCTCCCATCTCGTGGTGATCCGCAAGCAGATGGAATACGCCCTTAACGTTTGGTGTCCCAGCTAATACCGTAAAGGCTTCATTCATAGCACTGTCATTGGGATCTGGTGCAAAGTCAACTCTCCTGTCCGGGTTACGTCCCACGCGACGAATTGCTTCTCGGACCGTTGCACTGGTCCCTTCACTGATGATGTTATTCCGAACAATCCAACGAAGATTCTTCACATCATCACCAGCGTGCTCTTTCCATCCTTCGAAGGTTATATCAGACCACCGCAGGCGGGTGTCTTCCGGTTCTGTGTTGTCAATATTGACATTGCTCCATGCAATAACCATAGTTTTTTGAGCTTTGTTGTAGTAATTGTCGGAAATGACATCTTTATTCTGGCCATTGACATCTTGAGATACCTCTTCCTTGGCTTTTCCTTGCTTCTCAAGGTTTTGCAACTTCACAATAGTACGAGCATATCGTGCATTCTCGCCTAGTCTCGTCAATTTCCAAAAGTCCCACTTAACATTTGGTTTGTTCTCAACCACGCCACCTATCACTGCCTCTCCATGTTTCACTTCGTAACGACGTTCGATGTCAATTGCACGTACATCTGTTTTCTTGATTTGAATCGAGTCCTCTAAGCGTTTGATTACCTTTGCATCGTCTTCCATATACTCTTCCCAACTCAGTATGCTAGTGTTCTTGTTATTATTCCTGCCATGACTTAGGCTCGGCTCAGTTGTTTGTTGGCTCTTGGGCCGAAGCTGTGGTTGGGTCTGCCTCCGAACTGGTACGTGATTGTGTTTCTGTAGGTATGGGTGTCGAGGACTCTTTTTTAACCGTATATTTGTCTAGCGTGGTGGTGGGTGCAGATGCAGATGAAGATACGGGCGTTGAAACTGATTCTGTGGCTGAGTATTCATCTGAGCTGCTAGATACGTCTGACTGCGTGGGTACAGGGGTATAAGACAAATCGGTCGTAGCAGATTCAGACCAGGTGGCCGACCCTTTCTCAGACGATGTGGGAGCAACGGTATTGCCCGACTTTGCTGTGGTGTGTGCTTCTTCGGAGGTTGTGGTTAACTCGGCCTCAGAGGTAGGCTTTGTCGTGGAAGTTGAGTTTGTTATAAACGGCGTCTTCGAGGGGGTGGCTGATTGTTCCTCCGAATTTAGAGCAGAGTTTTCCCCTGATTTGGTTGAGGAATTGGCACTAGAAATCGGGTGCGCAGATGTCTGCGAGCCCAAAGTTGTTGTTGAGCTTGTGACTGGCTTGGTAGTTGACGCTACCCTGGACGTTGATGGTGAAGTTAATCGAGAAGAGGTTACAGATGAGGTTGTTCGGGTATTAGAGACAACTTTTGAGCTGGTCGATGAGTGTACCTTGGAGCTAGTAGTTGGTTCCTCTTTTGAGGTTGTCGGGGAAGTCTTTGCTGGCTGGGTAGTCGATACAGAAGATGGTTTTGTTGTTGGGCTTGGTTTTGGGCTTGTGGTAGGACTGGTAGCTGGCTTGCTAGGTTTTCCATGACCATTCCTGTTGGGCTTATTATTACTCCCAGGCCTTCTTCCCTTTCTCTTTTGAAGGGCTGGGATAACCGCATGATCTTCTAAATCGGGGACCTGGATGGTCTTATCCACACAACCGAGAGTAACTATAATTAGCTAGAGGATTAGAAGTGTAATGGTAAGAGCTAGGAAGTACATACCATCACACTTGGTCAAGCCGGATTCATCTCTTCCATTGATAAGTCCAGTAGTAATTGCCCTAGGAACAACGACAGGCTGGAGGATGGCTCCCACTGCCAGTAAAGACAGTAAGTTTGAGGGAGTGAAACGCATGGTGGCAATCCAGATAGCTGGTACTAGATAACAACAATGGGATTGTTTGCGAGTCTGATATTCTTGGTCCAAAGTGCCTCGAGGACCTTCTCTTTATAGAGCGAATCCATTGGACAGCTCTCATGATCTATCTCCTCAGATTTGACATAAGCATGTCAATTAATGACCGGCATCAGTGCTGTAGTAAGCAAGACATTGCTTTCAAAATTTAACTGCAACCGAATGAGGTAGCAGATATCGGCCACGCATAATAGATTAAATCTTAATTGAGACTCCTCTTCTTGCGTGTGTTCGAACTCCGGCTAGGCTTTAATTCGTATTGTTAGAGGCCCCAGGTGACTCTGTATAACAATTCAATGGTAGCCAATATGGAAGAACCAAAAATTTTGGCGCATACTCCGAAACGAGGCAATAAGTCCATGACCAGTCATTGATTCGTAGTATTTTTGACGGAGTACATGAGTAGTTAGTGAAGGTCGCAATGGGGAACAAATCCTTTCGCGCTTAATAAAATAAGTAATATTTCAACTAAAATGAAGTAAGCTGTGTATAATGCTGGTGCAGGTACTGTCCTGATCAACGTAGCTTATTATTCGCCGAAGTGCAGCCCTTGTGGGGAATAATATCCCGTGTCCAGATGCATTACTTTGATGAGTGACGCAAATGCTGAGTATAAAAATGGCAAAATTTTTTGGATAACGTTAACCCGGGCCGCGTTATAAAACCCTTGCCTCCATAAGTCACTCATTTACCGCCGTTCTGAGTAAACATGACGCTGTTTTGTGCTGGATGTATCAGCTCGACTAAGCCATGATGATCTTCATAAATTAAAGCATAATGCTGAGGCTGTGCCAAGACTTAAACCTTAAATGCGGAGACTTTCGGGTCGGACCGGAGTAAGTTGAAAGTTTATTTATATCATGTGAATCCTCTAAGAACCATGAGCGGCTTTCTTGTATTTCTCCAGCGCCCTTTCCCTGCTCTCCGTATGGTTCACAATCGGTTTCGGGTATCCGTTCTTCTCTGCAATTCCCCCAGCACCTCGTCCGTAAGGATCATGAATAGCGGAACCCTCGACGTCTCGCAGCTCAGGTACCCAATACCGGATATAGTCACCGTCTGGATCGAACCTTTCACTTTGACGCAAGGGGTTGAATATGCGGAAATACGGCTGAGGATCTACTCCTGTACTTGATCCAAACCCCCAGCCACCGTGATTTGATGCAAAATCCCCATCAATCAGATGGAGCATGAAGAACTGCTCTCCGCATCGCCAGTCAATAAGTAAGTCCTTGGAGAGGAACGAGGAAACTATCATGCGCGTGCGGTTGTGCATCCAAGCACAGTGCTTGAGTTGTCGCATCGCGGCATCAACGATGGGGAATCCTGTTTTCCCCTCACACCATGCATCGAACTGGGTTGAGTCGTATTCCCATTCTAAATCTGTAAATTCCGGCTTGAAGCATTTATTCATACTAGAGGAAACATCTGTTATTACGAGGCCACATAGTTTCGTAGTTTCGATGAAAGGTTACTTACCATATATAGGGCCAATGAGTTAACACGTGTTTGTAAAAGTCTCGCCAGGCCACTTCGCTAATCCACGTAGAGTAACCTGGACTTTTCCCGGCCAGCTCGTTACCATTAGCATCTCTGGCCATACGAACTGCAGTTCGAGCACTCAAAGCTCCACAACTAAAATAGGGGCTCAGAACAGAGGTAAACTGGCTAGACATAAAGTCCCGTTTGGCGTGATACTGTTTTCCCTTTTTCGATAAGAATTCTCGGAGCCTTCGTGCTGCTTCTTGCTCGCCTTCAGGATACATTTTCTTAAATCGTTCTTGTTCTGCTTCGGATAACTTCATTTGATTTGGAGCTATCGGAACAGCACTGTCAAATAAGTTCTTAAAATGTTTCCGTGCATTACCTGCATTTACAGCTGGTGCGTCAACAAGCTCTAAGTTTTCCGGATGCTGCTTGAGGTAAGCCACCCAAGACCGATACCAGGGGCTATATACAGCATATTGTTTGCCTTGCTGTGTAGTCAATTCTCCAGGAGCCACGACACAGGTATCGTCCTCGGTGTCAAATCTAATGCCTTGCGTAGCACAGAGACGAGTGAGCTTTGCTTCACGCCGGAGCTCATCCACTTCGTACTCTATATTAGCAAAAAGATGGTTTGCGCCCCAAGTCTTACACAGCTCAACTATACGGCTGGGAATTCCCTTTCTTCTTTCGATTGATTCCATGTATAATGGAATATCCTTCCTAGACAATTCCGATTTCAGAGTGACCAGTGTCCGCAAGATAAGGTCAACTCGAGGGGGACTGCATAAATGGGCAGTCAAATCTTCTGGCGAAAAAATATATAAACAGATAAGAGGTATATTGTGATAGCGAGCGAAACTGTAGGCTCTGTGTAGCGAGCGATTATCTTGAAGGCGGAGGTCTTGTTTAAACCAATGCACAACGGCTTTGCCTGGTTGGATATCCTGGCATTGCTCTGCTGTCTCTTTATATGCCCGCTGCAGTGCTTCAATAGGACGCTCCAATACTCCTTCATTATAGGCATGGCAGCGCGCATTGCTTATTTCCGGAGGATAAAAGTCGCGTAAGACTATACCAAAGTCTTCGGTCTGCTGTGCGTTGGGATGTGGTTGTCTTAGGTCAGGCAGTGAACGCGATGTGAGTTGAGATGACGCGCCGTGTTGTCGTGATCCTTCGGAGGAGAACGCCTCGGACTCTTTGCGCTTCTTCGCAGGCATGATGGAGCTGTATCGAGCTGTGAGTATAGACGTGCGTAACAGTGTGCGTAAATGCGGCGTTGTGGACAGCATCTCGAGATGTTGTTTAACTACGGAGGTCCTCACAGTGACGTCACACGCGCGTCTGGCGACTGAACGTCTCGTTTCTCCTTCAACCGCACACAACAGAGACCTTAGCCAGAGTATTATTATCGACAGAAACAGCACTATCCCCTTGTTCGATAATTTGATAAAACCAGGAGTATATCAGTTGGAAGCAGTCTCTTTAAACTAGTTAGTTAACTGGTCATATTGACCACGGGGGGGAATTCTTCAGAACGGCTCTGCTAACACGTATCATAGGCATCAATTACCTAAATAGCTATATGCTAAAGATCCTATTGTGGCAAACAGGGACTGCTGAAGGGCCCAGTAGTCGATTCCTTCAGTTGGGGCCTCTTTTTCAATCCAAAACAGGATAACTTTAAGTTATGTGTCGCAAAAGAAGACAGTTATACCCCTCCGCTCCGGTGATTGGCAAAGTCCATCACAATGAAACGTTCATTATCTGAAAAGCCATGCTGTAATAAAGCACCTTCTGGATAAAAGCAACTTGGAACCTAGAGTGCTTTAATGGACTCAAGGTATGAAGGCTTTTCAGTGGCAAAGAGTTCTGATTCGGGCTTAAGGTCCTCAAGCCTTAAGAACCTGTTAGGAATCGGATAACCTCTAGGGGAATATCTATACACCTACCCGTTCTCTAATAACGATGTTCTGACCATGAATTTCTCCCCATTGAATATCATCGGGACAGTCCAAAGAGTGCATCCGCAACGAGTACAGAAACGCTTGTGCTTATCGTTGCCGCTAATCGTATCTTTGAGCGTCCAGGTGCCAATGAGGTCTTCCCCGGAGAGTACTTTCACTTGCTCCTTATTGTAGCAAGCTGTCTGTTGACGGTGTGTAAGTGTACTTGGAAAAGCATGCCAACATATACCAATCACTCTCTTCTAAAGACTCACGATCTGAAAGGCACTTCCCCCATTCAGCTTGCAGTGCTTACAGTAGCAAGCGACCGTCTGCTCAGGTTTATCGTTCACCTCGTAGACGATACCCTGGCACATGCAGGTGCCGCGTCGTGTAGGGCCTGCCATTTTCTCTGTGTATATCAAGCTGTGTGATAGTTTCAATCGAAGAGTATGAAGCTGCTGCCTGGAGTCGACGAACGCCTATCCAAGCAGTTTCGATACGCGGGGTATCACTCTCTTCAATTATTAATGCGACTAGAGGAGATCCCTGTCCTTGTTTATTTTAAAGGATCTCACTCGTCGTATCCCAGCCTTGGGTATAACCCAGCCACAACTAATCGATATTCGTTACTCCCATCGGACCTTCGGGTGGCCGTCGTTGATATCCATATTCCCCCAACCCCATATCAATCCTCTCGTCTATGCGTCAAGTACATACGACCACAGGAAGTGGAAAACAGAGCTTCCCGTCCGCTCAGCTGTAC
>OJKM01000079.1_pt1 | contig 14532 bp, 20 predicted proteins | sample 1596631 | NCBI WGS metagenome assembly OJKM01 (sample SAMEA3904683, study PRJEB24821) | metagenome | biome: Builtin; feature: hospital; material: surface | place: USA | collected 2013-06-06 | reverse complement strand
AATGTAGCCCAGCACTTGGATCTGGCTGGTATCCCAAGGAATTTCCATCCAACGCCTACCCAACGACTGGTGCCGCACCATGCGATTCTGGACTTGCTGCCCTGGCCTAGCGCGAGAGATAAGTTGATCCAGGTTTTTAGCTTACCGGTGCAGTTTCGGCCTCCTGCGGCGGCAGATCCGATGGGCTTGATGGGCTTGGTGTACGATATTGAAGATGCTGGCGAAGGACTGAGAGTCACTGGGCCGGACCCGTTCTCTCCTGAGATGTGGGAGGTTGGTCAACTTGTCTTTCAGCGCTGGTGGTGGGCGTTTGAAGGAAGCATAGTGGAGAGAAGTAACCGCCTGCGAAACGAAAGAGGAAAACAGGGACTCATCTTGGGTGCTGTACCGTGAAGCTGAATGAAAGGCTCAACTCAGACTTTCCTCCCTTTTTGAATACCTTTGGGACCTCCTCCAGGCGCCCGCCCAAAACAAAAAAAATAAAAAAATAAATATAAAAAAAAAGACATCATGTGACCATACCACCGATGCGCCGCATGCGGTGACTAGTGAATGACGGGATGGCCATGATCGCTTCACAAGCCGCTTTTCTTCTTCACGGAAGCAAGCGATGTGTCTGAGGCTGCGTTGCACTTGATCCTGTCATCTGCATGTACGCAACGGTAGTCGACGGTAGGGTCGAGACGGGAAACCTTCCCTGTACTGGTGTGCAGTTGTTCCTGCTTATATATATGATCAGCTGGGTCAAATATATTTAGTTTTCCCCTGTCAGGTACACCCTTTCTGAACCAGCAACCACGCACACGTTCTGCCCGTCTCAGCAGGCAACAGTCAAATGTTGGAGTTTATGGCGGTCCGCTTCCCCTTCCTATTGGGTGAAGAGCACGGCCAAACAGTTCTCGACTGGACGCCTATGTGGCTGTGTCTACGCGGGATGATACTTCACAAGCCATTCTGCGTCGAAGCTATAGCTCCATTCTTGACTCACAAGCTTCGTATGCCACCTACACACCCATCCACAGGGCAAAGAAATGTATCACAAGCTGTGAAGCTCTGGAAAACATCACCTTCGACCCACTAAGTCCGGGCGCCGGCTAGGTCGGAATAAGGTTAAGGGAGCCTCCCTTTGTATCCTTGACCTTGTTCAGATTCCGTCATCTCTTTGATAGAGGCGCTTTTTAAGCATCTACCCTACCCGTTATCTTTGATGAGAAAAGTTACGCCGCCCTGCCCGCCCGCTGCGGAAATCTATAAGAGTCATCCATCCTGCTACTTCGATAGAAGAGAAAAGAAGGGCAAAGAGGAATCCAGCCTATCTAAGAGAGGATTTGCTGCCAATAGTAGTGTGATATCACTGCCTCTTTCTTTTGTTTGCTGTCCTGAGAGACAAGAGTAAAACGAGGCAGCCTGCTATATGGATCAGCCCCATGCACACTCGCCATCTTGGTGGTCACTCCACGACGCAGCCTTCTGTTCTCTTGCTTGTTTCTTATTCCCCTAGAGGCCCTCATAGAGCTCAATATCTGCCTTTGTCGACCAGTTCCTTCCGCTGAGGACGCCGAGAAGACTGCACAGTGCCTGGTTCAAAAGGGCTGCTGAACCCCTCCGTCCTCCTTTCATACAACAACAACATCATCATCATCACAACAAACATCTCTCTGTCTGGCTCTTCTGCTTCCATCACTCTCATCACCATCATCCACACCTGATAATCGTTCAAAAAGCCTTTGAAAAGGAGAAAACAGGTAAGCTAGGATCTCAAAGTACATGTTACTTGCGAAGTATACACGGTTCTGACGAGGATTCGGGACCTGCAGCACTTTTTCCACCTTACCAAGTACACCAGGTAGAACCTCCAAGATGTACTTCAACGTGAGTACCTTCTCTATCGTTCTCTCTGGCTCCCTGCAGCTGAAACCTGTTCTGGTCCACTGACGTCCTTGCAGGTTACCATGAAGCCTGGTGCTCCCGATGAAGCCCTCGCCAAGTAAGTATACCTTTTCATTCATACGTGTGGGACCGTCCTCTCCTTTCTTCAAGGCGTTCGAGGGCGACACGAGTACCCGAAAGAATGCGAATGATAGACATGCATATCTTCCTTCTTTATTTGAGCTGTTTTGCTAATTCCGGAATCTCCAGGGCAAAGGAGTCGGCCAAGAAGACTGGCGGCACCATCCGTCACGAGTACAAGCTGATTAGAGGATTCACGTAAGAGAGATCCTTATTTCCCCCTGCTCCTTGTCACCAGTGGTGAAATATACGGTCGAACTGACGAGATGCTTCGTTGAAACGCCTAGTGTGGAGTACCCTAATGACCACAACCTTGATGATGTCCTCAAGTCCAACGACCATATCCACGTTGAGCAGGATGGCCCTGGGCCAGCTAAGAAGGTCACTACTACTTCAGCCATCTGAAGGACGACCGAAAATAAACAGATGACAGGACTACCACATTCGCTCTTCTTATTTTCTTATCTACCCCCTCTGTCGTATTCCATCCGCTCAGATCGTTTTCTCTGTCTTCCCTTGGTAAACTGATCGAATGGGACAAAAAAGGCGTTATGGTTGCGGACTTACCTTTCTTTTTTTTTTCTTTCTTCTAATCCCCCCTTTTACTTCTTTCACCCAGATGTTTTTATTAACAAACTTGATTTCCACTGAGAGGGGGAATACGTGATGTTTCACTGTGGTAGCTTCGAGCAAATGCAATCAACCAGTTTTAAGAAAAAAAAAAAATTCTCCTCAGAAATAAGTATCTCTTCTTCCTCGTACCTGCACTCTATCAACTCTATACTATGCTGTTCCTGAATCACCGTAAGACAAGGCTCGAAGCCTATGTCGTAAATCGTAAACCTCTTGTATATCGTCTCTATAAATACGGCCCCTACCCTGATGGACTAAAAAGAAGACACGTCTCAGCACTGAACGACAAGTGTAGAGATGAGCTACCAGCAAGCTCGGCTGATTCTTTCCCATGTCTGTTTCCCCACACTTGACAGGCTCGTACATGATCCTTGAAAAGGTATTGAAGAATCCTTGCTGCAGCCTATGACGCTTTGAAGCCAGCCGTTCCCCCCCATCACGGACGGCTTGAAAGATGATACGCAGCGTGCCTACGGAATGGAAGGACAGGCTTTCCGTTTCCCTACCCGCATGCCTCTTTTGCTGCCATGCATCTCCGGATGTTGGGCTTAGAATCTCTGACCAACAATGACGTCGACGGATATTTACGTCCTTCCCCGTCACCCGTTAAGTCCGGAGAAGTAGCAGAGGGATGAGAATAGTCTCACACAGACCACCCAGACAAGGACAAGGACGAGGACTAGTTGACTGATGTATCTGGTACATAGTTATCGCTTTCTATCGAGGTCTGCTTGAGCTGCTGTTGTAACGATATGGCTATCATCTCGGTTGGCCTTCCGAACCCCCTTGAGGCCACAAAGTGGCAGATCTGGGATCTGTAGAACATCACTCGTCAATAATAATCGACATATCCGTCAAATATAACTAACGAACGAATGCTACTGTGATGGAAGAGGGCATCATCCGCCTGCTCTGCGTGGGGGTCCCACAGCTCCGGGAAGTGTTGGTTCTTCGTGTCAGACGCTGCACCTGCCGGCAAACAAGGTGACAAGCCAGCCAGGGAGGTTAAGACATCCTTTATATCGTCAGGTCAAGTCGAAAGAGTCCTTTCTTTCTTCTCCTGCTGCCGTCCCCCTATCAAACACTGTAAGACAAACCGAGACGTGGAACTCGGTCGAAGGGTTGGTCTGTTTGGCCGAACAAAAAGAAAAGAGACCCGCGGCCCCCGGCCCACGGAGGCGGTCGATAGAGGGAGAGGGAGGGCATCTTCATCTTGCTGCCAAATAATAATATTAATAGTTAGTTATCAAAAACATCCTGGCCAACCGGATCGCAAACGAGCAGACGAAGGCCTTGACGCTGCTAGCCAGTCGCAGACTCCTCCACGCCTACCGCAGCCCTCAGCCGTCGTCATAAGCTGATGCTGGTTGGCGCACCGCGGGCATCACACGATAACTAGTGCCGGCTCCATCAAGCATCCATCACTAATAGGAAGAAGAAGAGACGCTCAGGGGGAGTTGTTGTTCTTGTTGGGAGGAGGCTTGCTTTTTCTTCCTGTGTGCCGCTTAAGTACGGGGCAGCGGCCAGCAACATCGTCATTCAGTGATTTTATATTGATATTGACCACCACGCCCGCTTGCGCAGGACAGGACATCGGCCGGCGAGAGGAATTCACCATTGGAGCCCCCCTGCCCACAGCATGGAATAGCAATCGACACTCCTTCCCAGTTGACCATGGCACTCCTGCGAGCAAACCCTCTGCGCATCATGGCAGGGAGCCGGCTGATGGCTGGTGGCACTTCGCTGCGCTCCCTCTCCTCCATCACGACGAGTAGCTGGTCCTACCCGCCCTCTGCATCGGATGTATCTAATGACGAGATCACTCGCCTCTCTACGAGTCCCCGTCGGCCCTTGACGCTGGCAGATCTGCTCCGGTAAGTGGCGGAAGAAAGGAAAATAGTACAGTGAAAGGAGAGGCAGAGAGCGCTGACACGGTGGATTTAGACATGGCCGGCCGCCGCTCACGAGAGATGCCCTTCTTGCATCGGCAAACTTCACCCTCTCTCTCCTCCCTGCCAGGCTGGCCTGCCGCATCCAGGCTCTGCGGAACCTGCCCTTCATCGTTGTCTCGAACCCCCATATCTCCCAGATCTACAACAACTACCTTCACTCGTTCACTACCTTGCTACCGTTTCAGAAGCGCCGGATCTCAACCGCAGAGGAAGAGAAACAGTTCACCGAGATCATGGCGGATCTGGTGCAGACACACGACAATACAATTCCAGTGCTAGCCCGTGGGTTTCTAGAGTGTCGTAAATACATCAGTCCTGCCGAAGTGACTGCATTTTTAGATGAACATCTCAGGGCACGCATCGGCACTCGTCTGATTGCCCAGCAACACCTGGCACTGCACCATGCCTCCCTCTCGGAAAATGGTGAACTCTTGACCTCGCGGGACAAGAATGTGCCGTCTAACTATATCGGTGTAATCGATACGGCTCTTAAACCTGCCCGTTTGATAAAAGTGTGCGAGGAGTTCGTGGCCGAAATATGCGAGCTCAAGTATGGCGTCCGCCCTAGAGTAGTTATCGACGGAGAGCCCGAAGCAACATTCGCCCATATCCCCGTCCACGTCGAGTACATACTCACCGAACTGTTAAAGAACGCCTTCCGAGCAACAGTTGAGGCCGGAAACGAGCGTGAGCCTATTGAAGTAACCATCGCCTCGGCACCCAACATGCCGTCAACCAACAGTATTGAGCAGGCTGTACCTGAACTCGAGAAAAGCCCAAACTCCCTTGGTACAAGCTCCCAGAATGACTTCCAGATGAGTCTGGGCGTGCACAAAGGACGACCCTTAGGGCCAGGTCCGATGTTCGAACCTCTCAAGTCATCTGCACAGAGCATCACAATTCGCATTCGGGACCGAGGAGGTGGCATCCCTCCTGAGATTCTTTCTGATATCTGGTCCTATAGCTACAGCACCTTCAACTCGGATGAACTTCCAGTTAGTGACAATGGGAACGTTGATGCCTTGAATGCGATTTCCGGCAGCGGTGGCCATAATGCCAGCACCATCGCGGGCCTTGGCTACGGACTTCCCCTTGGACGCGCATACGCCGAGTACTTTGGCGGAGGTATCGACATCCAGAGTCTTTGGGGCTGGGGCACTGACGTGTACCTCACCCTGCAAGGCGTTGGAAAAGTGCAGGGTTAAGCTACTCAAAGTCCCATCTGAGTAGAAACCTCCTATCAGTTTTCCTGTGCACATACAGACATCACCACGCCTTTTGCATTCCCGACTGTCCCATTCATCCGCTACACAAGAAGGGCTGGTATATTGTCAGCCTGGCTCCGCTTCTCGTTCTGGAAGCCGCTGTTTCGTAAGATTGTCTCTTACATATTTACGAACATCACGGAATTGCAAGATTATGATGTTCACCACTCTTGACATAACGGAAATAGTCGGTTTCTATGAATCAAGCGTCTCGACATACTCGAAGACCATTCTGTTCAATCAGACGATATACACGAATTGTCTCCTGGACAAAGGGCTACATGAAAAATTTGGAGATTTTTTGACCGCCTAACCCAACCGATTGCCAATTGCTGTCTACTCTAAACCAGAACATCACCCCGAGACAGCTCCAACTTCCTTTTTTGAGGCCCTTGAAATTGTTCAGTCTGACGCTGTGCAAGGCGACATAGATGTTGCTTCGCAGAAATGTTCCCACACACTCAAGAAGGCCTCGAAGTTGTCATTGTTTAAAGGCATGATTATGGATGTTTTCAAAGGCGTAGCGACATAGCCTAAAGGCGTGGGCGGATTATTCTTTTTCTTCCTCTCTTCTGGCCATTAAATGTACGTTTTTTCTATGTGGGATGCTGATCTAGTGATCCGCTGTATGATGGCTGAGACGGCTAAGATTAGAGAGGAGTTGGCGGCACTTATCAGCGTAGCGTTTTGCCTTGTTTTTACCCCTTTCTACATCTATAACCATCAATATATTATAACTGCAGTTTCCTTTCTCTCCTATTGACGATGCGGTGGTATATTAAATCTCCTATCTATCGTTATTTGAGTAACTTACCCAGTAAGTCATATATACAATGCATGCTATCCCCGACTCTGGGGTCATAAAACCTCGTTATGCAATTTTTCTTGAAGTAATAAAGGAAAATACGAGGTGAATTTCCTTGCTCAACGGGTATAAGGAGCAGGAACACTTTGTCCATACCCATTGTCACGCGCTTCTTGGAAAACCTTCATCTCTTCTTCGGCTGATCCAGGCTCACCCCTGCCTGCTGCAACTCCGTCTGGCTGTAGGGTAACTCCAACGGCAAGACAGGTGATAACAACGACCATCTCTTCCAGCAGAGCCATGACCAAGTAGATGGTAACGTTGCCGGAAACAATGCTGAACCTGGGACTATGGCTGAAAGCGCTGATCAAGCTGTATATCAAGCGGATAAGGACGAATGGGAGAGAGATTGCAACTGCAAGCAGGAGTCTCTTTTCCCCCGCGGGAAGGTTATGCTTGTTGCTATTGATAATAAAGACTAAACCGACGGTGCAAACCCATACTCCGAGAGTAATGCAGATGGATGCTTTGCTCTTTCCGTTTGGCTTGTACATGACACCGTTATCCTGGCTGGTGGTACCGACGATGCTGAGAATAAGGCCGACTAACACCAGGAGCCCGATCACGCGGAATAAAATGGGGGGAGCTCCCTTCCGGCCTCTATTTATTATAGAGTTGTTTCTATTGGATATTATATTAGCAAGGCTTTGAAGTAAGCTGGGCGCTGTTCTCTCTCTCCGATGGGGGCTCATACGCTCTTTGCAGGAGGCCGATGCAGGCTAAGATTAACGGGGATATTCCAACAGATTTACACACCGCTGCAGCCGTAAAAAGACCTTCGGTGGGATTTGCTATGGTTGCCAACTCCAAGCATGAGCCGACAACGCGGACCAAGGAGAGCACGACGAGGAAGAACCATCCCGCTGACTTTGCAAAGCCATGTCGTAGTGCAACATAAACTGCGACGAAGAAGCAAGGGAGATAGACGATCAGACTGAAGATTGCAATTCCATGCCTATAATCGACAGCCATGGTGGGGTCTGTTCTGGGGAGTCCGCACAATAGATGGATAGGAAAAATCGCAGTATCTGGAGAGAACAGAAGAAGGTATTGACTTGTGATTGACTGATGCTGATTTGTATTGATTTGTATACCACGGTTGGAGGAGAGACCGACGGCTTATAAAATCACGATCTCGCCGGGTATCACTGATGTTCATCGGAGATCCTAGAAATCCACATCGAGTGATTTGAAGTCTGGCACGGCCACAATTGTACTTTTCTTTCTTCTTTCGGGTATCGGCTGCGAGTCTTCAGCTGTAGTGGGCATTTCGAGTGGCAGTGACGACATGGAGGGAAGACAAGCCACAGCCATGAGGGAGAGCGCATGGCTGCAGGACTCGCTCGCCTAGGCACAGTGTCACAATGCATGGTAGGCAACTAGTTATCCAATTGACTCGCTACCATTAGCCCGCAGACTGCAAGGCTGCACTGCTGCAAATCCCGCGAATTTTTCCATGCGAGGAAGTTGAAAATCGAAGCTGAGGCCTCTTCTCGTGAGGCTTGCCCAAAGCAGTTAACTAGCGGCATATCGAATCCTTCTCGCTGCAGGAATATTTTGATATTCATGAAAGCAAGAAGCCATGGACTGCGAGATGGAGACCTGACGGCATGTAACGCGCGTTCTTGGGCTATGGAAGATCCGTCGGAGACGATGTTCAGGCGGAGATGAACAAAGTTTCTCGGTTCGAAATGTTTTTGAAGGAGCGAACTTGGCTCAGCCTTGGAGTGCTTATCACCATCAAGCTTCAAGCGAGGCTGAGTAGAAAAGGGGGTCGCCCTCTTGATATCCATGAAGAGGCTGATTCGAGATGATTACCTCCGTATCAGGCAGGTTAATGGACTCCGAGAAGTGGGTTGACTCGCTGGCCGGGCGCCTTGAAGCTAGGGTTTCTTCGCTCGACTGAGCTGGAATCAGGCACAAATCAACACATCTACTCGGAACAGCGTCAGAAGATACCCTTACGACTAGATATTGGATACCCTCCTGCAAACATACCGAAAATGGGAAGTTATAAACATGAAGAAGTTTATCCCTCCTATGACGTATGAGGGACATTGGCTTTACTTGAAGCCCTACAGCTAAAGTCGCCTCCATAGATATGGTCCTCGAGAAGAGACAATAGAACTGTTACACTATTACCTCTCGTATCTTTGGGCATAAATATCTTCAAATACTGCAGAATGCGTCGTATCGTTGTTGACGCAGAAGACCCGGGGGAGCCTACTCGAGACCATCCCTCCAAGCATCCCTCAAAGCTCCGCGAAGCAAATGAGACGAAAGTTCATCCAAAGAGCTCTGGAGGAGAAGATGGAAACATCTTCTTTGTAGGGACAGCAACGACGTTCATGTACGGGGCCCCTTAAGTCCTCTAGCGGCATGGCCGAGCTAATAACCGTCTACAAGAGAATGGGCAAATATAAGGATCATGACCGACGTATTGCCAACCAGCGAACCACCCATTTATATCGTATACTAATTGGTCCCATAGCCAAACTTCTTACACGCCGGAGATCATGTTCATCTTGGCCCAGGGGCGAGTTACCCTATAACCCTCTTATGAAAGGTGTTTCTGACTTGTCGACACCAGGTTACGGGAACGCGAGTCACGAATCCTGCGATCGATCTCCACGATATACCACCTGTTCACTTGATTCTTCTTTCACACTATCATGCGTATGGTGTCACTCTCAAGCCTACGATGCTTTTTTTTTTTGGGGTTGTCTATGCTGATATATCACTTTGAACAAGGGACCATTTTGACCAAAAAGTGGAAGGTTCTCTTACCCGTGATATACCCATTATAACAACGCCTCATGCTAAGGGCTGCCTCGAGTCGAAGGGGGATGACTCTTTTACCAAAGTAGAGGCCCTGGATACCTACCAGAGCATGTTGGTCGAAATAAAATCAAACGGGGCAACCAGCAAAAAAGAGCCAGCAATCAAGGTGACTGCTATGCCTGGGGAGCATGTCCCACCTGGTCCATTGTCCACTGCAAATGATATTTTAAAGGCGGTATGACCTCCATTGCTGGCTAGTGTCTACCAGCAGGAGTCTAAATATACTCTCTTAGGTTCCGCCAACAAATGGATGCATGGTCGAACTAGGCCACACAACTCAATACCACCATGTGGAGGGAGACTTTGAAACGAATTACAGGTATAGTAGCTCTCGAAGGGTCGATAAATAATGTAGCTAATACAGCCAATGATAGAATCTACATCTCTGGAGACACCTTGATGTGTGATGAGTTAAAGGAGATCCCGAAAATCTACGCTGACCAAAAGATAGACTTGATGCTCATCCACCTTGGAGGCACAACCATCCCATCTCCTCATATACCCTTATTAATGGTAACAATGGATGCAAAGCAAGGAATAGAGCTACTGAAACTGGTCTGTCCAGATATGACTATTCCCATTCATTACGAGTGAGTCACCCTAGGAGAGCCTGTAATCTACAAATATTTGCTTATCATTTATTAGTGATTATGATGTCTTTCTATCACCTCTATCGGACTTCAAGAAAGCGGTGGAGGAGGCCGGCTTAAGCAGCAAAGTGGTATATCTGGACCGCAAGGATCAGTACAAATTCAAAACCACATGGACCGATAGTAGTTAAGTTGAGGCGAACCTACGAAGTGTGTTGGTAAATTGAAATACAAACTTATCACTTATCAAAGCGGCGAGGAGCAAATAGTTAAGTAGTTAAAATGAAACTTGAAAACATTATGCTTTCAATAGACCAGACATAATTTACAACCAAACGATATTATACATGGTATCGATACATTCTAAGCCGGGCAAAAAGCGTGCCCCTAATATTTGGCAAAGCAAAGACTGCTATTTGTTCCCCCAAATCCAAAACTATTGGTGAGTGCAACTTCGACATTCCTTTGCAGCGCATTGTTGGGAACATAATTGCAGTCAAATTCATTGGTTACATTATCCAGGTTGATAGTAGGCGGAAGAACATTCTAGATACTGGATGTTAGGCATATGAGCAAGAATCGAGAAGCAGGAATATCGTACCTGATCAATAGCTAGAATCGAGAAAGCAGCCTCTATTGCCCCAGCACCACCCAACATATGCCCTATAGCGCCTTTTGTGCTGCTTACGTTGATTTCTGAAGCTTTGGCTTTACCTTCAGATCCAAGAAACAATGACTTGATTGCTAGATTCTCGGCTGCATCCCCAATGGGAGTCGACGTGCCATGAGCGTTGATGTAGTCGATTTTACTCGGAGGCACTCCAGCATTTTTAAGTGCACGCTTCATCGCAGAGAAAGCACCTCTACCTGTCTCATGCGGCGCTGTGATATGGTATGCGTCAGCCGAGCATCCGTATCCTTTAAGCTCGGCATAGATATGGGCATTTCGAGATATTGCATGTTCGAGTTCCTGCAAGGCATGGTGTAAGTATCGTGGATAAGCAGGGAAGCGTTCATAGTAGTTGGTACCTCTAAAACAACAACCGCGGCACCTTCTGCAACGACAAAGCCCTGCCTATCTCTGTCAAATGGTCGGGATGCCCTGTCTGGATTGTCATTGAAGCCAGTAGCAAGACTCCGACATCGTGCGAAGCTTCCGATAGCTAGTGGGTGTATACATGATTCGGCTCCTCCAGCAACCATGACATCAGCGTCACCATGCGCAATGAAACGGGAAGCATCACCAATAGAATGCGCTCCTGTCGTACATGCTGTTGATACCGAGTGATTGGGGCCCTAGTAATGTTAGAGAAGATGCATGAATTGCGCAGAAAACAAGATAAGTATGAGGCTGGAAACGTGCAAAATGCATACCATGAAACCATATTTCATCGATATATGCCCAGCGCCTAAATTAATAAGGAGCTTAGGAACGAAAAGCGGTGACACTTTTCGATATCCCTAATCACGGCTGTAAGTAAGAGAGATGTTATGTTTGCGTGAGGTAGAGCGTATCACTCACGCCAGTATTATATGCTATAGAAGTATTAAATGCTTCATCAAAATTCCCAATACCAGAGCCCAAGCACACTCCCTATTAATTTATTATCAGGTTAGAGATATGTTAGCTCAATATTTGTAGCTTTGGTATCTACTAACCGTCATATCTTTGGACTCTTCCGTGGTAGGCATCCAGTTTGCATCTTCGAGTGCTTCTTGAGTAGCAGCCAGGGCGTATTGGGAATACAGAGCCATTTTTCGTTGCTCCTACCATGTCTATTAGAAAGGATATTTGGGTATTTGCATATTTAGAACATAGCCTTACATCTCGGGTCAGCCATTCAGAGGCATCCCATCCTCCTTGGGCCTTAGACCCCTTAGGAACAACACCCGCAACCTGGCATGGCTGCTCAGCAAATCTTGAATCTCTGTCCTTTATAGATATGATTCCACAGTGACCGTCTAGCAGCCTTTTCCATGTATGTCTTATTCCTAAAAGGCATTTTTAGTTACTGTGAATTAACAAATGCATGATAGGGATGCAACCTACCTACTCCAAGGGGAGTTACAGCACCCAGTCCAGTAACAACAACACGGCGCATTCCACCCCTTGTATAGTGTCCGCAAAAATAGATGGCTCCCTTCAAGTGCAACAAGCAACAATGGTAGTATATCCCAGTCTCGACATATCTTTACTCTATTTTAACATGCTATTTGTCGATACATGAAACTTGAAGTTTGTATTGGAACCCCGGCCGGACCCCGAGCTTGATATCGGAATATTAATTCTCCAGATTTAAGGCGCAAGCGAAGTCCAGGCAGCTGGCAAATAAACACGTAACGAGTAATCAATATTGGTGGTAGAATGTATAGATCGGAAGAAAGAGTGCTAGGCATAGGATTTTGAACTTCTGCTCCGTGTCGTTTTGTCGGTACTAGCAGTCGGCTTTCTCGCGGTAACGAAGATTTTAGACCAGCAGTCACAGCTACCCGATACCAAGTCATTAGTAGCCAGACACTATGGAGAATAAACCCACTTAATGTTATGGTTATAAGAGCCGGAGCTACTAGTTTATATCAGGTGATGATTCATATTCGAAGCAGTTACAGAGTAGAATTTATATATCCCGTTCAGCTCCCACCGACTTTTCTGTCTGCTTTCAACCCCATGCTATACAAAAAAAGGGGATAGGCATGATGGTGTACTTGAAATACAAGACGCTTGCTCTGGTTGGAGTCATCCTCGGTGCTCAAGTGGTGGACTGTCATAGTCGCCTTGACGAGGGACAGATACCGCTGAGCCAGGAGGAACTTGAGCATAAATGGGCGCCGGAGTTGGTGAGTACATGATTCTTCTGCTGCCTGTAGGATCACTTGTATTCTATATATATCCCTATGATAACAATGGAAGCAGTCTGCATTTGCGACCATGGGCAGCTTTGGTGGTCTGAAGCATGTTCCATGCCTGACGAAGCCAAATGAGCTTTACGACATTGCTATCATTGGAGCGCCGTTCGACACAGCGACTTCATACCGGCCCGGCGCACGGTTTGGGCCTCGAGCAATCCGTGAGGCCAGCGGCCGCCAGGTCACAGCCCGTTCATACAATGTCCGGGCTGGTATCAACCCTTACCTGGACTGGGCCAAAGTCATAGACTGCGGAAACATCCCCATCACCCAGATGGACAACAGGATAGCAGAAAAGCAGATGTTTGAAGCCTTCCTAGAACTCGGCATGAGGAAGACTGCCTACCAGCTGCAAAAGAAGGGCGACAAGTCCAAGAGACAAGCGAGGATATCAGACGGAAAGCCCAAGCTCGTAACTCTTGGAGGAGACCACAGCATCATCCTGCCGGCCCTGCGAGCGCTGAACCAGATCTATAAAAAGCCGATCACCGTCATCCACTTTGATGCACACCAAGACACGTGGGAATCCTCCCGTTACGACGGGTACTGGAAGCCAGACGTTGACGGTCTCAACCACGGAACCTGGCTGTTCCATGCGGGCCAGGAAGGACTGATTTCAAACACCACGTCTGCGCACGCGGGGCTGCGATCCTATCTCGGCGGATCTGATGATAGAGATTACCGTACCGGGGTAGAGAAAGGGTTCATGCGCATCCACGCGGATGATGTGGATGACATTGGCACTCAGGGGGTGGTCGATGCGATTGTCTCGCGAGTCGGTCTCGACCCGGACCAGCCTGTCTATATCAGTTTGGATATCGATGTTCTTGACCCCAGCATTGCACCTGGAACAGGCACGCCGGAGTCAGGTGGCTGGACGTCCAGGGAGCTTGCTAGGATTCTCCGTGGGCTGGAGAAGCTGAATGTGGTTGGAGCCGATGTGGTGGAGGTCTCGCCCAGCTATGATCATCGTGCGGGAGGGACTGCTCTTGCGGCTGCGCATGTAGTCAACGAGATCATTGCAAGCATGGTGAAACTCGGAGTTGAAGATCCAGACACAGTCGGGGGCTGGTTTGGTAGGAAGAGCAACAAGTCCGTCAAGGAGGGTGTGATGGAGTCATATCAAGAGGGTGCAACGGGCTCAGAAGCGGGAAAAGACGAGCTTTGATGGATCATTAAATATGTTATTTGTCTAATAATGTGAGTCGTACTTTATAGAACGGGACAGGTTCGACTTTACACGGCGATCCGTCACACCTTTTGTAAATAGTCAGTTTCACTTGCCTTGAGCTTGAAGCTGGTGATGTATGGGCAACCTGACCTTTCACATTACAGTAATATTTATATGTATATACTAGTTCTTTCTTTCTTTCTTTCTTTCTTTCTTTTTTTTTTTCGAACACTTTTTCATTCAAGGCATCTGCGCATCATAAAATCTAAACTTCATAAAAAGTAGACGGGAAATCGAC
>OJKM01000078.1_pt1 | contig 14546 bp, 14 predicted proteins | sample 1596631 | NCBI WGS metagenome assembly OJKM01 (sample SAMEA3904683, study PRJEB24821) | metagenome | biome: Builtin; feature: hospital; material: surface | place: USA | collected 2013-06-06 | reverse complement strand
AGGAGTCGTCGGCAGCGTCAGATGTGTATAAGAGACAGCCTGACCGTCCCTTGCACAGGATACAACTTGGCATGCTGCGTCATAGTCGCGGGCCCCTTGAAAGCCTGATGATCCTCCTCCTTGCAGGCTGAATTGTGTACCAGCCGGCCTGTGCAAATCAGTGGCCCATGATGTCGCACATTAATGCTTTCTAGGCCAGGCTTGCTGGCGGAGAAGGTGCAGGGTTGCCGCATACGAAAAAAACAAGATAACCCAGAAATACCGCGTTGTTGTCGTGTACACTCCCACTCCCCACGACGGCTTTCTACTTTGACGCTCTGTGCCCGGCACGTACGCGAGATGAGTCAAGCGGCTTCAGGGAATTGTTTGTTGTTATTGTCCTAAGAGTCCGGCTCGGATGCTAGACGATGATTCTCCAATTTTATGACATTTTTTCTACGAACCTTGTTCTAGAAACTATCGAAATGATTCCTCAGCTCCTGTATCGTCCGTTGGCATCCCTGAACATCTTTCAAACCACTCCGCACCAGCGTACAGGTAGTTGGCCCGAGTTCCGCATGATCCCCGAGCTACTTCTGCAAAGTACACCTTTCCTTACTAGCATCTATATATATATCCGTGTATATATATTTATCTGTGGCCCTTCCTTTGGTGAAGGTCTGTACCTTCATCGAGCTTGGATTTTAGTCCTTTTCGGAGTTGAGACGCCTAGCTGCTCCGATTTGTCTAGAAAAACCCATTATTAGACTTGAAAAAAAAGTAACATGTCTCCCATTGCTACGTCAAACGTTGAGATCGTGGATATCCGCGGTACCAACCTTCAGAGCTCTTTATCTCAGGACATCTACCATGGTCTTCAGGCTGCAGAGAAGAGCCTGCCAACTTTACTTCTTTACGATACAAAAGGGCTACGACTGTTCGAAGACATTACATACTTGGACGAATACTACCTGACGAACGCGGAGATCAAGGTCTTGGAAGCAAATGCCGCCAAAATCGCAGCACTTGTCCCTGAGAACTGCCAATTAGTTGAGTTGGGGAGCGGGTTTGTTTTCCTCTCCCCTTCGATGCCACTGCCTTCCCGAATACCGCGCAAATATCCCATGCCCCTCTTCACCGGCTATTCGATTTTAACCGCGAGTGTAGGAATCTACGAAAGATCGAGATCTTGTTGAATGAGCTTGAGCGAGCGAAAAAGCCGGTTGAATATTACGCCCTTGACCTGTCCCTAGAAGAGCTTCATCGGACCTTCGCAGAGTTGCCGTCGAAAAGCTACCGCTATGTCAAATGCCGTGGATTCTGGGGCACATACGACGATGGCCTCAACTGGCTCGACAACCCCATGAACAGGAAAAAAGCAACCTGGGTTATGTCTTTAGGTTCGTCAATGGGCAACTTTAGCCCTATTGAAGCCGCTGGCTTTCTCCGTGGGTTTGCCAGGAGTCTGGGACCAGCGGATTCGATGGTGATTGCTTTCGATCCCTGCAAGGACCCCGAGCGGGTGTTCAGGGCTTACAACGACAAAAAGGGCGTGACAAGGCAGTTCTATCTTAACGGATTGTCTAACGCAAACGCTATTCTCGGCTTCGAAGCTTTTAAGTCAGGAGAATGGGACGCAATAGGAGAGTTTGACCAAACGCTAGGGTGCCACAAAGCCTATTACGTTCCACTAGCGGATACTGTCATCAACAATATACATATCAAGAAGGGCGAGAAGATATTCTTCGAGCAGGCATTCAAATATGCAGCAGATGACTGTGAAAAGCTGTGGTGTGATGCTGGCTTGCATCCAACTCGCAAATTCGGCGATGACTATAGTAAGTTGAACCCCGCCTGCTAAGCCAAGCCGGCAAGGATAGGTTCCCTCCTACACAGACGGGCATTCGCCGCTGCTTATTTATAGATTCATATTGACCAACCTGCCTTTGCCCTGCGGTAGATATCCATATCTTATCCTCAGCCACCCCCAATATGAACCCGTATCAGCTACCAACCAAGAGGGCGGAGTACGTGAAAGATGTCGTTCCGGCGTTGCAGGACTTCGAAGCAGCTTGGGCGCTATGGGACACTGTCACTACCTCCATGGTACCCCCTACCGACCTGCTCTCCAGGCCAATTCATCTGAGGAACTCTCTGATCTTCTATCTGGGACACATCCCAGCGTTTATGGGTAGGCTAAATTATTGGAGATTGTGTCAGATATAAAGTTACGGGAGCTAATGCATACCCATAGATAGGCATCTCACGAGAGCGACCGGTGGAGTCCCCACCGAACCAGCCGAGTTTCATTCCATGTTCGAGCGTGGTATTGACCCTGACGTTGATAACCCGGACCATTGTCACGACCACAGCGCTATACCGGATGAATGGCCTTCAGTTGAAACCTTGGTGGAATACCAACGCCAGGTCAGGATTAGGGCGAGGTCGATATACTTTAATGGTAAGGCTGGTGATAGGAAAGTCGCCGAGGCTCTATGGATCAGCTTCGAACATGAAACTATGCACTTAGAGACCTTCCTCTACATGCTTTTGCAACACAACAGTACTATGCCCCCTCCTCTTGTCGCGAAGCCCGATTTCAAACAATTAGCATTCGACTCAGCCCAGAAAGCTGTTCCCAATGAATGGTTTGAAATCCCAGAGCAGACCGTGGAGATCGGCCTCGACGAGCCGGGTTCAGATGAGATTCCTAGTACTTCCTTCGGATGGGACAATGAAAAACCACGACGAAGTGCGCATGTACCAAGCTTTATGGCCAAGGCTAGGCCAATAACCAATGGAGAGTATGCCAAGTACCTGGAGGAATGTGGTACTGAACAGCTGCCCGCATCCTGGGTGGAAAAGTCAACCGAGAATGGCTCACGAAACATTATGGCCAAGTATGCTGTGCGCACTGTGTTTGGTCCAGTACCACTAGAGTGGGCATTGGACTGGCCTGTCGCCGCATCCTACGAAGAGCTAAACCGATATGCCAAGTGGATTAAGTGTAGGATTCCTACTTTCGAGGAGGCTAGGAGTTTATACAAGTACTCACTCACCTGTCCTTCTGGGAATGGTGAGGTGGCGAACGGTCTAAAGTGAGCTTTCAATCCCCTATCATCATGTTGTGCAAATCTATTAACAAGCCCATCAGGACATCTACGAACGGGTCAGAGAAACAAAACCATGACACTAGCCACCAACCAGTGCAGAACCCTTCCAGCCTACACAAGTCAGTGTATGTTGACCTCGATGACTGCAATGTCGGATTCACCCACTGGCATCCAACGTCTGTCACGCAGAATGGAAACAAGCTCAGCGGGCAAGGAAATTTCGGTGGACTATGGGAGTGGACTAGCTCTACTTTAGAGGCTCACGATGGCTTCAAGCCAATGGATCTGTACCCTGCGTATACCGGTAGGTTGGATCTTTCCGACTCCAAGCAAAGACAAAGCTAATTTCCTGCAGCGGACTTCTTTGATGGGAAGCATAACATCGTTCTCGGAGGGTCATGGGCAACCCATCCCAGGCTTGCAGGGCGGTCAACTTTGTAAGTTCACATTTCAGTCCTTGACACTATGCTACGTACCGGCTTCTAACACGTTTTTCCCAGTGTGAACTGGTACCAGCGGAACTACCCATACGTCTGGGCCGGCGCTCGTCTTGTCCGTGATGATTGAATATGCCCCTATTCTTGTTCATATCCTGCTTAGAGTAGCACACCCCGCTGCAATGAGCAAGGAATAACGATAATACTCTCCATCCTAGATTACGCGGTTTGCCTTCAATAATGTGGTTTATCTTGCTGTTATAATTATTCCTTACTTATGTCTATCAAAGGCTTCTCAGCCCCACAAATGAATCCAGCCATATATGCTCCGCCCACCGACCAGTAACTACACTTGGATATATCCAACTCCCGGAGTAACATCTGCAAACGAATACCTTTTCTCATAAAGGGAAGAGTTCTAGCACCTTTACGTAACTACCCATTGCCAACGCCTTTGAAGTATCAAGTCATGCAGTCGAGATCATAATACATTATTGCAGGCCGTGTTCTTGTAGTAATTGACTAGCGGGTACTCACTTAGCAATGAAAACGAAGCAACGCAAGAGAAACCACTAACAAAGCCAGGGGACAATGAACTCGGTAAACTGATGCATTCATATTCGGCTTTACTTGAGCGTCTTCTTTCTATGCGTAGACATACTCCAGCAAAACAGGACATATAAGGGGCGTAGGATGGGAAGCTTAGTTCCACCATCTGAGGCCGGACTTTTTCTTGATATAATATCTGGCGGATTTATGTCTTTTTATTTTGGTTATTAATAGGAGTATCCCTTCATTTCACTATTTGATAGTAGAAAGTGACCTATAATGGGTATTCCACTCGTTAATAAGGAAATTAACTGATGTAGGCATAAGGGCAGAAAATTTCCATATATTCAAGGGGACTATCAAAGAAGAACAGGTAACAAATTACTACTCTGACAGGACTATTCGTCTTAATTAACTGTGCTAGTGAATACTGAGGATATATCCATTCATATTGTAGGGCAGACAGTTAAGACACTAAGGAACGTCCTGATGAACAGGAGACTCACTCAGGCCAATCCTGGCCTATTTAAGAGCCTGGGTGGACTCGATGTTTCCAAATGATTTTTCTTCTGAATAAGTATTTTTTCTACAGCTTACCTGCAAATCTATTTTGATACTGCTCCTAACAACACTGACGCCCCTATTTTACTAGCGACACTTATACACAATTCAGAACAACAGCTAAATATTGCTATTGTATCTCCCCTTACATAGGGGCCTTTGTCAAGCTTTGCTCTCTTTCCTTTTTTGTTGGGATACTAAACTGGCAAAGGAGTCTGTCAATTAGAAATGGACCGAAAGGTTGATGATAACTTCAAGTGGGAAGAAAGCCCAGGACTCTGTATGACATACCAAAATCCCTCCCTTGCTTTGATACTAGTGGCTAACATCCTTTGACCTTCCCGGATTGCCAGACCATGGATGTGGAGTATGTGGCACGTGTCTCAACAGTTCAAAGGCAAAAAGAGCCTGCTATGGAAAGCATACGGAGCCTTGCATGAGGTACCACCAAACAATGTTCTGCATTGGTAAGTTGACTGGTGCCAAAAAGGGGTATATTTCCGAAGAAGATGCTGACTAGACTGCCGTTGTATAGGCAATAGTCATAAATGCGACCCGTAAGTGTGCAAGGTTGACTTTAAAAAAAAAAAAAAAAAAAGATTGCTGGTACCTGGGCTAACCAGATATAGTTGCCGCAAGTCAAATGAACTCCATGAGAAACGGCACAAGGACATTGCAGCTCTGGTAGACAAGATCTATGAGTTTGACCGAGGAGAGGGAAACCTTACCCTCAAATTTGGCGACGGTACGAATGGCCTTGTTCTCTATGATCGCACGACCAATCTTACTCCAGCTATGGGGGTGATGAAACTCGCAAAGGCTGCCGTTATCCGCTCACTTGGCCAGCCAGAATCGCTGAAGAGAACCATGTCGGCCAGGGACCGCAGGGCAGAGAAGAGGGCCAAGAAGCTGGAGAAGAGCGTAGCCAAGACGATCAGGCGCCAGGTCTGCCGTCCAAAGATTCCAGGAGTCGTCCTAGCTAGTTCCGTCGAGCAGGTAAACAAGGCTATCCACGGTATCAGCAAGCTCGAATCTGCCTTAAGCCCTGAGGATGCAGACACCTTCTTCGTAGCCAGCATCCTGCGCTTCCAAGAGGTGGAAGAGCAGGCTCGAGAGTTTGCCATGAAACAGGATGCCCACGGAGGACACGGACACCACGAGTCGAAAACACCGTCTCCCGGTAAGGACAGAGCCGAGTACGGCAACATCAACAAGTACGAGCTTCCAATAATCCGGGAGATCCTCGCTGGGCTCAACATCCGCATTGACAAAGACAACGCCGACAAGGACCGCAAGCAGCTGCTCGTGAAGCTTGGAGAGGCCATCTTCACCGACTTGGAGCTGCTATCAAACGAGGCTCGGGAGATAATGAAGCGCAGCGCAGGCTACTGGCGCTTTGCCAGCAGGCGCACCTACAACGCGATGGTGCGCAACAGCAAGATCGTGAACTGGGAGACGGGCGAGAAGCTGACGGAGGAGACCCTGGCCGCCCACGAGTTAGAGGAGTAGCCTGTCATAGTATCAATCCATCTGTAGTCGTCTATCTTTGCTCTGTTGTCGATGTAGCGGTAGTTGTAGCTGTAGACTTGACGTTGAGGTTGAAGCGTTTTGAGGTCGCGCGACCCATTTCCGCTTTGGGACGCGGGATGCCGAAACTTTTGTCCGGCGGTTTCGCCGCATCAGCGAAAGGCAGACGACGAGGCACGCTGGATATCCCGGCGCTGCAGCGGGCGTCGAGCAGCGCCATCAAGCGTCCGGACGAGCGCGAGACACACGCCTCCCCTTACTCTGCGCTGAGCTCGCTGCAAGCTGCTAGCCAGCTTAGCTATGGCCTGACGACCCGCGGAGTTGCGAGTGTCGGTAAACGCGGCTGTTCCATTCTTTCGCCCTCGACCCACTGATACCGAGGATAACTAAGTCAAAACTCCTATTAAAAGCGGGCTTGCGTCGCCAGCTTCAACGTCCCCGCTGACCCCTCGCCCGCTATAACCTGCTCTGCTGCTGCTAACTAGCTAGATACCATATCCGAAGGAAGAGAGAAAGAAGTGCTGCGTTGCTCGCCGCTGACCGCTGACCGCTGACCGCTGACCCGTCGACAATGGCCTCCGAGACGCTGACGACCATTTCGCCCATCACCGGCAAGCCCGTGGTGACCAGATCTGGCGTGACACAGGACGAGCTCGCAGTGCTGCCCAAGACTGCCCAGGAGGCCTTCCGGACGTTCTCCAAGTCGACGACGCTCGCCCAGAGACAGGAGATCGTCGCCCGGGCGCTGAACCTGATGGCCAAGAAGAAGGACGTCCTCGCCCGCGAGGTGACCGAGCAGATGGGGCGACCTATCGCCTACACGGGGGTTGAGATCTCGACGGCCATCAAGCGAGGAGAATATCTTAACCGAGTGGCGGGTGAGGCGCTCGGGGAGCCGGTGCCTGGGGACGCTGAACCAGGGTTCAAGAGATATCTCAAAAAGGAGCCCCTGGGCGTCGTTCTCATCATCTTTGCCTGGAACGTAAGCAAGACTCTTCCCAACTAGTTGCGTTTGTTTCTGGTCTTCAGCTCGAGATACTAATTCAGCATAGTACCCTTACTTGATCCTGGTCAATAGTTTGATCCCTGCGATTTTAGCTGGAAACGCCGTGATTCTCAAGCCTTCCCCACAAACTCCCACAGTCGTCGAGCAGGTGTCGTCCATCTTCCTCGAAGCTGGTCTCCCCCGGAACGTGCTGCAATATTTCCATTGCGGGTCGCTCGTCAACCTCGAGACCATCATCCGGTCTCCCCTGATCAACCACATCTGCTTCACCGGCTCAGTTGCCGGAGGTCTGGCTGTCCAGAAAGCAGCAGCAGACCGGATCGTTAATGTCGGCCTCGAGCTCGGCGGTAACGATGCAGCCTACGTCCGTCAAGACGTAGACCTAGCTTGGGTCGCGGAGGAGATTGTGGACGGCGCCATTTTCAACAGCGGTCAGAGCTGCTGCTCTATCGAACGGGTATACGTTCATGAAAAGGTCCACGATGCCTTCATCCAGGAAATCAAAAAGGTGCTCGCCAACTATCGCGTTGGCGATCCTTTCAACGAGAAGACCCAGATCGGGCCGGTCATATCTCAAAAGGCTAGAGAGAACATCCTCTCACACATAGAAGATGCTATCAAGGGCGGCGCCAGGGACGAAACTCCTGCAAACACCACCTTCGATAACCTTCCACCCGTCGGAAATTTCGTGAAACCTACGCTGCTCACAGGTGTGACGCACAGTATGCGGGTGATGGCTGAAGAGACATTCGGGCCCGTCATACCCGTCATGAAAGTCAAGGACGACAGCGAGGCCATTCGATGGATGAATGACAGCGACCTCGGACTAACTGCTAGCGTCTGGACAAAGGACGTAGCGACGGGAGAGAAGCTGATTCAGGAGATCGAAGCTGGCACCGTCTTCATCAATAGAGCCGATTATCCGAGCCCAGTGAGTTTTGCCGAACCCCCTGTCCTGTGCTGCTGTTCTGCGCCGTGCTGCAGTTGCATGATATCCCAGTTCTGTTCACAATCTCTTTTTTTTTTTTTTTCGTTTGACTGTATCCTTTACCCGTACGTACCAAGGCTTCTGGCATCACCACATTCTAACCTCCTTTCTTCTCATAGGACCTTGCATGGACCGGATGGAAGAATTCCGGAAGAGGTGTTACCCTCAGCAGATTTGGTTTCGACCAGTTCATCAAGCTGAAAAGCTTCCACCTGAAGGATTATCCAAAATAGAGCTTCTCCGTCTGCTCTGCCTGGATTTGCACTTCATGAGTTATATGATAATTATATTTAATTCGAGCTGTATGAATATAAGTCTCTATCTTCATCTGGTTATCCATCCATCCATCCAAAGATGAAAATTTTTTTCCAATCTAATCGGAAGAGGTTAACATCTGCTACTAAGTATATAATATCCGGGATGCCCTGGAATGCAGATGCGCCAGGCGCTCATCGTTACGGCGTAAGGAAAAGCTATGGCTGTCTTTCCTTTTTTTCCTGTCAAGCCACGCCGGAGAATTCCACCGTCTTGCAGGACGAGGGCTGGCGGCATCTTAGACTTATCGGACCATGGCTCCGATGGAGTATGCCCTTCTTGTCTTCAGTCGCCAAGATCACCGGTTGTTGATTCCCAGCACCGCCGCATATTCTATGCTGCAAAATACTGAATCCGTGAAATGCACCTACCATGTATTCGGACAGAGGGGACATGGAATACATCCCTTGGAGTGGAAGTATATCGAAGGAGCTAAATGCCGCAGCGGGATGGGTGAAAAAGTCAAGTCATGCAGAAAGTTTGACGGCGTTGTTGCTTTTCATAGATCTTCAACCAGTGCTTTTTTTTTGCATCTAATTTTACCTGTGATTGCCATATTCACAGCAATGCTCTGGAGTTAGACTGGTAAACGGCCCATGGATAGATATCCGCCTCATAGAAATGTCGGAACCTGGTTCAGGCGCAGTTTTTGAAGCTTCTTACCCTCCCCTGCATCCTCAGACTGGAAAGTTTTGATCTGGTCAAATGTAGGATCACTTTCTTCAATTTTCACTTGGCGTTTAGCAGGGCTCGAACCCGGTTCCTTGGCTGGCTCGTCTAGCTCATCGAAGAATTTTGCAAATCGGGAGCTCGAGCTTCCACGAGGCTTGGGTGCTGAATTTGATCGAGTAGCAGGCGAAGACGACCCGCTGCTAGAGCTCTGGGACTCTCTGATGTTTACATGTGGCTGCTTGATAGGCGAGGGTGCTGGGTCTGCCCTTGCAATTGAAGGAGTCGAGTCTCTCTTATGCGGGAGAGCGACAGGAGTTAGCTTGGAGGTGCATGCTGGTACTGATGTCTTAGATCGGGCTGGTATAGCCGGTGGTCGGCTTAATGACCTAGCCTGGACGCCTAGGTCATCATCATCGCTGGAAGCTGTAAAGTCTTCCGTTGCATCCGCCCTCGACGGAGGCCGAATGTTCGAAATTGGTCTGGCCTTCACACCTTCGCCTGCGCCCTTGTCTCGCAAGGACTTTTCAACGCCACCACTCGTGTTCGCTGGTCGAGAGTAGCCTAACGCTGCCTTTGTGGACGACTTGATCCCCTGTAGACCCATGAGCGGACGGGATTGCTTCGCAGTCACCATCAATGCTTGCAATGAAGTTCCTACCCATGGGTCATCGTCTCGGTCTTCATCACTCATCCCTATATCTTCATCGTCTGTTTCTTCCATATCAGAATCATCAACCTGCGGCCTTCCAGCGTCCTCCTTCATCTTTTCCAATGCCTCCAGACGCTGCATATTTGAGGATTCGCGCTGAATACTCTTTTTGGTTGCATTATTCATAGACATCTTCGGATCAGTAGGCCGTCGCTGGGTCATTCTCATCACCTTCGAGGCATTTTCCGTCTTGGCTTTCTTTCTTTTACGAGTATATTCGGCGCGATGCAAATGTGCCGTAAATGATCGAGCGGTTGACAGGAACTCATCCTCGACCATGATGTATTGATCGTCGGCGTCGAGGCCATTTATCATGAGCCTAGATCTCTGGGTTAGCCAAGTATACCTGGTGGCCGGATATTTCTAGGTCTGCATACTCTTCAGAGGGCGGTTCTCGAACAGGCGAAGTTGAGGGTGTTCGATCTGCGGACGCAAGTTAGCCATGTTCTGTACCAACTAGCGGATGTACCAGGTCCGCAAATAGATGCACATGCTGAATGGTTTACTTACTGAGTCTACCTGAAAGCGCAGTGCTTGTCGAGCTCCGCTGCGCTCCTAGCTCACGCTTGATGGGCCTCTCCGGCGTCGAGCGTTCCCGCTTCGGCTCGTCCAGTTCCCACGGTAGAACTCGGGGCATCGTATCGTCAATAGTAGCATCTTTAAAGTCGTATGCTTTCAGGCAAGGGACGCTGCTGGCCGTAGTGAGTCTCGAGTTGTTGGTGGTGTTGACGTTTGTCGTTGTTTTTCTCTGGCAAGCCAAAGCTGTCACCAAAAGTCTAAATAAGCGCCAAACTTGACGTCAAACGTTCAGTTTACATCAAGATATCGTTTGACACTTGAGTAACAACCTCTATGGCTAGAGTAAGGAGTGTCCAAGATACGTTCATAGACTACGCTGTCTTTCATCTCTTGTTTATTCCCCTTAGACTATAAATGGGACATGTGCAATAAGTGGGTGTGCGACTCTAATAGGTGGCTACACCTTTAGCAGAAAACTACAGTGTGGAAAGATTTGATGCCCACAGAGTACAGCAGCGAGGAGAATCAATAAAGTGAGTACTCCGTTGAGAATGAGTTGTGAATGAAAACTGATCCCTATAAGCGAATTGCTTGTGCCATAACCCACAAGAGTGCTGATATTCTTTGGGAGCCAGGCAAGCTCCGTATTGCTGAGACAGTCGAATACCAGCAATCCCTGCATCCGTTTACAGAATATCCAATCATCAAGCGCAAGAGAAGACAGCAAGGCAGTTAATAGGCCAGATAATGGATCTATATTAGCCGCTCTTAATAGCCAAGATGACCCCTGTTGATCACCCTGCGAGGTTTGTACCAAGTTCTCCTACTTGAAATTTCTGTCACTGGGCAGTTCCTCAGCGAGCTCACTTAACCACGAAGCTTCTGTGTACCTGAGAATACAGCTAAACATCAAACCATAGCGTTTAATCTCCGTGGATATCGATTGATATAAGGCCACTGTATACAGCACAGGTGCCGAGGAGAATGTTTCTCTAGCGGTGTAATAGCCACATCGGTGCATCACTCCTAGCGATAATGCAGTTACATATGCATGTTAATATCGACATGGTAACGAGTGATAGGCCCGGGCTGAAGCACCTGTTGACAAGGAGGCAGGGACAGTGGGTATTCAAATGAATCATCGGTGGATTTATGCGCCCTAATGTATATGTCGCCATGCTTTGTCCAGCGTTTACTCTAGTATTACATCGAGGGTTAGCCGCTTCCAGTCATTTCCGGGCCAATGATGGTGCTCTACGGCAATCCCAGGTGTTGGCTGGTATGAAGAGCAAGGCGAAAATTACATAGGCATTCCTATCCACTGCCAAAGAGGGGAAACCGGTAGAAATAAATATGACTCTGGGTTATTGTGAAGGGTTTAAGACCTTCGACCATTAGTCTTCAGCCTCGCATTCCAAACATAATGGAGCGAGTCATGGCAAAGTTTCTCTTTCTCCTCTTCACACTGTGCGCTCTTGTTTCTTTTTTAAGCGCTACACCGCCGCGATGGCCAGGGAGGTCTCAATACCAATATTCCTCAAGCAGTATTGTCTCCTCAGTTGTCCAGGGATCTACTACACGACAGCCAGACGATCTCCGCGTAATGTTTGTGGGTGACTCAATGACACAGGGCAAACAGGGTGACTGGACATGGCGCTATCGAATATGGCAGTGGTTTCAAGCTCAGGGTATAGCTGTCACTTTTGTAGGGCCGTATACAGGCACTGTTGAGCCAGATGCACCAGCACCTCCACTGAACAAATTAGAGGAGGCTCCCAAAGCAAGCAACATCAAAACTAGTGGCGGGTATGCTCCTGGAGTCTCTCCAGACTTTGACCGACATCACTTTTCTGTCTGGGGTCGATCGGCAGCGTTCGATAAAGACCTTATTTATGACGTGGTATCCGCCCATCCAGCAGACATGATGTTGCTGATGCTCGGCTTCAATGACCTGGGATGGCTTTTCAGCAAGCCAATGGATGCCGTGGCTTCTCTTTACGGACTGATAAAAAACGCCCGTAAAGCGAATCCGAACCTTAAGTTTGCTGTTGCGAATATCCCACAGCGCAGCTTCATCGGCAGAGGTGACCTACCGGTTTCCACGGACGAGTATAATTCCATTCTGCGGCTTGCACTACCGCAATGGAGTACTGAGCAATCACCCATACATCTGGTCGAGCTACAGGAGCACTATAGCTGTGGTATGAGTAATTGCGATGCCGGATACGATGGACTCCATCCAAATGCCCAAGGCGAGTTCCAGATCGCTCACGCCTTTACGCTCACTTTGATCAACGATTTCAAGATTGGATCTTCGCCACTGGTAATACCGCCGAACCTTTGATATGGACGCACACTCCGGAGGAATGGTCGCTGGTATCTCAGCAGGAAGCATTATTAACGCGTGCGTGGATAGTGTTCCTTTGCCCTGAAACCGCAACCTCACATAGGAACTTGGTGAAGATGTAAATGGAGCTTGCCCTCGCTGGGATTGGATACCACTAGATGGTTGCAGTGCAAATTCTGACCCATTCAGCTGCATAGAATTGCCCTCGGATGACAAAATCATGCCGATATTTCCATGGAATTGGAGCATCATATCCTTGTCGATTTCCAAGACTCTTAGTAGCCACTGGACCCCGTTGGCTTTGCAATGAATTGCACATGGCCCTTGTCGTCGAAATGGTTGGCAATAATACCCTGTAGCTCGTTTGTAGTTTTATATATATTAGTTACGGTTAGGCGGACAGAAAAGCTAGACAGACAGCTGTATGAACCCTGCTCACCGGAAAATATCATCCCACTCTCTGCGTGCCTTGACTCTATCATGGTCATTTGGGCGGGATTTGTACAATGTATTTCGTGAAAAGGTTGAATTTTCGACTCTCCATGCAGCCAGGATATCGGAACAGTTAGAAATCCAAGGGAGTCAATGAAGTAGAAGATATATGGAGGAGCAAGAAGACATTATTGGAGGATATTCATGTATTCAAACTAGCCGTGAGTATCTCCAGAAGCGATGTCATTATGATCTCGTTGTCAATCCTTGAAATCTACTCGAAGTTGCCCCTAACGCCAATCCTTGCCCAAACTCCAGGGAATGGAATGCCTTCCCACAAGTCCCGACTCATGCTCAAATTTCGTCGAGAAGGTGATACGTACGAGTACAGCCCAGAATAGACGACCCAACCATCGTTATAAAATGTAAAACGATGCCACAATATATTGGACTGGCGGGTGAAAGCGTTCATGCCTCTCCGGGTCGCTTGCTGTTACAGCCCACTATCTTTACCTTCTGCGCATGTAATGTAGACTGGTCGTCTAGCTTAAAAGTGACGTCTTTGACAAGGAAAGTCCAAACTTCATCGCAGAAACGATAGGTATCGAGATGGCCCTGTACAATAAAGTGACGGGGAGTATTCCCCTGCATGTCAGCCACAAGCGAAAGAAACGGTTAAAACGAATGGTTGCCGACAGGTAGCCTTATCCCACTGTAGCATGGGGCGGCTCGCACTCGTTTAGACCATTTTCCTGGCCTGCCAGTATGCATACCTTGAAGGAGAGCTTGCACTTCACTTTGTCCGCAAGGACTTCTGTAATGACGCGGTCAAAGTTGGACAATATTTTCATGGCAAGCTGGGGTTCGATTCGGCCTTCGTTAATCAAATCATCGAGGGTATCTGTCAGAGACAGGCCGATGCTGATCAGAGTAAAGTCATGTTAGCCTTGCGTCTTCCAAAAAGCGTGGGCTGTGAATATACCTGCTGCCCCGGTACAGCTCGTAGTAAGCGGGAGCACTCATGTTTCCACCCTTTTGCGGTAGCCACCAACTCTCCACCGGCCAAAAAGTAACAAACGAACGATTTAGAGGTATCAGAGCCGAGCACTCTCCAGTCAAACGGCGCACGTTCTAAGCTATCCTCGTCTCCCGCCCTTCTTGTTCTCTTCAAAGTCTCTCTCCGTCATTCGCAAAAGTGAAGTCGATATCGAACATCCGAATCCGGCTAGGCACCATCACATGACATTAAATCACGTATGAGGCTTGAAGTGATTTCACGTGATTACTATTTTAAGTCTCAGGTCTTGGCATTTGTTTATCAATTTTTTTTTCTTTTTTTTTTTTTTTTTTTTTTCGTAGAAAGAAAAGCCCATCAGAAAAATTTTGATTATT
>OJKM01000077.1_pt1 | contig 14571 bp, 13 predicted proteins | sample 1596631 | NCBI WGS metagenome assembly OJKM01 (sample SAMEA3904683, study PRJEB24821) | metagenome | biome: Builtin; feature: hospital; material: surface | place: USA | collected 2013-06-06 | reverse complement strand
CCCCCAAATAAATATCCATCTGCGTCTCGGGCGTATCTAGGAATGTGTATCCAGACAAAACGATATATATAACCAACTGGAGTTTTTCTGCTGCGCTTTAGTAGCTGTCATACCAAGCATATAACGGAAAAAGGCATATAATTTTACCTAAAAGCTGGAATTCGGCCAAAGAGTGTGATAAAGACGACCAACGAGAGAGCTAGAATAGCCCCGACAATTTCCTTCAAAATCCCCATTTCCACACAGCTTCCCAGGGGCACCAAATGCCCACGAAGAGGCGATCAAGACCTACCTCCAGGTCCTTACAGACCTCCCTCGCTTTAAATATCTAGAAGGTGACTGGCATTTGCATTTGCTTCTGCCTGGTTAACCTTAGCCCGTTGTTTCTTTGGTTCACCTCGCTCGAGAACAGCCGGGGGGCGCTTATCTTCACGTGACCACGTGGCGCTTCCAAGGTTCAGGGCGCGCCTGCTCTTGACGACCGCGAAGCTCGACGTTCTGGATCTCGCATTGGAAGACTCCAACATCAATACGGCTTCCGATGTAACGATCGCGTTAGTAGTTCAAATGGACGGACCAAGTGCTCATTCCGCTGGTAATGAAGCCGGCGCTCTCCAGCCTAGCTCAACCCCTCAGTTGTTTAAAGATATCAAGTTTTGGTTATCTATGACCGTTCCTCAGCGGACCTATATGAGACGCCAAATTGAAGTGAGTTATGGATAATTAACTTTTGACTTCTTCAAGTTGTAATTTGACTCCTTGTTTATACTAATTTCACCTAGGCACACGGTGGGCGGGTAGTGATCCTGGAAAAGGATGCCGATATCCTTCTTGTTGACCATCTAAAGAAGGAGAACAAACCCGGCACGTCAGTGAGCTGCCTCACATATCCTATATTTGCTCGGGTACTAATAACTGATACCCAATAGTTATTCGTATCAATTTGTGGAGCGTTCAATTCGTCAAAGAGTACTCCAAGAGCCAAGTGAATTTTTAGTAGGAGCTCCCCGTGGAAGTGTCCGGCAGCCTGCCATGGGTCCAGCAAAACGGTATAGGAAACAGTTCACTGCGGAAGATGATCAAATTTTATACGACTGGATGGAAAGATACAAAATGGCTGGTGGGGCAGTTTCTGGAAATAAGATATATCAACAATTAGAACAACAGGTACCTAAAGCCATTTTTATTTATGAGAGACAACTTCTAAACTTGCCATTTAGCATCCGAACCATACATGGCAAGCATGGCGTGACCGATACGTAAAAAAGGTTAGTTACCTCCCGCGGCCAGGGCCATTTACCCAAACGGACAGGGATGTCCTCCTTGAAAATGCGGAAGATATCTTGGGAGTTTCACCAGATGCAGAAGATGAGATGTGGTCTGAATTTGCCAAAAATGAGGTATGTTCCTGTTATCACGTTAGTGCATCTTGGTTTCCTAACATGGCGGTATTTCAGAGTAGACATTCAGCAACAGAATGGAAAAACTACTTCCATACATATGTTCGTCCGATCTATGAGTCAAAATTGAAGAAAAAGCGGCAAGCAATGCCCAGATACAGCAGTATATCTGATACCACAAAGGTATCACGAGAAAATACCAGCACGATCGATAGCAGACAGTTAGGTGGAACAGGCAGTGACAAACAGATCCCTCAAGCGAAGAGAAGGCGTACCCTGCCTGACTGCTTCGTCTCCAGTGATGTCAATCCCACGGGTGCAGATAGCAGGAAAGGCAGCAGCCTAGAACTAGAGTCCACCCTATCCCACAGCTTCTCCATAGGGTTCTCTAAATCACCAGTTACTTTCAGGGAAGAGTCACATAGGCAGCACATGAACTCCAAGCAACAAGAAATTTCCCCTCAAAGAGTTGTCCAAAATCCAAGACAAAGCTCGCATTTAGTTGCGCAGGCTACACAGAACATCGCTGAACAATATTATGTCGAAGATGAAGCCGAAAAGGTTGCAGAATGGATTAGATCTCGAGTATCACGCAGCCAGGGCGTGTTATCTGAAGAGCAAGTTAAAATGGCTCTCCGCTGTACATCGCTGGATCGTATTCTTGCTGATGAAGTGCTCAAATATTTTCAAGCTGGGAAGGGTATTCCCCTCGACATGAAAGGGGTATGGAGTGAAGAGGACGACGCTGCACTTCAAGGGGTAGATCCCCGAGCCATCGCGCGTATTGAACAGAAGCATGGCAGAGAAGAATTTGATGTTCGATTTGAATACCTGACGGATTTGAGTGAAGCACTTTATGGAGAACGGTACTGGACAGATCAAGCATACCAAGCATACAACCTCACGAGATAGTTACTAATCTTGGTAAACTTCTGTGCTTCACCGTCGTCAACATAAATTTTCTTATGAATCGTAGAAAGTATGCAGTTTATTGAATAAGCATGTAATCCAGGCTAACGCACCGTAATACTCCAAGTGTACAAGTTGAACGGACATATAGAGGATGAAATGTAAGAGAAACAGCAGGCTATAATGCAAATAAAACAAGACAGCTAGCTACTCCTCGCTGCCTAGCCAGCTAGATAAGCCGATGTTAAAGTTAAAGGGGAGAAGGGGACGTTACAAAATGGTGAGCACAGGTATGTAGACACTCAACTAACCAGTGGGGGAGAAATGATTCTAGTCGCCCAGGCTTGAGACGTGTATCAGAGGCTAGCGATAGGGCGCGGAAGACCATAACAATCGGATCAGGTCACATCCGCAGCTCCCAAATAGGCCGTTATGTAAATTCGAGCTCGGTGCAGGTCATGGTGTTGAAGCCTATTAGTAGTTAATGTTGGCCCTCCGCGTGTCGTGACCAGCCACAAAATAATATTCGATTCATACTTCTTTAAATACCCTACAAAAGACAGTTAGCTCTTGAACCTTGCTAATGATGCAATAAGGGAAGAACTTACAGGTGTTGTTCGTAGAATTTAAGCATCTATTTGAAAATATTAGCATTGTGATCTCTTATCCCAGATATTTGGCTATCATACCATCTGAGGGCAGCGTTCGTAGCAAGTCTGAATTGGGGCTCTCGACTTCCTTCCATTTTTCCACTCCAAGTAGGCAACAAGCCCATCACCATCGGGGTCACGTAAAACTGTGCTGATACAGCTCAGCTCCTTCCCCCAGTCACCTGTAGGAGGTGCCCAATCCGTATTTTCAGGGGAAGATTCCTGGTCCGATGTTCCAACTTTGATAGAGCTGGGCTTCCTGCCTCTCTTTGTTGGTTTGTCTGGTGTAGATGATGCTTTATCCGCTAGCGATTTCCGCTTCTTCGTGGGCTTTTCGGGTCGACCGCCAATCTTCTTAAAGTATTCTTCGAGGGCCTCTTGCGCTCCGTCACTGTTAACTCAGTTTAGCGGTTGGGCAAAAAATTTCAGAAAGAAAAGTGAGGTAGGTAGTACAGCAAGTTCTCTTCTGGTTCTACAGTCATATCTGAAGGGTCATCATATCCTTTCCACTTCACCTCGAATTGGAGCTTTCCCTGTTCAACTCGCATTGTTAGACAACGCATGATCAGAAGAGGAGCCTGAGGGTAATTGCCAAACCTTCTTGTCAAAGCTATGTCCTACAACTCGCTCCACGACATATCTATCCACCCATTAGCTATTGCCGCGCAACAAGAAAGGTAGCCAGCGATTGCGTTGCTTACACGTCCTCGTCATCATCTTCAGCTTCGTCCTCTTCGTCCTCTTCACCGTTCTGGTCGTCTTTCTCATCATCCTTGATGGGTTTGGTTTCCTCGTCCTCCTTGCTGTGGAAAGGAATAGCTTCGCCGACGGACTCCTCGTCACTAGATTCAATGTGTGCTTCAAGCTGTTAGTAACCCCGATATGGAGACGCATACAAGTAACGGTACTCACGAGGCATGCCGACGACTTCTGCAAGATGTAGAAAAACAGCGAAGTAGCGAATAAATGACAGGCGCAGTTTCAGCAACTAAAAGCCAACCAGGATCAAGTAATATCAAGCTTGCGCCGGCATTTGAAGACTGACAAACCGCAAAGTTCCATCCAGACGTCGTCGCGAAATCGCGTTTTGTTTGAGAGCAATATTGCGCTAGTCCGCTTTGGGAAATCACCTCCCACCAGGATGACTAAGCCTTCACAGCGCCTATTTTTGAATTTAATTATTTTCAAAGTTGGAGGCTTCAAGTTCGCGGTTTATAAGACAACAGCAAACTATCGCAGCCAGCTGAAGAGTGTCGACCTTATTATACCATTTGGAAAGTCCCGGAAAATAGAAGAAACCCTTGCTTATAGAAATACCCAGTGCCGCAGCTTCAAGATGGCTATGCGTATGTCAACTGAAATAACCACACTCCCCCCCCCTCATTACAGAAGACTCACTGATGTGTTGATTTAATAGAGCTTGACATGTCCCAAGGTATTTGAGTGACCTCCTCGTGGTATTATTATCAATTATTTATCTAACCTAGACATATGAAGCCTCCGTGGTGAAGGACGAGCAGGGGCGCCCGTTCATTGTTGTTCGAGAGTAGGCTGTCCCTCCCAAGCTTTGCAGCTACAAGTTCAAGGTCTAACCTGGCATTTGATTAATAGTCAGGGAAAGAAGAAAAGACAACATGGCACCGATGCGGTAAAATCTCATATTGTTGCAGCAAAGACAGTGGCCAATATTGTGAAGACCTCACTGGTAAGCTGGCCTATACCCTTTCTACAATGGCAGCAATTACGTGCTAATACGTCTTGGGGGGTTTTTTTTATATAGGGTCCTCGAGGGTTAGATAAAATCCTAATTTCTCCAGATGGCGATATCACTATCACAAACGATGGCGCCACTATCCTTTCACAGGTCTGCGACGTTCCTTCCCCGCCGATTTCCAAGTAGTTGTCTAACAGATACCCGGAGCTAGATGGAAATATCAAACCATGTTGCGAAATTGCTAGTTGAGCTTTCGAAATCGCAGGACGAAGAAATAGGCGACGGTACAACTGGTGTTGTCGTATTAGCCGGAGCTCTGCTAGAACAGGCCGCGGATTTAATTGATAAGGGGATTCACCCGATCAGAATTGCAGACGGCTATGACCAGGCCTGTGATATTGCGGTAGCACATCTCGATAGTATCAGTGACAAAGTCGAGTTCTCACGAGATGAGCAAGAGAACCTATTCAAGGTAGCAAAGACTTCCTTGGGCAGCAAGATGTATGTCCCCAACTATCCCTTCTACTTTGCATATGTATACCCGAGCCTAATTAGCTAACGAATGGCTTTCACAGTGTATCAAAAGCGCATGACCAGTTTGCAAAGATAGCAGTCGATGCCGTCCTCTCTGTCGCTGATTTAGAAAGAAAAGATGTTGACTTTGAATTAATTAAAGTTGATGGAAAAGTCGGCGGCTCTCTGGAGGACTCCCTTCTCGTCAAGGGTGTCATCGTGGACAAAGATTTTTCTCACCCCCAGATGCCTGATGAAGTGAAGGACGCGAAAATCGCTATCTTAACGTGCGCATTTGAACCGCCAAAGCCGAAAACCAAGCACAAGCTTGATATTACCAGTGTGGAGGAGTTCAAGAAACTCCAGGCTTATGAGAAAGATAAATTCACTGAGATGATAAGACAGCTCAAGGATACAGGTGCTAATCTGGTCATCTGCCAGTGGGGCTTTGACGACGAGGCCAACCATCTCCTCTTGCAAAACGATCTGCCCGCAGTCCGATGGGTTGGTGGCCCAGAGATCGAACTTATTGCCATTGCCACTAACGGCCGGATTGTTCCTCGATTTGAAGACCTTAGTGCTGAGAAACTCGGAACTGCTGGTGTTGTGAGAGAGATGACTTTTGGAACCACAAGGGAGAAGATGCTGGTGATCGAGGATTGCGCAAACACCAGAGCTGTCACTGTGTTTGTCCGAGGTAGCAACAAAATGGTATGCCAATATTTTTCCTGCAATCCATGTTGCATGACTCATTTTTGCTAACAAACATCAAAATTAGATAATTGATGAGGCTAAGCGTTCACTGCACGATGCACTTTGTGTCGTGCGAAACTTGGTTCGGGATAACCGTATTGTCTATGGTGGAGGTGCTGCGGAAATTGCTTGCTCCCTCGCAGTAGAGGAGGCTGCCTCAAAGGTCTGTTTGCCTCATTGTCATATCCATTTTATCGACCATATTCAACTAACGTATGTCCGAAGAACCCCGGCCTTGAACAATACGCGATGCGAGCGTTCGCAGATGCATTGGATGCTATTCCATTAGCACTAGCCGAAAATTCCGGATGGAGTCCAATTGAAACCCTAGCCTCTATCAAATCGAAACAAGTTAAGGAGAAGAACAGTAGGCTGGGCGTGGATTGCATGCAGACTGGAAGCAATGGTAGGTTTATATACAATGAGCGTTTATATCGAATAACGGCAGCTTTCTAACGTTTCTATCTTAGACATGAGAGACCACTTTGTCATTGACCCTCTAATTGGCAAACGTGAACAGCTACTCCTTGCTACTCAGCTTTGCCGTCTCGTTCTCAAGGTACCCACTATCCATTTTCAGGGGCTGCTTTTTCCCTTTGCTGCCCCGACAACTATACATCTTACTCGGAGCTAACTTGGCCTCGTAGGTGAACAATGTCATTATTGCTGGTGAAGACAACGATGAGTTCTAAATCCTGTCTTACGCTCTCTCAACTAAACAAGATTCTTCCGGAGTGGTGAGTAATTAGATGGGTCGGTAAGCTGGTTTCCCTCTGTTTCGATCGGAGAGCTTTCTCCTTTCTCACTTAATAGAAACTGATATTCACATATCTCTCATCTGCAACCCTGCAGGATCCCAGTATGTGATACCAAAATAAATCTATGAGTGAATAGACAAAAGTGAAATAAAACAAACTTGATCATATTTCTACCCCACGCTCAGTTGAGGTTTATGCAGGAGAGGCCAGAACAAAAAACCTACACTTCCTGGCGTCAGCCCAAAAAAGGGCCCTTGACCGCCAAATAATCCCGATACAAAAATTAAAAATTAACAAACTCCGTGTTTCAAGTGTCTGGCTTATTCACTTTTCTTCTTCTCTTCTGTCATTTCACTTTTGTAGCGGCCATCACCCCCAGAAGCTACTGCGAATATATGCACTTCACAGATGTAGCCTGACTCATATATGTTTAGGTGGCTAACCTGGCTTCTATCATCGCCCTGGGTTAAGAAGCCGAACCAGAATTCCCCCCGGCCAGGCGTCAAGAGATGCAATATTTTATCGCCCCCGGACCAGATACCTTTACAAACACGCACCTTTGCACTAAAAGTAAGCAACTCGGCATTATATCAACACTAATGGCTTTCGATATGTTGAATATTTTTGCCAACAATACCCTTTACTATGGGCTCTTTCTTGCTTGACGCAAACCGGTGAACTTGTCTCTTCTGTCAATGACCACTTGGACCTATGGCAGAGTTTCGGAATCCATTCCTCGAATACTATTCAAACTGCAGTTGCCCCGTGAAATTCATGGGCATTCCTAATTGAAGCTCTTCCAACTTGACGATATCCGTGCCTTCAAACCTGGGCATTATTGTTTCTCTATATAAGGATCCTTGACTAGCATTAGGTTTCGCTCGGGTGCTGCTGCGAGCAATCCCATATCCACTTTTATCTCACCAGGTAGGATATATAACCCCGTGTGGGAGTATCCAATACCGAGATCTTGCAGTTGTTTATGCATTCGTCAATGGCTCACTGGCTATGAAGCTCGGAGAGAATTAAAGTAAAGAATGTTCAGGGGCTCTTCGAAATATATCAGATTACTTCGCTTGCTACGCATAGTATTTGATAGAATATTTATTTCGGGAATTCTACACCGCACAAAAGAGTTAAAAAAAAAATCAATAATAATAATAATATACGTGCATGGAGAAAGCATCACTCTGTAATCACTCAGTGCAGCGTGTATTTTGAATCCAGCTTGCAAATACCCTGACCGCCACACTACGAGATGGACGACTGCATACGACTGCATATCCAGGGCTACGCTCGAGCTACTATTCAGATATATCCTGCAGCGCAACCCATGCATGCATTATTTTTCATTTCACAGGGCACATGAAGGCTAATAATTCGTTATGTCTCCCTTCCGTCAGGGGTGTGCGTGGACGACGTATACTCGCCTCCCCCTCGTAACAACACCGCACAACTCCAAGAGAAAAACATCATGCCAACCAGCTTGCTGACACTCTTCATGCCGGCAGCAGCAGCTGCGAAACAGGGAAAAAGGAAAGGTTGTCTCTTCTAAATCCCAGCTTCATGATGCAAGACAAGTCACATATCTATCTACCTACGCATTGACCCCAAGGCCTCTCTTGCAGCCGTCGATTTGACAACCAGACAGAGACAGGGAAAAGTGACATCGTATTCATTGGAAAGGGTTATAGAGTTATCTCTTACAAGTCGGAAATAAATTCTGACACGATAACTCATTAAATCCGCCGTAGGTACCTACTTTTCGCACACCAGGTTGATGGAAGCGTAGGTACCAAAGCGGACATGACCTATGCCATCGTGGCTGGAAGACGTGTGCACTCCATACTAACTTGTTAGATTCTTACTATAAGACCCTCTTGGGCGGCTATATTCTAATTCTTCAGCAGCAATAAAATGGTAACCTACCCAGATGCCCACTGGTTACAGCTAATCTATGTCCAAAGGCCAATATATTAGCAGAGGTTTACTTTGTAATTTTTCCATGACCCTGGGGTATCGAGGCAGAATCTGCGCTCTACACGATGGAGCGTGTGGAGCAAAAAATGGAGCAGACTGGATGCAGAGACCTGGGAATCAAGATGATGGCTTCTCATTTTGCAGGTACAAGGGCTATGGCTGAGATGGCTGGAAGGCAGGACTAGACGGGAGACAAGGGACTGTCCGCCACCACCAAAAGAATTAGTGCCATGTTTATGCTCCATAGTGGCTACGGCTTGACTTCACATGCCAGACTGAGGCGTGATCCTGACGAGCCATGGGGTTGTTACAAAACGCTATGCGTTGCGCGACAGGCCTGGCAAAAGAGCGAGATGTGACATGGCAGGGGGTTGGACTTGGTTATAGTTATGCATGCATGCCCCTGACTGCAGGCAGAGAGAGAGAGAGAGAGAGAGAGAGAGACCGAAAACGACGAAGACATCCGCCTTCCAGTCGACTCTCCGTAAATACTCCGTACCTGGTCAGCCAACGCACACCGTCAAGATACCTCACCGACTGATCGGTGGTGAAGGGCAATGGTGCCAATGGTCAAGTGGTCGGCGAATGACGAAGCCCTTCCTCAAGGAGAACAGAACATCCCGTCTCATCTAGACTCGATATCGAAGCAAAAAGAAACGCAGGATTTTAACCTTCAGCTTCGATTCCTATCAGGAGTTCCCAAGGCAAGGTTCTCGGTGTGTGGCTCAACCGCAGCGCTAACTAGAGAGGTTGAGGTTTCTTGGAGATCACCGCCAAAAGATCCATCTATCTCGATCTGAACCCCGAGAGTCAGGGCGAGGTGTCGATCAGCCCGAAGCCAAAAAGCCCTTTGCAGCTGTCCACGCGCGAAGACATGTGCTGGGCAGAAATCAATAGTGCCGGAATAGTGCAGTCCACTGCAATTAGTGCTCAGAACATAGGATGGGAGGTAAACCCCATGTTAGATAATAATAGGGAGAAGTACACAAGGCAATAACTAAAGTGCAAAAATAAACAACTTTATAATCTGGTTTATTTTCTGGTCTGACTATCATATATGCGAGCTGAATGTATAGTCTTTTGTCTTATTTTTTGCCTTCCTTGTTTTTTTTAAGGATGATTGATAGTTAAAAAAATAAAAGGCCCCTTCGGGTATGGGGTACGGCGACAAGCGGTACCGGGAGCTCAGCCCATACATTGATATATACTCCCATCGCGGGTTGATTGGGCCAGGATTAGATTCGGGTAATTAGCAGCAGCGTTGCCTGCGGAAGAAAGCCTCTTGACTTGCGAGTGGCTACCCTATCACTCAATTATCTCCGTACAGTGTAGAGTTAGATTGAAGAATGAAGGCGAGAATGATAACCACCACAGCGGCCATACTGTAGTGATACTGCTTCTGCACAGAGTTAGATCATGACAATGGGAAGCAAACCATATGCATATCCACATTTTAAAGTCCATCATGCAACTCAAGCTACATAGTTGACTATGTATGTTTGATAGCCGAAGCGGAGCCCGTACGTTAGCTTCCAGGCAAAAGAACTTACCTTTAGCCTGCCATAGACAGCACGCTCGCCTGCTATTCTTCCATCCATCATGTTTGCCATCACTCCACTGCTTGTCATCGTGATCCCATCAGCAGCTGGTAGCATAGGAGGTGGTAAGTTGAAGACCTCAGCAGCTGGCCTCTGGTAGCTTTCGCATTTCCACGTCCCCAATCAAGGGACATGGTGCTCGGCTACTGAAGTAGTTTCCAGACTTCATCATCCTTGGTCCCTTGCCACCTCCGCCAGTACTTGATTCTCTCGTCATGTCCTAAACCTGAACCTATCATAGTGTCTAAGTAAAAAGGTCTCTTTTGAGTAGCCGGAGCAAGGGTAGTGAGCTCGAGGAAGGGCCTTACTATATGGGGGCCTCCCGAGTCTATAGGTATGGTAACTTTGAGAAATTCAGAGACTATCAGGGCCGAAACCCCCCTCGTTACGACTTTCTGTCTCTTGTATCTATGTAGCAGTCCATGGTGTCAGTCTGAACAGTGAAGGATCACTACATGCCTCGGAGCGGCTCACCTGGCCGGAGATCTCGTTCTCTGCCACCTCACTTCAGGCCAGCAAGCAGAGAAGAAACGAGATCTGTCCCACTGATACGGAGTATGTCCGTTGTTTTAACTGACTGCTAATCTATGTGTCATCCTTGCTTTCTACGCTCATTATGTGCGAGAGCGTACCTTTTATATCGGGCGTCGTCGAGTTATGATGTCATGTAACTATCTATTCATTGCTGACGGCGACGGCGACGAACCACGGTTCATCCGCATCCATGGACCACGGTTGCCAACGAAGTCACGATAAACAAACAGAACGTCATCCATCCTTATCGATCTCGCAGCTCTGTATACCTCAGTGATGGGCCTCTGGTGGCCTCTACAGCCTCTGCTCCTCACCTCCGGTTGACCCGTATCAGAAATAGAGTGTCAGCGGAGAGCCGGCGTCCTGGTGCTTGGGCGCGCACTAGGAAACTATAACATCACCCCCTGAAGTCCATTCACCCTGTGGTGATGCTGCTGATGTTGGCGATGGCGGCAAGCCTGGCTCGATAACTATGGTCTTATTTTCAAAAAGGCTCGTTCATTCGTTTTTCACTGATGGCTTTTGCGCTTCCTCTGGCCAAACCCAGGAGGATGGCCCAAAGGCGGGCTGTGTATCATGGCTATATCCACACCAAAAAGAAAAGAAATGAGCCAGTCAATCCTGCAGAATTGCGCAGAGTAATATCTGTCAAAGCCCGGTGCACGCCGTCAGATTGCACTGACCTAGCACCAAACGATTGGATATCAAGCGTCAGGGGTATCGGTTTGTGTGCACGCCAGTGGTAGAATATCAGAATTTTTTATCCTTCGTCGCGAGGCACTCCCTAGGCCCGCTGCCAATTTATCACCCTGCAAGACTTTTATTCCACAAACACTCGTACACATGACAAAATAAACAACATGGGAGAACACGAGAGACTCAAAAAATAGCTTGAAGACGAAAGGCGGATACGTATGCCAGCTTCCCCGGAACTGACATATCATAATCTACCACCTCTTTCGACAAGTCCCAGCAGCGAGGAATGGACATCAAAGAAGTCTTGTTAAACATACGGAGTAAGGTTGACGCTATTCCGTATGGACCTTGAAAAAATCGAGGGGTCGTGGATTTGCACAGTCTTGCCAGTATTATCATTGAGATATATCCTACCCCCATAGCACATCACACTATGCAAATGCAAGCACCCGTTGCCCCATAGTTGAATTGATCAGAATGAAGAAGTCGAAGGAAAAAGAAAAATGATTTGAAGCGAGATAAAAAAGAAACTGGGTAGTGTATCCGGTCCGTCCGTACAAGACGATTACTGAGACCTACGGAGTACTCCCCTGAAGAATACCAGATCTCGTGGTGCTCTCAAAATCCCGTCAGCCTCCGCAAAAACGAGGTATCAGTCACCCCTTATTACTTTTGCTCTTCGCTGCATGTATTCCGTCAACACATAACGCAGCATGCGCGAAAAATCCTCGCTCGACTCCGTCACGTGGAACAGACGATTAGGGGCCATATTTAACGGAGGACCAGCGACTTCTCCTCGCAGCCAGTAGGATGCAGAAGAAAGCGTGAAATGAGCGGCGCCACCGACATAAAACGACCCAACGAACAGACAGATATCTGCCATATATGAATCACCTGAGCAACTGCGATGCAGTTATTCATCTCCTTCGTACTCCTCCGTGCAGGTCCAGTGTCTGTCTTTGGTGTCAAAATATTAGAAACAGGGTAGAACCAGGATCGCTTGCCAAGCGGTACCCCAACCAGCATACTACATAGTGTAGTATTCCTCTTATTTTCAAAGAGATGAAAAATCATTAGTTACCATATGCTGTAGAACATATTTCAGAACGGACTGGGTAAATATTATGTCTCCTGAAACCCTTCCTTCATAGAACGTGGACAGAGTAATGTGGTTGATTTTTATCGAAATAAGAGTCAACACTATAAGAAATAGACAGTACATGTGATCGCTTGTCGAAGCTGAGGTCATCAATTATTGCTTATTTTTTTTTTTTTTTTTTTTTTTTTTTTTTTTTTTTTTTTTTGTTTTAGGGACTAGCCATTGATGTGGCGTATGCGATCAAAATGGAGCAATGGCATATATTGTTGAGTGCTTCAAGAGGCGCAAGGCTTCCCGCACTCTGGCTTGCGGAGCACGCGGGGCAATGTTTCTCTCAGAATATGGGAAAAACGAAAAAAATGGCCTTGGGAGTCATTCATACGCTTTCACAGTATATAGAATACCGGTTGTGTGCATACGTTGTGCTCATGCAATATATTATGCAACACAGCCGGGGCAAAGTCCAGAACTCTCGAGAGTTCGTGAACAGCTATTTGACCGGATTATTGAGTTAGTTGCACTAGGATATACCGTGAGAAACTCGAGGTAGATATCTGATGTGCAGGAATTACTTGCATGGTTAACCGGAATGCAGACATTCTGGACATCTGGGACTCAGAGAGACATCAGACAGAGCCGCCCGTACGAATTCCACGAACTGATATCGCTCAGGCAAGCCATGTACGAGATGGAAATACGAAACGCTGGGGAAGAATAGGGAGAAGGGCAGGGCAGAGGTAGTAGGTAGCCTTGGAAATTGAGTTGCATATCGATAAGAAAGATATGCATCGTCCGTCCTTTTTGGTACAAGCTATTAGTAAGAGCCACAACGATGGCGTATGACAGAAGGCCGAAGGGAGAAGAAGACGATTTGTAATTCTCCATGACATTCTCGCAGGCTGTTTTAGCTCCAAGAGCCCGTGGGGGTTTGAGAGGGCATATACGTAGAAGTGGCGAGTCAATGTGCCTGCAGCGTAGCAAAAGGATTCTTGGGACAGGTGTCATATCTTGAGAAATTGACCAGAGGGATGACCAGCTCTGAGAACACCTATAACGTGAGCAGATATAGCTTTTTTAAGCAATCGAATGATCAAATAGGTTAATGGACCTACAGTCCATCGCGTCACTGCATAATTCCTTGGATAAGACGGCCTTGGGTGAAAAGAAATAAGGACACCCCTCTATGAAGAGGAAGAGTAAAAATCACATTAAGATAAAGAAACCCTGCATGAATCTGCAAGTCATAAAAAACAAAGTAGAATCAACAAAAAGGAAAACGGCTGAGAAAGGGAAATCGATCGACGAATCTGCAGAGACGCACAAGCACCACACCGAATGCTATTATTTCAAAACTATTTTTCTATTGGCGGGAATAGGAAAAAGATTTGGGGAGAGAGCATATATTGTTGTACAATATATACGAAGATAACACAGCCTGGGTGAGAGAAACGTAAAAAATCAGCAAAAGAGGTGAAATAGACTGCTATTTGAGGAAAAAAAATCCAAACATGGCACGAATCAAGGGCAACTTAGGTAACGGGGGGTGGTCAGCATATTGGTCAGAACAGATATTGAGAGATGGATATCAAGGACACCGACACCCCTCCATGCCTGATCGTGCATTTGTGCAGCAAATTTGAGCTTTGCCTAGCTATTTGACATCTCCTTCATTCTGACTTGGGTCGTACGAGAAAGGTTGGGTATGCACATGAGCACATTTCTCCTCAAGCAGACGGAAAGAGGCGTTTAGAATAACTTGAGCGGCTTCATCCTTTTTCCCATGGCGGACGCGTACCGCTACAAAGGGTCACTCGTCGTTGAAGGGCGGCAAGAGGAAACGTAAGAGGCTATAAGCCTTAATGATCTGATTTAGATTTGGGAGCAAAACGTTTTACGAACAAAAAAAAGAGAAGACTCCCTTTATTTTTCTCTCCCCCTCCCGCCTCTAGTCCTGTCTCTTATAAACA
>OJKM01000076.1_pt1 | contig 14663 bp, 12 predicted proteins | sample 1596631 | NCBI WGS metagenome assembly OJKM01 (sample SAMEA3904683, study PRJEB24821) | metagenome | biome: Builtin; feature: hospital; material: surface | place: USA | collected 2013-06-06 | reverse complement strand
TCCTCTCTGGTCTCGTGGGCTCGGAGATGTGTATAAGAGACAGATAGAGGATTACGTCATTTTATTTTAGTTTCGCTGGCATTTCTTTGTTGTATTGATACTTCGTATCCATATTAGATGTTGTAAACAGACAACTTATGCTAAACCACCGAGATAGATTGGAGGTATATAAAACAGTACATTTATGCAAAAAGAACTAATCGAGTTCTTCGATTCGACCTTGCTCTACGGCCGTTCGAACGGGATTTTCAACATTAACAACTCCTGTAGCACGTAGCCTGTAAGAAGGTAGGATAGTCAGCAACGGCAATCCCATCAGTTCCATAATCAAACGGTGTTATAGTCAAAAGAGTTTTGGAATCTAGGAGACAGTACCTCTCAAAAAGCACAAAGAGTCTCTCAGCTTCTCGCTCCTTCTCTTCCTCAGTCATCTCAGGCCCATTGTCCACAGGCTCAGCATCGAAACGTTGACCAGTAATCGGATTGATGGCCGAATTAAGTTCCTTGTTACCTTTGGAGCTGTAGGCTTCCTTTGCACTTTCAGGGATAGCCATATCATGAGACATGAGGAAGCCGGCAGCAAAACCGTACCCTACATTCCTCACAAATTCACTGGCATTGCTTCCGGATAACTCGAACATGAGTGCAGAAATGCCGTCTCGCAGGCTAGGCGCTACGGGAGATGTTGATAACCGTAGTAAGCGGGATGAGAGTGTATTGGATTGCCCTATAGGTAGATCACGATCGTTATCTTCAGGAAGTAGAAGCCATTCCATGTATTTTCTCGGGCCTTCCGGGGCAAACGAGTATATCTTCCTCAGGAGAGTGAGTAGTGGAACTGCGAGAGTCTCTAGATCAGATGGCTTATGCATGGCTACCGCCTGGTCAAGGATATTAATCAGTTTATCCACATTGCAGTTCTGGTCAAATTTTGGGAAGAGTGGATTAGTGCTGAATGGCTTGCTTTTCTCCGCCGCGAGATCTAAGTTAAGCAATGAGTTGACCAGATAGTTGACTGGAGCCTGCAGCGGTGGAGTTGGTATCTCAATGCGACTTAAAATTTTGAGTATGTGGGGTATTGACGGCGAGAATGCTGCAACTTGATGAGGGTAGTAGTTTGTAATATTAAACATCAGCTTGAGGGTCTCTGAGAGAGCGAGTTCGTCGATGGGAGTAAGCTTCTTCTTTTTCCCCTTGGAGAACTGCTTGGAATGTCGATATATGTGCTGTACTGGTGTTAGTCTTTCAGAGAAGTAACAGATCAGTATCGGTGTCATACGTTATTGATACTCTCTCCTAGAGAACACTCGCTAAACAACTTATCAAAATCCAGATCTGAATCGTAAGTCGTGAGGAATAGAAGTCGTGAGCATAAAAATTCATCGTCCGAGTTCTCTTCCTGTTTGTCCCCTCCCAGTTAAACGACGTAATACCGCTTGTGTCGGAAACCAAAGCACGTACCTTCAACTTCTCTGCCGCTTTTCTTCCATTTCCTAGGTCGACAAACCGCTGGCGTGTGGCCTTCTCGAGCAACAGCGCATTCGCCAGACATCGTAAGGCTTCTCGGCATATGATCGCATCTGGTTCGTCGAACCCGTACGTAGACAGAGTCGCTATACCCTACAAGTAGTCCGTTAGAGCCGTGACATGCGCACCCAAAACCATCTGCTTCCGTACCTCCTTTTCATATATGGGGTCTGCATTCTCCGGCTTTCGACCGTGGACTCGAAGTTTTTGTAGGGTCTCGATCAGCTCTATTTGAAACGGTACGTTATTATGACGGTCAGTGCATGAAGAGGGCGTTTTGTGGCGGCGCATACGGGACGTCTGAAGGGCCTTCTGATCCAAGTCTGACCGTAAGGTCTTGAGCAGGTGGCTGACTTCGATTAACTTCTCTGATATTTGCGATATCGATTAGCGAATGCGCGGGAGATAGTTAGGGGCTGCAGCCATACCTTCGCCTTGAAGCTCTAGAGTGTCCATGATGTTGTGATCGAGACAGACGCAAACGGAGGAGTCCGACAAACAACGGAGCGTCGTTTCGGTCCCCTTCTCGTCTCTAGGTCTTAAAGTATTTCGATATACGTGTCGGACGGGCGCCCCTGGATGGTTCTTAAATAGTTGAAATACTTGGTTCGGGTCGCTGGTTGCTGGCTAGCTAGTTCGTTGTTCTAACCAGCTAGTGCAGGACGGGTACAAAGGGCGGCGGCGGCGGCGGCGGGGCGGTTGGCGCACTTCTTGGGTCTCTCTTCTTCCTCGCTACGCCTCGAGAAACCGGAGCCTTTTCTAGGGAAAGCAATCAATATTAATTTATCAGTAATTATCTGGTTAATATGGGGAATAAAGAGGCTTATAACTAACTAGTTGCAGTGGGCCATAACGCTTAGTTAAAAAAGCTTTACTTTAGCTGTTAAGGCAGGCCTGGGCCATATATACCCTCCCTCCCCTTTAGTTACGTACCGCAGCGTAGAGGCCGATATGGCGATTACAGACGAACAAATAGTGATATTCTAGGGGGGTGAGAATAAACTAAAACGGCTGTTGGAGGCTGGAAAATAATGTTGCATCATCGTGCATGCAGCATGTTTCGGCCCATCGAGAGCAGATACAGCAAAGAGTCCTCCAAGGTCGCTAAAGAACATCCAAGAAGAGTCTTCTACCAACTTTCATTCATTGTGTTCGGCCGGTCTAATGCCATAGTCACAGTCGCTAGCACGGCACAGCGGGCCCCTTTCTTTCTTCATCGCTATGTTCTAGTTAGCTACCCCCACAGCATAACTTATACTTTGTTCTTTGTTCGTACATGGAAAAATTAGCCAAGAGGCATCCAGCTATAAATGGCTGGCTGGCCCAGTGCAGAGATTTCGGCTATGAAACGAGGCCCTGGTCTTGACCTCTCGGCATGTTGGGAGTAAGACGTGTTCTTGCTGGTCAATCTTCTTCTATGACGACCACCGCAGTCTTGCTTCCACAGAGGGCGATGCGGTCCTCGCCTTTCACACGGTATTCGCGACCGGGGTTTGATATCAACCACTCGTAGTTGGGAAGACGGAAAGACCCTCTGAGCAGGAAGACCTTGCAGTTCTGAAAATACGGCCTGACAATCCAGACGACAGCCGAAGGGTTATCATCCTCGGTATTGCAATTGTAGTAGTGAAATGCTCTCTTGTTGTACATACGGTACTAGTAATCACAAGGATGGGTTAGAACGTCAGTGTATTTTCAGTAAACCCGATTATTTTCACGATACCTCACGCATGACCGTTCTCAGCGTAGTCCGTTTGTTGAAGCAGTCCAGCGAGGCCCAATATTTCCTCTTCCTCCTAGACCTAATAACCTTGACAACGGGCATCTCGTGTAGCTCTGGGAGGGTTGTGCAAAAGTTTGGACGAAGCAAATAGTTACTGTGTGACAGATGTCCTGATTATGGCAGCAATGGAGGGTTGGGAAGAAAAGGTTGCGGTAGAAATGGCTGTGTGTGTTTCAAATATTGTGATGGGGTAGTGAATATATTTCTACCACCCACATAAATATATGAACCTTAATGTTCACAATATTCAATTTGGTGAATTGTACTAGGCTAGGAGATATCAATGCTCCGTAAAGCAGCACTACTCATAGAGTAAAATGATAGAACTTTCAATATTCCTCTTGGAAAATTACCCTCGGAGAATCAAGGAATTAATTTATCAAAAATTAGATTGGGGTATTTAAATTTCTTGTTAGGAGATTTGGCATCAGAATAATGGCGTTCATTACCTGACGAAGATGTCGGCTCAGTGGCAGGTATCCGGGTCAATACATCAAATAGATGATGTTCAGGATCGAGTTTGACATTGAATTCGATAGACAACACCAAACCATACCTTTAATGTCCATCTTCAGTCAAGAAGACGTGATAGGCCTGGAAGCCGATGAGAGATCAATCTGTCCACCAACGATACATCAGATTGATGCTGTCAGGATAGCAGAAAACGTACTAGGATGGATTTGCATCTCATCCGTGGTACATATGGCTGCTGTACCGTGCACCCTATAGTCTCAATTGCCGGAGGACTGTACGGCTGTCATGGAAGCAAAGACGGTAGACGAGAAGAAGTTGACAGCGTCCATTTTTGAATATAGGTTGATATTTGACAGATCGAAGAAGCCGCGGTTGTTTTTTCGCTCTTTCCTCTTACGGATATATAATCAGGTGACAAATATGTTAATCATGTGATAGTGTTTATGTAATATAAAGTTTTAAGGTTTGCGGAAAGTTTATTTGAAGGATTTTGAGTGTGGAGAAAACAAAGTTCTTGATGTCGGACGTTGATTTGCAGCCGAAAGTCCATGTCTTTGCTGCTCGACTGGGATGATGGAGAGCGAGATGCAAGGCTGAAACCCAGCCGCTCTGGCTGAGAGGAGGGGGCTGTGGTGATACATGGGCGGAAGATGTTGCCGGTTGAACTGCTGCAAAGGCCGCTGGGCGGGTTGTTATACCTGTTTTGCATGGCAAGGGAGGCGCCAACGAATGCAGGGACGGATTTTGTGCGCGAGGAACAGTGTATGTCGATTCTATAATAATATGGAGAAAGGGGACAAAATGCAAGGAATCCTAGCAGCCGACCAGTTAGAACTGTGCTATTAGGACTGGCCTTCCACAGCCGATGATGTACCCACAGAACTGGACCTTAGCAGTTTGCTATATAAGGCTCCAAGCCTGCCGGACAAGACACAGCACCAATATACAGCTAAGAGAATCAGTCGAATAACCTCGAATTAATAGCCATGACCGGGCTGTTAGAAGGATATCCAGCCGCCCATCTCGGGTTGGTTGTTCTACTTCTCGCCGGGGTCTTTTGGATATGTTTGAAAGTTGCCCCAACTACTCGAAAGGTGCCAGCTACTGGCTTCCCAGTTATCAAGCTAAAATCAAATGACATGGAGCCAGGCCTTATCGAAGGATCCAAACTGGTATTGACCACATCATGACCTTTGAAACAAATACTATTCCAAGGGAAAAAGCGGATAGTTCTGACATGAAGCCTCACAGTATCCAGACCAGCCTTATGAAATTCAGGTCCCGGCAAAGCAGATGATAATTCTGCCTCGCAAATACTTGGATGAGATTAAGCGGTTTCCTGAGAGCCAGATGAGCTTCAAGGCTCTCGTTAAAGACGCAATGGCTGGGGAATATACTTTCATCGCAACTCACGATCATAGCTTGGTGGCTGCTCTGCGGCGTGACCTGACTCAGAACATAGTTCATGCCCATGAGCTGCTCCAGGAAGAAGCTACCTCGGTCGTTAAACATAAGCTTGGCTTTTGTGGGAATGGTAAGTTAGGTACCTTTACTGTACTCTTGAGGAAGGCTTTTATAACACTGAGAACCCAGACTATGCACCGGTGAAACTGTTGCCTACGCTGCTTGACATGGTGTCTTCTATGACGAGCCGTGTGTTGGTTGGTCCGCCACTTTGTCATAACAAAGAATGGGTAAGGCTCCCTTGTATTCATGCTTTGGAAGCTGCTGACAATAAGTATCTAGCTGGGATGTCTGTTGAAATACACTGAAGATGCATTCAAAGCTGGTATGATTCTGCATATGACCCCAAGCATAATTCATCCGCTTTTGAATTCCCTGCTTCCGCAGCTATGGGCTGTACGGCGGCACTACGCCACTGTTAAAAGGTTGGTGACGGCCTATCTACTTGTACGGTACGATAACTAACGGCGTATATAACGAATCAGGTTGCTCAAACCGATTCTTGAAGAACGAATAGAAAAGCTCAAGGATCCTGCATATAAGCCTCCAAGGGATATTATCCAATCCTTCATTGATATAAACCCGCAAAAAGGGATGTCCTTAGATTTTCAGGCCACAAATCAACTCATGGCCGCATTTACATCCATGCATACAACCTCCATGAATGCCTGTCATGCATTGTTCCAGCTAGCTGCAGCACCAGAACACGTGGCTCCTTTGAGGGAAGAGATTGAGATGGTTTTAGCAGAAGAAGGAAGTATCACTTCGAAGGCTGCCATGCTGAAACTCCGCAAGTTGGACTCGTTCCTTAGAGAGTCTCAACGATTAAACCCATCGTCATTCGGTAATACCCCTTCTGGCCCTCTTAATCTACAGAAAGTGGAAGTTAACAGCTATTCACCCATTTAGTTGGCATGGAACGAAAAGTGTTAGTTACTACAAAGCTATCTGATGGCACGGTTCTACCAGCAGGATCTATATTTGGGTTCAATTCTTTCCAGATAAATTATGATACTCAACTGTGGGAGAACCCTGAGAAATTTGATGGGTTCAGGTACGTGACAAGCTTTCAATCACCCCCAGATCAATGCTTACGATTTCAACCCTGCAGATTTGAAAGGCTACGGGCTGTTGAAGGAAATGACCACAAGTACCAAGTACGTATAGACAATTTTGGTGCCTCATAATAAGAAAATTACTAACACATTCTAGGCCACTTCCATTGGACTTGAGAGTCTATCATTCGGCCTGGGAACACATGCTTGTCCTGGTAGATTCTTTGCTATCAACGAAACCAAAATTCTCCTTGCTCATTTGATAATGAATTACGACTGGGCTTTCCCAGACGGACAAGGACGACCGAAAAACTTTACTCTTATTTCTGCTCTTATTATCAACCCAGAGTCTGAAGTATTATGCAGGCGAAGACAGTAAATTCAATCAGACGCGGGCCCGGGAAGACCTACTTTGGGAAACATAAAATGGGAATGAATATTATCTGTTTTGTAATGAACAATAATGTTGAGGTTAGATACTTTGAGAAATTGATTAACATATTACTGAATAGTTCGTAAGTCCATTTCATAAAACGTAGTGAGGTCGTGACTAATTTTGAACATATGAAAAAGGCACGTTCAGTTGGATTCACTCAGCTTTTTCCACTGGGGAGAAATTGAAAGGATCAGGGACATGCCAGCAGCAACTATCCCGATTATAGAAACTATCTCGATTCCACCATGGTATGCGTTCAGGACCAGTTTCAAACTTTCACCTGTAAATTCATCACGTAAAGAAGTGGTAGAAAACTGAATGACTTTCACTACCTTGGGATCAGTGCTCGTAGCTGAGAGTTTCCGTAATATACCAATGAATGCAGCCTGGGAAGCCTGGTTGAGAAAGAAACCTCCAAGAGACTGTAGAAAGAATGTTGCGGCGATAATAGTTGGAAGATCTTCAATCTCAACCAAACTCATGTTCACGATGATAGGTACCAGGTAGGCGGTACCAATTCCGATTCCGGTGATAACTTGAAATGCTGCGCATTTGAACGGTGTTGTTGCTGCGTCTAGAGTGTAAAGGAGACCGGTACCTATGATTGTGAAAATTCCCCCGATGACCAGCATTGGGGTATAGTATCCAAATTGTCCAATCAAGTAGCCAGAAAGTATTGAAGAAGATGACATGGCAATCATTAACGGCATCATACGGACCCGCGACTCAGATACCGACGCTCCATCAAGGACCTGTGCGTATGTCGGCAAGATATATAGATGAGCTGCCAAAGCCCCTGCGAGAAAGAATGTAAAGGCAGTACATGCAGCTGTATCCCGAATAGTAAAAAGGCGAAGCTTGATGTTCGCATACTTCCCACTCCACCACTGGGAAAGGAAAAAAATGACCAAGAGGACTCCGAATGCGAAACGGGTGACGTTAGTTATTGTGTCGCTCCACGAATCTGTGGTTTTCCTTGATTGCATCGAAATGACATAGCAGACCATCGCAAGCCATATAATCACAAGCCCCGGAAGGTCAAGTAGGAGAAACTTTTCCTTCCGTGATGTTGGCGGTGGGACAACTGTTGGCACGATGGCGAAACAAAATAATAAAGCAATGAAACATAGGCTTCCGATAGCGGCGTTGGTATAAAACATCCATCTATAAGTCACAGAGCCAAGGAAGAGCGTCCCAATATATGCACCAGCAATATTAGATGTACCATATGCTGCACCAAGGATACCGATATATTGCGGACGCCAGCGTTCATTTTTTATAGTGTGTCCAACAATGGTATAAGCACCAGTTATGAGTCCTCCTCCAGCTACTCCGGAAATTGCGCAGCCAGCAATGAATGTCTTTGATTTAGCCGCAGCGCCGCAGATAATCGAACCCAGTCCGAGAATAAGAAGGGAGATCAGGAATGCAGGTTTTAGAGAAAAGCAGCGGTAGATTTTACCCCAACTGGGCTGAAGGCTGGCAAATGTCAAAATGTAGGCGTAGTTATACCATCCGCCATGTTCGGTATCGTTGAAGTCGCTTGAAATCTGAGGAACAAGTGTTGCAAGAATAGCAGGTTCGAGAAATGTCAAGAAAATAGAGAAAAATAGAACAGCAACAAGCCCGAAGAACCTCACTCTGTCGCCTATTGTTGATGGCTTCATGGCGATACTGGTATCTGCCAGCTCTACTGGCCTTTTCGGAGACTTCTTTTCGGGCTCCCACATGATATTTTGGTAAAGGCTGGCACCGGTTCGGTGAGAATTATAACCGATGGACAACTCCAAGGAAGAGAATAAGAGATGAATTGCAACTTAAAAAATAAAGGAGAGACATCTGGCAAAAAAAAAAAAAATATTATTAGTAGGTGTGATAAGGTCAGACAAAGCTGGCATTTATCAACTGTTGAGGGCGTTAGATCTACGTGCACAAGATGAAATAAGACAAAGGATCCTTGAAGCGCCGCTAGCAAAGAAACAGCCGATCCCCGACATTTCGTCCAATAACACTTGCATATATATATGTACTGAAGATCGAAATCATTATTTAATGCGCTGTTCAACCTGTTTGGTCAATGGAGCGTGCCTGAGGATAGGTTGTGTTCCTGTTTTCTGGGTGATGAGCCTGAGGCGCTCTGCCGCTGCAGGGTGTGATCATCTCCCGCAAATGGTAGTCAGACAACCGGTAATGGTTGAAAAGGGTATAATTGGCTTGAAGCACAGCATTCAACTACTAGATGCAGAGAGCCTAGTATGGATAGCAGCACTGGGTTGTTGCCATGGTTCATCTGATGGTAGGACGGTGGCTAGATACGCTCTAGGAATACCTGCATCTTGCTTTGATCAAGATGGAGCCAGTGAGTAAGACCAAACAGCTAGTTCTCTGGATGCAGGATGAGTTGTCGTGACATTGCAGAGCAGTTTAATTCAACGAACGATTCTGAACTCTTGATGTGGTCGTTATCATGTTGTCCGCCATTCAACTCCACGACATAGATAGGTCAGCCATCAGTGTAGGTCTCGTACACGACGTCAACTAGCCTCTTATAGCTTTCATTCCTCTCTGTTGTTCAGATATTTCGATGGTGATTGCGAGGTATACAGCGTGAGCGTCCATCGAGAGACTTGTTCGCGGTTTGATTATAAGATATGGGAGACGTGAACATCGCTGGCTTATATGCTTCGAGGTGTGATTGCTGTATCTTCACGGCCGATCTCCTTCACCCTCACCCTCTCACACTCCGCCGTAGAAGCCACCATAAGCCTTTAGTTATCTTCGTCGGTTGGAAGGCTCACCTGTAGGTTAACGATCCTATAGACGAAAGGCAGGGAGACGAGACAGCGCAAGGATAGCCCACCCATGTCAGCCTAAATCAGATATATATCGCTCATTGTTGGTTTTTCGGTGTTGTAACTACTGCGAGTGCCGGTGGTTCTGTTGATGTTGTTGTTGCTGTCGTGTTGTGAGAATTGTCTCGACGAAGGAAAAACACCAACGTCAAGCCATCGCCAACAACGTCAATCAACCAACAACGCCGTCCCGGCCTCGACCAGACGGCGGTTGTTATCCGCACCTCCGTCCTCCTCTGCCTTTATGAAGAAACACAGCCTCGTCTCTATTCATCTCTCATAAATAGCGCTAGCATCTCCACAGGAACAATAGCAAGCAAGATCCGACTAGCAAGGGACAACAAAGAAGCGCGCATTCAAAGCATCTCAGGGAACCAGAAAAAGTCACGAAGTACTCTGTACTGGACATGATACCACAAAAGAACCAGTGTCTAGATCCATATCGAGGCCATGGCTGCTGTTCATTTACGAGGTGGTGGCCTGCCTTGCCACGGCTGCTCGTTCATGGCCTCCTCCCAGGACGATGGACTGACTTGCTCTTGCTCCTGGACATTGCTGGCTAAGACAGGATATACAGATGGGAGACGGCGGGCTACAGCTCGAATATAAAACCACCATTGCTGTCGTAGCAAGTTGACATCTCGATGCCTCAGACCTCGCGTCCAGGCGAGCAGCCACCGGCGGTTTCGGGGCCTGTCGAGGGGCAGCGGCTGCGGGCAGGATGGGCATCTCTCTTCCGCTTCACGTCTAAGAGGCATATTGCTCCTTTGACTCTTGCTCTGGCCTTTAGCATAGCCCGTGGGCTTGCTGTCCCTTTGCTTGCCTGGATACTAGGCAGCCTGTTTAATGTCTTTTCAAGTTTCGGTTCTCACTCGATCTCTGCTGGCCAGCTGCTATCGACTACCTCCCTCGAATGTACATATATTTTGGCCCTTGGGTCTGGTGTCTGGTTTCTGGACTGGGCATATTTCTCCTTGTGGGTTATCTTTGGCGAGCTACAGGCTAAAAATGCGAGGAGATGGGCATTTGAAGAGTTACTACACAAGGAGATGAGATGGTTTGATGGAGTCACCGACGGGCTCCCTGCCGTTTTACCCCGGATTCAAGCGTATGTTTATACCGCAACCCGTTCGGAGTTCTGGAAGAGCACTATTAATGGCCTCTGATATAGCTACATCCGAGATCTCCAGCTAGCCACGTCACAGCCGCTAGGAGCCACTCTATACAACCTTACTGCTGCTATTGCCGCTCTGGTCCTGGCTCTGTACATGTCGTGGAGTCTGACACTTATATGTCTTGCTAGTGTACCGCTCTGTGCCATCATCATTGCCTTCTTCTCCTCAAAGGTCCAACCAAAGATTGAAGGGCAACAGGTAGCACTCACTAAGGCGTCGAAAATTGCAACGACAGCCATTTCTTCCGTTGACGTGGTAAAACACTTCAACAGTCAAGATACAGAGGCTGAAAAGTACAAAACTGCAATTGGCATCGCTGCTCATTGGTACTACAAAGAGGCTCTCTACAGTGCTTCTCAGATTGGCCTAATTTCCTTCCTAACATTTGGAATGTTCGTGCAGGGATTTTGGTACGGCAGTTATCTTGTGGCAAAGGGTAGTCTGAATGCTGGTCAAGTGTTGACAACATTCTGGGCCTGTTTACAAGCAACACAATCAATAGAGGAGATTATACCCCGACTGATTATCCTCGAAAAGGGACGGACGGCCTCGGCTACTATTAAGCAAATATTCAATGATGCTTGCCATGCATGCGCATCGCGGGAGCTTGGAGGCGTCACTCTTTCCCCTGTCTTCTGTGAAGGCGATATTCGATTTTCAGAGGTAAATCTGGTCTTATCCCGTGCTGTTATTTGTGTAATCCAGCTACTAACAGTGGTCCCGTTCTTCAGGTTACATTTGCATACCCATCTCAACCTGGGAGAAGAGTCCTAGACAATTGCTCTTTCTTCTTCCCAGCGGGCGATACAACTTTCGTTGTTGGCAAAAGTGGCTCAGGGAAGAGCACTATCGGAAATTTGCTTATGAGATTCTATGCACCAACGTTTGGTGAAATTCATATTGATGACAGGCTGATCCAGACTCTAGATATCAGCTGGATTCGCAATAACATTACTCTTGTTCAGCAGGAAAGCATTCTTTTCAATGAGACAATGCTGAAAAATATCACGTTCGGCTCACGCAATGTTGAAGAAACGACTGCTCAGGATATATTTGCAGCCACAAAACTTGCAGGTCTGCAGGATACCATCCTTAGTTTCCCATTAGGACTCGACACAGTTGTTGGCTCGGGTGGTAGGTCCCTGAGCGGAGGGCAGCGACAGAGGATGGCATTAGCTAGAGCCAGGTTACGGGATACCCCTATATTGATACTCGATGAGTCTACCAGTGCCCTAGACTATTCAAGTAGGATCTCCCTAATGAACGCAATTCGCGCATGGCGACAAGGAAAGACCACCATCATCATTACGCACGACCTTTCACAAATTCGGTCTCAGGATTTTGTGTATGTCATTGACAAAGGAGAAATAGCCCATCAGGGATACAGACATATCCTTGAGAAGAAGGCAGCTGGTGTGTTCGATCTTAATAATCTTGCGACTCTGCCAACAGACACCACGCCAGCTACCTCTAATTGGAGCGCGAAATCTCCAGGTCCCATGTCAGAAAAAAGGAGAAGATCAAGCTTCAGCAGTATAGAGCGGCCAATGACTGAACGACGTTCATTAACCACTCCTATTTCTCCGTTTTTTCATAACAGCCTTTCTCTCGAGAGGACATTTTCTGAGGCGGAGCAGAGCAGTCAGTCAAGGAGAAGCAGTATGGTTGAACGTCTCATTGACCACACGAGCCCCAGGTTCAGAAAGGCCCCGTTAGATGCATTGGACGACCAAAGAGTCGAAAAAGACTTAGAACAACCGCCGTCAGCGACCAGTGACAACCAAACGTCTTCGCTCTTGAAACCAAATAACGAGCCATTGCAAACAAGTTACTCGATGTCACAGATTCTCTTGACCGTGATACCATCGTTATCAACTTCAAACCGAATGTCGTTACTTCTCGGCTTTATCGCTGCCTTTTTCCACGCAGCTGCAACGCCATGTTTTTCTTACGTATTCTCACAGCTATTAACCACTTTCTTTATCGTCGAAAACAGATCTCGACTGGCAATGCAATGGGCTCTTGCTGTATTGGGTGTAGCTGTTGTTAATGGGATAGCATCCTTCTTCATGCACTATCTTCTGGAACGATGTGGCCAGGCCTGGGTCGACCAATTCCGTTACAAAGCCATTCGCCGAATCTTACAACAGTGCAAGTCTTGGTTTGAGAAGGACGAGAACAGCCTATCAAACTTGACCCACTGCTTAGATCGGAACCCGGAGGAAATGAGAAACATCGTCGGGCGGTTTGCTTGCTTCATGTTTGTTGCTGCCGTTATGACACTGATCGGATTTATCTGGGGAGTGGCAGTGTGCTGGAAACTGGCATTAGTTGGTGCTGCTACGGCACCCCCTTTATATGGTTTGACAAGGTTATATGAAAAAATCAGCGGGTTTTGGGAGAACAAGTCGAATGAAGCGAGCGAGATAATGGCAGGCGTGTTCACGGAGACGTTTCTCGATATTCGCACAGTTCGATCACTGACATTGGAGTCATACTTCCATACTAAACACAACAAATCCAATGGGAAGGCCTTGACAGTTGGTATCAAGCGGGGGTGCTATTCTGGTTTGCTCTTTGGATTCTCAGAGTGTTCAATTCTTTTCGTTTATGGTAAGTCCATCTGCCACGCTTCACTCCACTCCGGTGTTTGATATGGTACTGACATTGTCTGTATAGCTCTTATATTTTATTATGGGGCTATCCTCGTATCCAGTTCTCAGTATTCAGCTAAGGATGTTTTGATGGTCTTCTCAATGCTACTTTTTAGCATGGCAAATGTGAGAGGAGTGCTCTCCCTGGGTAAGCAATAGTAGGTCCCGGTGATATCTGTTCGCTTATTAATTGGTGCATAGTTCCCCAAATTAGTTCTTCGAGAGACTCTGCAACCAGGGTATTGCATCTAGTTAACATGCCAGAAGACCAGTCGCATGAAGGTCAAGGAAATCTCCGCATCCATGACTTAATGCCTCTTAATTTTAAAGACGTGGGTTTCAGTTATCCAAACCGACCGGGCAAGAAAGTCCTTAATAACTTCAACCTTAAAATCCCCAAGGGCTCGTGTACTGCAATTGTGGGACCTTCTGGCTCTGGGAAATCAACCATTGCATCTTTGTTACTTGCTCTTTATCCATCTCCACCGTCGGCGGGTAACATTGGTACTATCACACTCGGCGGTGTGAACATTCGCAATATTCATGTCCCGACTCTCCGGTCGTTGATATCGATCGTCCCCCAGGACCCGACACTCTTCCCAGCATCTATCAAAGAAAATATTGTCTATGGCCTACCTGAACACTCTTCACTGAATACCTTTGCCAATATTCAAGCTGCTGCCACAGCAGCCGGAATCCACGATTTCATATCCTCCTTGCCATCAGGATACGATACTCTTGTTGGAGATGGTGGAGTTGGTGTCTCTGGCGGCCAGGCGCAGAGAATAGTGATTGCCAGGGCACTCGTTCGCAGACCACGGCTCCTAATACTCGACGAAGCAACGTCTAGTCTTGATGTTGAGAGTGCAACTGTGATAAAACAAACGGTAGCGAGGCTGATGGCTTCTGGAAAGAGTTTGACAGTGATAATAATCACACACGCAAAGAATTTGATGGAGTTGGCTGATAATGTAGTTGTTGTGGATGGCGGGGCTGTAGTTGAAGAAGGGACGTTCTCTGGCCTGAGTAGTCGAAGTGGTGGAAGACTGAGGCGTTTGCTAAGAATGCAGCTGTAATTGTGCGAGCACCTTTATAAGGGGTATTCGGGGACTATAATATTCTATTTTCTTTCTTCAGGCCCAGGTGCATGTGCATAACAGGTTTAAACAATATCGAGAGTCTCCTTTGTGCTCCTGTCTCTTATACACATCTGACGCTGCCGACGACTCCTTACGTGTAGATC
>OJKM01000075.1_pt1 | contig 14686 bp, 16 predicted proteins | sample 1596631 | NCBI WGS metagenome assembly OJKM01 (sample SAMEA3904683, study PRJEB24821) | metagenome | biome: Builtin; feature: hospital; material: surface | place: USA | collected 2013-06-06 | reverse complement strand
GAATACGCACGTGGAATTGACAACACTGTCGTTGGAGAGCAAGAAATACGAAAGTCCGTTTCAGCTGAGATAAACTGGGGTATCCGGTTTACTAACCAGGCACAGGCGGATGAATTTGTGCGGAGCCTGAGTGAAGAGCTACATCGTCGACTTTTGGAGAACGGGGTCAAAGGTAGACAGCTGACGATGAGGATAATGCGAAGGGCTGCTGATTCACCCGTTGATCCGCCCAAACATCTCGGCCATGGCAAATGTGACACCTTTAACAAGAGTATTATCCTACATACTTCAACTAATGCAAGTGATATACTCGGCAGGGAGGCAGTTTCCATTCTTCGCAGTTTTAACTTCTCACCCGGGGACCTGAGAGGGTTGGGAGTTCAAATGACGAAGCTCACGCCCATTAAATCTACTGCTAGTGGTGAACACACGAGCAGTCAGCAGCAGCTCCAGTTTAAGGCGGCTACCCCTGGTCCAAAAAGGATGATTTCTCAAGATCCTGATGAAATCATGAGTCCGAAGAAAGGAGAGAATGCAAGCCCACATATATCCGCATCATTGGCGATTGGATCTTCGCTACATGATGCAACTCAGAAACCCCTGAATACAAGAGGTACGCAGTTTATATTACCAACACAATCGGATCCTTTAACTATCGCGGAACTACCAGGTGATGTTCGCTCTAAATTGGCTCCAAAGGAGAGACCGAGTATTAGTGAACAGCTAAAAGCTGCAGGTTCTGCTAAACGTCCAACGCAGACACCGTTTGCGTCAACAGCTCTCCCGCCGGAATCACAGCTTGATCAGGATACGTTGAACGCATTACCTGAAGATGTAAGAGCTGAAGTGCTAGGCTACTATAAGCAAAATGCCAATACACCCACAATTGCTTCTCCAAGTCCCACCCCCTTACCAAAATCCCCGCGTCACAGGAAACCTACGACGCCGACGAAACCAAAATCTAGCCGTGGAAGAGGGCGACCAAGAACTGCAACAAGATCAGCAACCGGGCCTACCCTTACTCAGTCCAACTTCATAATCCCTCAACCCTCCTTGTCCACGCATGAATGCATAAACTCTGCAGATAACTCTCCTACACGGGTATCCGCTGATCCCGATAGAGATATCTCAGCTGAATTCCTTGCCGCTTTGCCGGAAGACATACGTCAAGAAGTTCTAGAAGAACACAGGCAAGCTCGAATCCAAGAGCAAGGAGGCCTAAACCTTGCCGCCGTGCATGAGAAAAATTCACGGACAATACAGCATAGAACCAACAACTCTTCTGTCCATGTAGAGCCTGAGCAGAAACTCCTCCGGTTTGATCCGCGACCTGCGAAACCCACGTTCACATCAAAAAGGCTGTCTTCTTTATCAGAGCTTCGCGAGGCCTTGAGCGAGTGGTACTCATCATTTGAAAACGAAGAACCATATGAAGAAGATGTAGAGGCACTCACCAAGTACTTGAGGCGAGTTGTCTTGGAAGAAAGGGATATTTCCAAAGCCACCGACCTGGCGCGATGGCTAGGCTGGCTCGTAAACCATTCCAACGGTAGTTTTCATAATAGCACGGGAGCCACGAGTCCTTCAAGCAAATCCAGTCCATCACTCTCTGGCTGGAAGAATGCAGTTAGCAAAGTGCAGAACTGTGTCAGCAATGCTGTTGTGGAAAGGGGCTTGCCTCCTGTTGATTTTACGTGAAGCTCGTGTCACCATCTTGTCCATATTTGTGTAGCTAACTAATCCACGATACCTTTTTGGCTTATCTGCATGCATGAATATGCAATTGAGAGTAATATTAATAATACCAAACATGAGATTATATGGATTTATCGAATGTGATATTTCAGCTTGCTGCCGCCGTGACTTGACTCACCCCGCTTACGGAAGTACAAAGTTGCAATTGCGCCCTTCCATGTATTAGCAACTTGACACGATTAACACCGAGGATCACATATATAAAGACGAGCTGCAGGGAGGCACCAAATATATGAGAAGCATACTTGGAAACAGGTAACTAAGCATATTCCTTGCAACTGACTCGCTGTGTCTATCTTATTCTCTGTCCCGAGATTGTAACGGTCAGTCCAACTCGCGCTGGCACACACCCTTGGTACGAAAGACGAGTAACATTCTAGAAGCAGTCCACCTTTGCTGAGTTAGGAGCCGGACGGAAATACAAAGTACGATGGCGGGCAATTCTACAGGTATAGATATCCTTTGCCGGCCGGACAAGTACAAACTAGGATGACAATAGGAATGGATATTATTGTGTACATGACGGGATGCTAACATTGTAGTAGAACTTAAGCACTACGCCATTATTCTGTTTGAAGGTTTCCAGGCCCTCGACGTCTTCGGCCCTCTTGATGCTCTTAATATTACTTCTCTCGACAACGGCATCAAACTTTCTGTCATTGCGCCAACGTTGAACCCGGTGAGCACGAGGCCGCCTCCGCTGCCCATTGTCAACCTAAAGCCAGGATGGGGCTTCTCTGAAAGCGTGGTTCCTACACACACCTACGACGATCCGCCCACAGACATTGATGTTCTCATCGTTCCGGGTGGCCTGGGTACCAGTCACTGCGTCAACATCGAGCCAACCGTCAAGCTTGCTCGCAAGCTATACCCGGAGGTTAAATATTTGTTTAGTATCTGTACGGGCTCAAAAGTTCTAGCTGAAGCGGGTCTCCTTGATGGAAAGAAAGCAACGACCAACAAGAGGAGGTATGAGGAGACGACAAGGCCGTACCCTCAGGTCCAGTGGCAGAGAAGCGCTCGATGGGTGATTGATGGAAATATATGGACATCCTCCGGTATCAGTGCGGGTACTGATGCCATGCTTGCCTTTATTGGGATGGTTTATGGCCGGGAATATGCACAGGCAATAGCAAAAAGGATGGAATACCGTTGGGTAGAGGATCCTACAGATGACCCATTTGCTGCCCCAGAACCGAGCTCCTGACCAGAGGACCGGAGTCTGCGTATGCAAGTCCCACGTCACACATCGACTTGGGAGGTGAGGGGAAATAAGTTCCTCGTTTTAGGCGATGTTTGTAGGAAGCTGTGGCGCATCTCAACATGTCTGTCACAGAGGCTGGTGGTCAATGGGTGATTGGATGCATTTCCATACCCTTGTCGCCCCTGTACTCGGAATGTTAGTATGCCGTCATAGCTTCGTCGTTTAATCTCAGCTCAGTGTACAAAAAATAAACATAAGCCAATTGGGGAGATTCCAGAGAGAGGGAATTCCCTGTGTGTACGTATGCATCAGCAGCCGAAATCGAAACTGACATCCACACATGTATACATTGGTGGAAGCTTAACGATCATTAATACCTCCATCGTCTAGGCCTCATCAACACTTCGGGGTAGTATGCAGTACACATAATTCCTCAAGAACGTTTACAAAGAATGTCTACAGCGAACTGATTTGACTCTTGACCATAGGTTAACCTTTATGTATTGAGGCTGAGATTTCTGCTTATCTAAGGCGAACGATATATCTTGGCGCTGATGTAAGCCAACTGGTGCCCACTAAAATGGCAGGTGACCAGAGGGCGGCTAAAGACGGATAACTTTCTGAGCGGGGCTTGCCGGCGCTAGATCGTAACAGGAAAACAGATGGCAACGGCTATAAGCGGCTAGGGCTTAGGGCTAGGGCATTTTGCAGGGCGCGGATGTTTTGTTACGGGCTGCAAGAGCCTGATCAGAGAAGTAGGTAGTTGGCCATGCCCCAGCACTAAAGGATATTCTTGACGGAGTCAAGATAAGCTCACCAACTTGAGAGATAAACCTCCGATATTATTAGCAGACTTGGCGTAGTAATGATCACACCTATAGTTTTTGATAGAACTCGAACACAATATGTCAAAAGGACGCAATAAACGGACACAATGTATATCTGTCTCTGCTATTTACTATATCGTATATGTTGGCTAATGCTTACATAATGAGAATGTGTGTTCCTGAAATGATTCCTCTTGATCAGAATAAACAGCTTTTCTTTCTTCCATTAGCTCCAGGCGCAGCTCCTTCGCCTCTTCCATAGTGATTGGAAAGTCGTCCAAATAAGATGTGACTTCGTTGAATAATTCTCTGGGAAGTTTACCTGCGATGCCATGCAATGGCATCAGCCTATCCCACTAATCTGCTCTTTGTGCTGGTACATTTGCCGTAGAGATGATGCGAGTGTTTGGGTCAACAAGAAACAACACGAGAATCTTTCGGTGACTTGGTTGGGTAGGATCATCTAGTTCGAAAGGATGTACACGATGCTGCAGCGAGTTTGGAAATGTGACAAGGCGTCCTGCTTTGCATAATACGCTGCCAATTTCCTGGACAGTAGACTCCTGATCCTCGAATCCGAACACTTCCTTCAGCCAAGAATGATGATCTTGCTCGTAGGAAACCTCATCAGCATCGTAAAAGCTAACCATCTGGCGAAACCCAAGGCGGCTTTCAGTTATGCTAGAACTGTCATAGTAGAATAGTGCTGAAGCACAGATGTGTTTGTTCTGCAAAATGAGGTTATTATATTTTCACAAGACACAAGTGAAGGTTATATATAGCGAAACACATACCAATTGGCCCTCAACATGCCATGAACCTCCGTCATATTTATTGTTTTCGGGAGTAAGATGAATATTTGTGAGTTTCACAATGACTTGTAGGCCAGTCTTTCCGTAATCTCTCTGAAGGTTGACAGTTTTCCGTTCATCTAAAGGCTTTTTGTCATCATCGTAGGAATTTACCTTCTCCTCTGGGACGAATTTCCCCGGCTCGGGTTGCGCTACCTTGCGAACTTCCCATCCCCACTCTTCAATACGTTGCTGGTAAGCTTCCTTATTTTCATCTGGAAGTCTTTGAGGCCGATCCTTCTCTGGTATGTTATCCGGATCTGGTTCATAGATACATTTGGTATAGTCAATCCGCTTATAATCATGCCAAGTTTGACCAACAGATAATGTCTCATTTCACAAAGGGATTGTGCGGGCAATGACCTGTTCAAGAACTCCATACAGTTCGTTGTGCTTATCGGGATGCAGGTTATTGATATAACTGGTGATGGTGCATTCGATTGAAGGATTCTGTGCATGGGAATCCTTCCTAGGATTGTTTGTCGATCCAAATGCTACGCCGCAAGGGAGCCATTGAAACTTGTCGCTGAAAGGGCACTTCATTCTATGCAAAGAATGCGCAAATCTCAGTGCATCGCTTGCAAGTTTGGTTTCTGACTTACTTGGAATAGGGATTATTTCACCAATTCCAGATTTAGTGATGCCATCCTAGATGTTTAGAATACCATCTTTAACTATGCGCGTCCGACCATAAACCAAGGGGAAGATAGAAGGATGGACAAGGTCAAGGACCTGGTTTTTGCTGTGGGGGTGGTAGTCCTTTTGGGCTTCGTGTACTTGCTCAAGACGAGCAACTGCAGCTTTCAGTGACTCTTTGACGGACGCGGGAATAAGACAGTCGGATTTGAAAACACCAGAGGTAAGAGCAGAGATAATACCATCAGTTTTGAACGCTTCAGATTTATACTGAAGTTCAGCGATGATCCAGTCAGCCATTTTTTCTGTTATATCCAAGGTATCATTTTCTAGTAGCTATCGTTTCCATTTGGTGGTGATAGTTTCGTCAAGAACCTAAGCATTACCAGACAAATTCGATGTTATTCCAGTGATTTATCAGAGGTAAGAACTAAGCCTTTACCTTGTCTTCCCACCCAGGCTTGTCAGTGATATCGTTCATGGCATGAATCATCGCATGCTCTCTCAAAGTAATCATAGACATGCTATTCCGTATACATAAAAGGAAAAATGAGCTATTATTCATTATCAAAGCGAGCTGGGCAACAGGAACTCTCACGATATACTGCCATAATCAATGTCACTTTGATCTAGAGCGTTGGGGAACGATCGGCCTCTGAAATCCTTGGATCCATCATATTCCGTATTGGTTATGAATCCATCCCCTGGTGATGCTCTCCATGCCCTAAATCCATTCAAAGGGATGCCATAACCCGGGAGCTTTATGGCAGGGGACATTGTTGAGTAAAGAACCCTAGAACTAGCCCGTAATTCCTTAACAAAATATGAATAAGGTCGCAAAGCCATCGAGTATTCTGGTGCACTGGGACGATCCGGAAGGCCAGAAGAAAAGTGGAAGACTTTGCATCCCCATCATCTATTTATCTCCCTTCTCAGACATGGGTTAGCCGCTTCATGGGTTGACGGGCCATCTGGGCAGCAATCCAACAATAGCCAATCCAGCTTCCAGGACGGCACATGCATAGTTAGTCACATATTGATACCAATCTATCACACCAACAACAAGCACTAGCTCGTCATTTGTCTCATCTTGAGCCCGCTTTTGTGGTATGTTCAGTCGGCGAAAGTCGACGTTGGAAGTCCGACGAAGAAAGGGGTGGCCTGCTTAGCTAAGTCAGTAACGATGTTGCTGACTTACTTATTACATAATCACATAATTGACCTCGGCTTAGCGGGCTCTTGTTACATAAGCCGCTTACCGGCTATTTCCCAAAGCAGAAAAAGCAAAAAAGAACATCGAGCAAAGAAACATCCCCGGCAAGCAAATTCCGGGCTCAAGGAACAGCCACAAATCACTCAGTCATTCATTCACAATTCATTATTTGGGACGCAGGCAGCGAAGCACAGAGCGAAATAATAGGAGGAGAGAAATACCGCAGAGACAGAGGCCAGAGACAAGTAGAACCTTCCTCGTATTTGATGTCTCCCCATACCGCATGCAGTCACGGGCAGAGAGTGCTAACGGATTGCTCCCAAACTTCATAAAAGACGGCAGCTCTAAGGCTTGGTCTCTATTTATATTGCACCAGCCGTCGGTATCCGCTCGCCCGCGCGCGCATATTTTATCAGATTACTTTATTATTGGGCTGAGCGTTGGACGCTGTCATCCTTCCAAGGTTGCGCCTCGTGGTGAGGAGGTGAGTGGAGGGCGCAGGAGACAGGCAAAGGAGCATTAAATATAAGACGCCAGCCGCCACAGCAGGGGCGGGACTGATCCCGGAGTCCTTTTTGACTTTCTGACGTTGAAAAAGGGCAAAAAAGCAACGACGCAGAAGAAGAAAAGAAAGGAGTGAAAAGCCCGGTTTTAACTTCGTCAAAACTCTATCGGCGGATGGTACTTATATGAATACTGAGTCGGACTTTTTTCTTGACGGGTTGCTGGAAGGACTGAGATATCATCATATCTTCTATCCTGTAAAGTCTCGAGCATAAATAGGTCATCGCCCCAGCGTCTGGAAAATAGTGACAGGGTTACTATTCGACCATATCAAGAACAGTATCGTGTACCTGAAAAAGGAGAAACGAGAAGAAAAAGCCGAAAAGATGGCCCCCCTCCAGCCAGAGAGTCTCTTTTGCAAGCTGGACACAGCGCCGGCGGATGAAGTCTTCGCTCTGATGGGCGACTTCGCCGCTGATACTCACCCAGACAAGGTCAGCTTGGGTGCTGGTGTGTACAGAGACAACGAAGCAAAGAGTTGGAGGCTACCGGCGGTCAAGAAGGCAGGTTATCACTCGTTTGTCGAATGATAAAAGTCACTAACATATCATAGGCTGAAAAACTACTCCTCGATGACCCAACTTTCGACCATGAATACCTTCCTATCCCTGGCTACGCACCTTTCTACAACATGGCTAGGGATCTAATCTTTGGGACGGGCGAGTCGAGCATTCCCAAGGAACGCATTGCCAGTCTCCAGACCATCTCGGGAACGGGAGCAAACCATATCGGAGCTCGCTTTCTAGCAGACCATCTTCCAAAGCTTTCTGATCCCAATGCAAAGCGCACTATCTGGATCTCTGACCCAACATGGGCCAACCACCATTTGATCTGGAACCTCGTCTCGAGCGGAACCTCTGGCAGCCCGATCCAGGTGAAGACATACCCTTACTACCACGAACCCACACGGTCACTTAACTTTGAGGGAATGATGAAGGAACTCGAGGCTCATGCTGTCGCGGGAGACGTCGTCCTTCTTCACGCCTGTGCTCACAACCCTACCGGAATCGATCCTACCCGTGCTCAGTGGCTGCGGATTGCAGATCTGTGCGAGAGCAGAAGTTTATTTCCCTTCTTTGACTCCGCATATCAAGGGTTCGCTTCCGGAGATCTGGACAACGATTCCTGGCCAATCCGCGAATTTGCTAAGCGTGGGATGGAACTTTGCGTTGCTCAGAGTTTCAGCAAGAACCTGGGTCTCTATGGTCAGCGAACTGGTGCCTTCCACCTTGTGTGCCGCAACGCAGAGGCGACTGTCTGCGCCAGATCTCAGGTCGTTGAGCTTCAACGTGGCGAGATCTCGACGCCACCATCATACGGTATGTTCCTAGATGCGTAACTTTCTTTCTGAAGGTCTTCACTCAGTGACACTAACTGAATTAACGTAGGGCCACGACTTGCGGCAAAGATCTTGAGTGACCCTGCCCTTGTTGAGATGTGGAAGGAAGATCTTATCACCATGAGTAGCAGAATTAAGTCCATGCGTCGTGCTCTATACGATGAGCTGCAGAGACTACAGACCCCCGGAACCTGGGAGCACATCATCAACCAGATCGGCATGTTCTCGTATACCGGCCTTACCAAGGAGCAGGTCCGCCTCCTGCGTGAATACCACATCTATCTCCTGGACTCCGGCCGTATTTCTATCGCCGGCCGTAAGCAATTCCCTTCCATCCATCGGTACGATGTAGCCGACCAAACCACTAACATTTTCTTATAGTAAACACCAGCAACCTGAAGTACGTCGCAGAAGCCATCGATTCCGTGGTCCGTAAGACTACCAAAACCTCCAACGGCTCCAATGGCTCTAACGGCCACTAAGTCAACAACCATACGGCCTATCTGATACGGTTCAACGAATTTAAATGATGCTATGTATCTCATTCCAACGTCCCTCACCAACGGGGCCAGTCTCCTATGTTCGACCGCCTACCGCTTCCGCACGATCCCATTGATTGATTTCTTGCATTTTGGCCTCGTATCTCAACCCGACCGACCAGTAACCGGTTGGAATATTGACCAACAGGATAAATATTTTTTTTCACTCGCGAGTTTCATGCATAGATGACAGACGTTCCTCATGTTTCTATACTTTTCATACTTGGTTTGTTGGTTGTTAGAGTTGGTAGCTCAGCACTTGTTGTGTTGATTGTATCCTAGTCTGTATTAGCAGGATAGAGTCAGAGACACAGCTAGATTCTATCTAGATATCTTTAACCAGTTGATTTACACTCTTAGCTATCTCCGAGTCTACAATGTCCGGTTCCTGAGTACTGTACCTTTTACAAAGCTTCAAGTTTGTATCCATTCATCCCCGACCCTCGTCTGGGTGGACGGTACTCTATGTAGTAACCTATAACTACGCCAAATTGAGCTCAATCTACCCACAGGTTACCCTAAGTTCATCAGGTGTAATAACTAGTCAACTACATACCTCTGAGACCGATATAGAGAGAGAGAACTGGGCGTTTATTTGAGTTGGTCACAGTGCTACTTAGTTACGTCAACACCAACTTTTTTGACTTCAGCCGCAACGCCAACCTTAACTAACTTATCTTCAAATTCTACTTTTCAACTTATACCCTTTCTTCCTCATATTTTGTCCTGCAACATGTCGCAGCGCCCTTTCAACTAATTACCCGCATGTCCCAATCATATCAAGTGGGATGCGCCTGGTCGTACTGCACAGCTGGTAGCTATAATCAATGGCCCAGAAAATGCCCAAGAGCATCAGGGCTGCTATCAAGCTTTATCATAAGAAACTCCCCGGGCTCCTTGCTTTATATTCAAAAGGGAGGGCCATCTACTCCGAAGAGCTTAAGCCTTTTCATTTTTGAGTGGAGGTAATGATCCCCTTGCCACATATCTTCTCGTCCCACTTTGCTAGCGACCACAGCAGAGGCAACAATTCTGGATAAAAACAACGATAACTACAACATCGAACAATCCTCAGAGCCGGTCAACGGTTCCTACGTGTTCTCGCTAGCGTTGAAAAACAACACGGGTGATGCTCCAACGGTTCTCTCTCTCTCATCCTGATGCCCCAAAATGGAACAAAGCTTTTATGCTCGAGTTCCAGGCAGCCCTCAAAAAGGATCCAGCAGCAGACCTGATGTCTATGTTTTCCGATTCCTATCGTCGTCACCACCAATGCGCCGAGCGAGAATTATTATCATACCCTGCGGGAATCAATCGTCAGATGCTCGACGAGCTCGACAACAAATAGAGGCGAGATCCGGAGGTCAACTTGCTTACCATCATTCCATCAAATTATAACCGCAGAATAACAATGGCAACTGGACCCAAGGTCAAAAAACCAGAGCCTCCGAAGCCACGTGCGTCTGAGTATTTAGATCGTCTTGATCTTGCGGAAGCTGCTACAGTTGTATTTCCGTTATCGGAGAAGATTCGGGTAATATTTGCGCGCTACTCGGACGGGTCCCTCGACGAAAAAACAGAAGGGCGAAGAGTTCCTACTCGGTACGTCCCTGAAACGGCTGCTTTTAGGCTCCGGAAAGAACTGGGAAGGCCCCGCAAGAGGCGTTGTGGTGAAGTGCAGTGAGGACATTGTGGCAAAAGCCATCATGGGCAATAAGGAATACACTGAGTACACCATACTGCAGTATCTCGAGCGACGGATGCCTGATATCCCAGTTCCCAGACCACACAGCCTAATTACATTTGCTCCCTTCAGTGTTGTTTTCATGTCATACATCCCAGACATGACTCTGACCAAGGCCTGGCCCAGTCTTGCACACGAAGACAAGCTGTTCATACAACGCCAGCTAGACGACATATTTCATCGACTAAGGACAATTATACAAGATGATGGCCATCCCTTTAGTGGAATCAGTGGAGAAGGGGCAAAGGACATGCGAGTTGATGAGTGCTCTACGTTCAAAGATATCACCACAGGGTTTAACCACTGACTGCATGCCCGAAACCCATAACTAGTTAACTATTTCTAAACTACAGGCTGTCCTCGATAGTCCTAGGACAAAGGAGGGCCAGAAAATCAATATCCAGATCCAGGTGGCTGTAGTTAGGCATACACTGGGCAAAGCAAGGCTCGATTGCGCGTTGCTATATCCAGGACGGCAAAGTGGTACTCCCAAAGCACGTTGACCCCAGACAGACTATTTGGGCAGAGGTAGGCGAGTTATTAATACGCTGCACCCCTATAATCAGCTACCTTGCTTACCATCGTTCTGTCCAGGGGATTGCCCAACAGATGAGCTCTGCTTCTGCTCTGCCTAGTTGGTAAGCCATCGAAAGACAGCAATAAACTGCTCCCCGCTCAATATCCACCTCTTCTGCGACATATCGCGGCAACGTAAGGATCACGTTTCCCAGGATGAGTTGAATATGTCTCTTAGGGTTCTTAGGGGTTCACGTAGAGGAGTTACTCGTCCTTAACCATGTCCCCTGTTCCAACGGTTTCGTCTCTAGTATGTGCCTCACTTCGCCCACTATCTATACGCAGTGTCCTGACCAAACTCAGCGGAATATATGGGATCGTGTAGCCGAACTCCAGGCGATGATTAATAATCCTGAAATCAGCAGTGAGCAGAAGATAAATATACAAACAGCAATCGATCTTTATTATAAGAGTGGACAGCCTATACCACGGGTCTGCATCCAGGGTGGAAAGGTTATTTGCCTTCAAGACCTTGATTTCTCCCGCCCGTTCTGGATGGAGGTACTTTCTCCTTTTTCTATAGACTCTGCATCATCCCCATACTTACTGTTTCCCATGCAGGGTTACGGCCAGCAGCTATCAGCACATACTGTTATTCCCGCTGCTGAAATCAGCTCAACCTAACGATCACTAGTGGGGGATCACTCTTAACTTGGTCAACTGGTTACCTGGGCCCTCCTTGTGCCTGTGGGTCAGCAGCTTGGCTAGCAGGACAACGTACAATCTCTTCCACGGTCTAACGCAGGACATCGGGTTGTAAACTCCCTGATGGTACTTAAATTATTTCAATATCGATTTTAATATACTTTGTTTTATTTTTATGCTAGATATCGCGCTTGAATTAGTGTCAAACTTCAGCTCTGCCTACCATTAGTGTGGGCTCACTCCTTTTGGTGTATAGTGGCAGACTTTGACAATTGGATATTCTATCAGGCCCTTCACGTTTCTCGACATTTCCATGCTCAACGACACTGGTAGTATAGGATTATCCAGTAGCTCCCTGTCACTAAAAGCTCCATCCTTGGACAAGCTATAGCTAGAGCTAGAAGGATACGGTGCCGCTCTTCAACAAAGCGTCCACTGTGTTGTTGTTTCTATTTAGACTAGTTTTATTTCCTATTCGGGAAGTGTTTGCTCTGTTTGCCGCTGCTCTCTCCAAGCTATAAAACCCCCGCCCCTGCCCCCGCGCCTTTTCTTCAACATCCATCTTCAACATCTTCAACTAACTGCGTTTTCAGGCCTGCTTGATCAGTTTCCTTCTGCCGCCATAACTCCTACTCTGCTTCTTCCTGTGCGCGTTGTCTTCTCTGTCCACCTACGTGGCCGTGTTGGTGCCTTCTCTAATCTAGACTTGGCTAACTAGTTAACTAGTTACCCATTAGTTATCCACAGTGGGCAAGTCAGTTGAAGACCCATCTTCTCCTCTACTTCTTCTACGCCGGGATATTGGGCAAGGTAAGTTCCATGCTTCTCAATAGCCCTACGTTCTATCTAACAAGTGGCGCTGTGCGCTCCAGGTGGTCCTAAGAAGTTACTTGTCCTTAGCCGTCATGTCCACTGCTCCAATACCTCCAGCTGCTTACCCAGTATGTAGGACTGTGATCTCACCTCTCCAGTCCCTCTCCGTTTATTCCCTATAGCTACAAGGGTTGCCCTAACCAAAAGTAGTGGAACATACCAGGTCGTATCGCTGAGCTCAAGGCGATAATTAACAATCCTGAAACAAGCGATGAGCAGAAGATAAATGTGCAAGTAGCAATCAACCTCTACGGTGGGAAGATGCAGCCTATACCGCGCGTCTGCATCCAGGGTGGAAAGGTTATAAATCTTCAAAAGCTTGATTTCTCCCGCCCGTTCTGGATGGAGGTACTTTCACTTTATCATTCCCTGAAGCTGGTTTATCCCCTGTTCTCTGCTTACCCATTTTCCATCCAGGGCTATCTCCAACAACTCTCAGCACAGACTGCAATTCCCGCCACCGAGCCAGCGTCATAGTCTACGCCAGCTGAAGCCGTCCCTGAGACTATAAGCTCGGCATCAGCTGCAGTCCAGCATTAGAGAGGCCAGCTGGCTAACATTTCTGGACTTTCTTTTAGCATGGGGTTCAGCAATTTGCCCACCGTGTTGCGTATGATCTCTTCCCGGGCGGATCAGGACATCAGGTTCACATTTCGAGAATTCCAGTTAACATTTGTTTGACTCGAAATGCCTTTTATTAATACATCCTGTCCGGGCTGTTTAGATGCTTGCCCGAATGAGAGCAATTCCGGCCTTTTCATTGTCCCTTCCACTGTTCCTCGACATCACCATGCTCAATGATACAGGCAGCGATGCGTTGACAGTCTTCGACACAGACCTAATCGCGTTAGGCATCGCTCCAACGTACCTGGGTTTTGGGCCTCAAACTCAAGCTTGACAGCTAATGGGATTGTTTTACGGCAAGTTATCTACGTTGAGATCCAGCTACTTGATTCACAACGTAATCCTATTTCAGATTGGATTCTCGAGGAATCTGTCGTTGTTCCGTCAGCTGAAGGTAACACTAGGCTGTCCGGCAGAGGGATGAGGGATTGTCTGTATTTTGCAACAGCACCAGGTAACCAACAGCTATACGTGGCCGAAAAGAAGAATGGCATTGTACAGCAGCTTCCTGTTGTTTAATTGCCTTGAATCATTACTTTACCGGAATGATGACCATGATTCTATTTGATACACTTTATTAACTATTAACTACCGCTACAAATGAAGAGGCATCCCTTTGCTCTTGTGTCCCAAATAGTTGCCCTGCACCGCAACCAGCGAGATAGTTCTTCCTTCAGATACCATCAACATGCTTCTACAACGATGTAGGGTGTAAAAAGAAATATCACCAGAACAGTGAGATAGATATATATATACCATATTTAGAGCGAAAAAAAAAAGAACGGGGCCCTGCCGCGACTCGAACGCGGGGCCTCTCGCATCTTTGGTGTCCCAAAGCGAGAATCATACCACTAGACCACAAGGCCATTCTTGTCAGCAGAGAGACAGGGGGTTGCTCATAGTGATAAGCCATCAGAGTGCAGCAATATTTCTCCTGGTGTCTACCACTTATTACGTATCATTTGATCGATGTTAATGCCAGCTCGACAGCTCAACGTTTCACCTTTTTGTAGTTCAAAGAAAGAGACTACTTTTTTTTTCGTGTGCGAGATAGGAGAACCAAGGAAAATGTCTTAGTCAGATGAATAGCTGACGTTACACAGATCACGTTATGTGATAAAAGAATTGACCAATAAGACAGCAGTAACAAATAAGCTTAATCGTCATTAGTCTTGGCACTGGCTATATCGACGACGCCTTGCCCTGTGCGGGACATCTAAATATCTACTTCCAGGTCCAGCCCGGGCTCTCGAGGGACAAACGACAAAGGCACGATGGCGTCGAGATCTCAGGTCT
>OJKM01000074.1_pt1 | contig 14689 bp, 9 predicted proteins | sample 1596631 | NCBI WGS metagenome assembly OJKM01 (sample SAMEA3904683, study PRJEB24821) | metagenome | biome: Builtin; feature: hospital; material: surface | place: USA | collected 2013-06-06 | reverse complement strand
CCAATCACAAGCCTCGGCAGCCACGAGCGAGTCGACGCTTGCATCGTATCGTGTCAACCGAAGGGAGCAAAGCAGGCGGGCAGGCAGGGCAGGGCAGGCAGGAGAGGGCGGCCAGGGAGCCATGCACAAGGCAGCAGGGGAGACGAGTGGACGGGGGAGCGCAAAAGCAAGCATGTGGCAGATGGACAGCACAGAGCAGTGCACGGAGTACTTCGGGGAGACAATCTGATAACCATTAAGTTAGGTAGTTATCACGACGGGCCAGCTGTCGCCGCTGCCGGAGCTTCACCCGGTGGCCATCTCCACCAAGCTACGGAATCGAGCGATATCTTCCGCTTGACAAGTCGGACTGTCAGCTAAGCGCGGCCTCCGCTGGCATGTTCGATGTACCACATGACCATTTTCCAGAGTCGGCTGAGCTGAGTTACTATCCGATAAACATGAACAGCCATCTCTTACCGTATCCTTATAACCAGGGGCATCGTAGTCCTCCGTTCTCTGGGTTCAAGACCTTGGCTAATGCGCTCTATGGCGTTTACCTGCGTTTCCAACCCTCTGCTGCTTCACCAGCCGGTACCAAGCCTGTCCGGCTTGTCTGCATCTCGGATACCCACAACTCGACCAGAGATGTTTCACCTGGCGATCTTCTCATCCATGCTGGTGACTTGACTCAACATGGTACATCTGAGGAGCTTCACGGTCAATTTCAATGGCTGTCTACCCTCCCGCATACTCATAAAATTGTTATAGCAGGAAATCACGATCTCTTGCTCGATTCGGACTTTGTTAAGCGTCATCCTACCCGCATTCCCAGCCAGCCTGGATCGTCTGTCTTCAGTTTGGACTTATATGATGTCGAGTATATCCAGGACCGATCTGTCACCCTAGGCTTTCCAAATGGGAGGAGACTGAATATCTACGGTTCACCTCAGACACCCGAGTTTGGTATTTGGGCCTTCCAATACCCAGCAATTCGGGATGTTTGGACTGGTAGAATCCCTGACAATACAGATATAGTCGTGATTCATGGCCCACCCGTACTCCATCGTGATACTGGAAAGAAAGGAGATGGGTATCTGTTAAAAGAATTAAGAAGGGTAAGGCCGCAACTCGTTGTATTCGGTCATGCTCATGATGGATATGGAGAAGATTTCCTTCTCCATGACGGGGTACAGAGTGCCTGGGAAGATGCAGTCCTGCGGAGAAGCGGTATAACTGCAATACTGCGCATGAGTTTCTGGATGTTGATAGCATTGCTTAAAGTCCTCCTAGGCCTCCCACAGCCCAGCCCAACAAGGCTGGTAAATGCAGCTCTTGCGCCGGGAACAGACAATAAAACAGAAAAGCACCCTATTGTACTAGCAATATAACCCGGCTACTCCTCTGTATATACTTGATATATACCAATACAATGAATATGAAGCTGTTAGCATGAAACATCCACTTTACCTATATCTGCCGAGAAATCAAACCGTATTGCACCCCTGCTCTCGACAAACTGCTCGCTGCTGTATTGGACTGTTTTGAAAGCCGACGCTGCAGTGTTGTTTGCTGGCAGTTTGGAATAGCGTTCTAAACTCAACTTTGTGCTGGGCCTTTTTTAAAGTAAGGCGGCCTTGGAGTTTATTTGTAGTGGTCATCTTTTCCTATCGTTCTATGCTTAGGAGCCTTCAAGTAATTTCAATCAATTGATACCTAAACATTAGTAAATGCTGGAAGTAAAGAGTTGATACTGTGAATGAAGAGTTCCCTGCAGAGAAATAGCCAAATAGCCACCCCATCGCTTGCACTCCCGTATCAACAGTCGACTGGTCAGAGTGCGAAGGCCAATATCAATATCCGAGACTCGCTACTCCTAGTAGGTCACTATTGGAACGATTCCAGCTCAAATATATGAATATTAACAGCCAATACGAAAAAGCCTAGCATTATGGCTAGCGAAGAGAAGACAGGGAATCCAATGGCCCAGTGCAATGGGTCCTGATCTTCATCATATCTACATTCTGACTAGGTTCGCCCTCAAAGACGCTAATGGAAGATATATCACGGATGCTCTCATACTGTGTTTAACATACTGTTAAATTAACATTCATGACTTAATCAGTCAGAGAAGCCAAAATAATGCCCTAGTTCTACAGGCTGGAGCAAAATACCCTGCACGGTGGAATATAGTAGCAGTAGTGCAAACAGGCCATTCAATCTTGGTATATTCAAGTCTGCCCAAACCCCGACCAGGTCCATGCCAACAGGCGTACCAAGTTAAGCCATCATTCATCTTGGGTGTCACAATACCCTGGTTATCTGATGCTAGCTGAAGTTCGCAGAGTCAATCCAGATGTATGCGAGTATCATATTCACCCTCAGATCCATAAAATTCGTCGTTGAATTGAAAGCCGCATAAATAACCACGATTGATAATGTAGTTAAACCTCAAGGATATTTTTTATACATAATTTGGAGAAGATATACTTCTCGAACAAAGTCCATGGTGCTGGCAGGTGATCACCCAGTTATCAGATGTAGAGTAACCTTCCGCTCCAAGTAAGCGCATTTTCACCTTTGAGAGTAGAACCTCAGTGTTATCCCAAATTCTGGCGTAGTTCTGAATATTTGACAAATAATCTGGGCGGCTGTGAACATTGTGGACGAGTATCTTAAGTTTAACGGCTTCCTTGTCACGCGAGCCTTAGAGGAATGGTGACCCCGACACAAGGCATCTTCGGCCAAGATGGCCATATATCTCAATCCGACTAAGTACCAGTTACCCATGCAAAATGAATTATACCCCGATAGCTATTTAATCACCCATAGATAAGCTGAATGATTTCGTATGGTAGTATAACTCCTGCCCTGAGTCTTGATCACGATAGCCTGTCACGTGTCCAGTACCAGATGGCGGGCGACTTATTATATCTGCAAGTCTGTCATCCTCATACTCTGAAACTTGAAAAGTTCCCCACGAAGGTCGTTCCCTATCCATTGTATATGTCGGAGTTCCGAGATAGTGCATCTGATGGCCGCACATAAAGCAGGAATCGTGAGAAGGTGATCCAAAGTGGAGAACTTGTTAAGTCATTGGGAATTTGGAGCCTTTTCTACTCGGTTATTCGCCGAGTTAGCCGCCAAAGCCCACACCTATCCGGGTTTCTCGTCGCCGAGCTAACTATATATAGTAAAGTCTGGTCTTCGGGGTGATATTAAGCATTCTGTTTTTTTCTGCATTCGAAGGTTGAACAGATAGAATATACGCATCCCTTACAGTATATTATTATCCCTATTTCGCTAAAGGTAGCTATGTCTTGCTGCCGATTTGTTGTCTCTGTACGCCCAACTAATGATTCCTACCTAAGACTGGGCCTGAAGCTTAGGAGAGTTTTCATGTATAGCCCACAAAGAGGACCAGAGTAAGAGCGGGGTTCGCATTTTTGGCTGAATTACTGTTATCTTAATTTTGGCGGCTCAGCCTGTGCTTACGGTGGAGCCGTAGAGATAACAATGCCAATGGTGTTAATATGGGCTTCACCAGTCACCGGCAGTCGAATTAAATTACTGTCAAACTTCAGCTCTGCCTACTATTAGTGTGGGCTCACTCCTTTTAGTGTAGCGGCAGACTTCGATAATTACCTACCAAGGCAGTGTTACCACTTATGCCACAGCCACAAACTAGTAATTAGGTAGTAATTAGTGGTGAGTTCTGTGGCCTCTATTTCTCGAAACATCTTGCACAGCCGAAATATATCGGCTTTGGGTCCGTAGCCTTATTTGTCAACCGGGACAATTTATTTCGGTGTTTCTGTTACATTGTACACGCAGAATTTAGGTTTAATATCCCATACCGCCATTCTGTTCCTTTTCTGAGAGATGCCTTGGTGGATCTGACAACTTGATCTGCCTGCGGTTATAACCCGGTTTAATCCTTGGCCTTTGTCCACTTCAGAGCCAGGCGTAGAGAATAAAAGGAAACTCCATACACCCTTTATGGTACTTCTAGCATCGTGTGCTCGGAGTCATTAATTCTGAGAGTCACAGGCCAGCTATCCTTATGAGCACTACTCGGAAGAGTATGAACATATATTGATCTAAAGAGATCTTGGGCTGCTGACTTCAAAGTTGGTTGAATTAGATAAGCACCTGAGGTCCCGCCCAAATAAGCTCTCGGACTATTGATTATCCTTAAGCACGTGAAAAAGCTTAAACTCTCCTCCAGTCTTTGTTCAGGGAAGAAAAGACGAGAACGCGAGGCAGACGGAATTGATGCAAGGGGAAAAAGCTTCACAAAAGGCCTCTGAATCACCCTCGTTTGGTTTGCCCTATACCTAGCTATGGGCAGAGATCAGCCCGCAAAATAACAGTGAGATATCCGTGGGCTTCATCCGACGCCTCTACCATAACCAAGTAGTTGATGCTGAAGCTAATCGATCTTAGATAACTAGGGGCTGATTCCTATGATCTCATGACCTACGTGGGCTCCTTTCTTTTCCTCCATCTACCACGACCGAATAATAATGAGACATTATATATAGGCCGTTTTCACTGGTTGTTTCATTTCCAGCACGTTTAACACCCTAGTCTACTCTTCTACTCATTTTCTCGACTCACAACTCCCGATATTGCCTCAGCCAAAAGACGCCACAATCCAACGGCCCATCAGACAGGTATCGAGAATACTTCACTTGTCTAACTGGGAATGTCGTCCCTTGCTATTTGGGAAAACCTTTGCGCTGGAACTATTACATCATCTCATCGTGGCGGTGAGGAGGACGTTGACCTATAATGAACTCCGTAACGCCCGTGGATGGTAATACTGAGGGGAATGGGGACAAGAAAATGGTAGAGGGCAGTGCCAGCTATGAAGAGGCAGGTCGATGTGGTGAAGGTACTGATCAGAAAGGGTCGAAAATCTCATCGACGAAAGCAGCTGCAGCCAAAGAAGAGCTCGATGATTTTGGGTTGCCGGCTAGGTCTGGAAGATCAACCCTAGCAGCAAGATCTGTGTCAGCACAGAATGTATCGCCCACTCTCCCGGATAGATCAAAGACACCTGCGGGCTCAGATATCCCAAAGCCCGTGGCCAGATCTGTGTCTGGACCCCTCGAGGTGCCGAAAGGAGAGACAGCCGATTTACCTGTTGACGAACCAGGATCCAATATAAACCATGATAAGACTACTGTCAGCTTCTCAGAGACAAAAAAGGATGACATCTCCACGAAACCTAGTGCTACTGAGAATAACAGCGCTTCTAAGCCGCACCATGAGGCGCATTCAAAGGATGTGTCGGAGTGGTCACATCAAAAGATAACAACAAAAGATGACTCCGAAGAAGAAAAAGAAGAAGATACATGGCAAGACATGCCAGCACTGGGAGAGTTTGACGTTTACGATGATTATGGAAGAATAGTAGCCCGCGGTGCCAAAGAAGATGACGCTACGGCTTATCAAGGCCTAGGAGGGGCTGGAAAGGGATATACCCGAATTCAAATTGACGAAGATGCTCAATCTGCAACTAGTATGGACGAAAATACGAGCTACTTGTTCAAAGAACCGCAAAGTAATGCTCTTGGCGTTGAAGACGACGATTTACGCGATCCAACATCACAATTAGAAGCAACAAAAGACCTCCTTACCGAAGGTCAAAGAATTGCGTATGTTGGGGCTACGAGATTAACGATATTTCAAATGGTTAAGCAAGTGGAATCATACGAGTCATCATCAAAGACGACGCGCAAATTTCTCAGCACTGCAGTAGATTCAATGACGAAATGGGGCCAACAAATAATGATCAGACTCTACGGGCATATGGAGATTAACTCCGATGAACAGGTTATGATTGAACAATTGGCAGAACATGGGGTTCGGCCAGAGGACCTAGTTTCTCCCCTAATGCGGAATTCTCGTGTGAAGAATCCTCTTGCCCAGGAGCCTGAATCCGGCCTCAAAGGACCAGTCGACGAGTCTGCTGCGGATAGTAACAACAAAATGTCAAATTTCTCTGATGAACCGCCACGATCACCCACGCCTCCACCACTTTATGAATGTAATGACAGTAACGAAATACCAGAAATTCAATCACCCTCCGAACTCCAGCAGTCTAAAGATCTAGATATAGACCTTCGGTGGACTGTTCTTTGTGACCTATTTCTCGTTCTTATTGCAGATGCAACGTACGATGCAAGATCTAGAAAGCTGCTTGAATTGGTTGGAGAATCAATGCACATTTCCTGGACCCAAATTTGTCGGTTTGAGAAACGCATTATTGATGCATTAGAAATGCAACAAGAAGCTAGCAAGGAGACATGGGATGAAGCACAACATTTGGAGTCCCGAAGGAAGGCTGCTTTGAAGCAACGGTATCTGATAATGGGCTTAGCAACGGTTGGAGGTGGTCTGGTAATTGGCCTCTCGGCTGGGCTTCTTGCGCCCGTCATTGGTGCTGGCCTTGCTGCCGGCTTCACGACTATCGGAGTCAGCGGTACAGGTGCCTTCCTTGGTGGGGTTGGTGGAACAGCCCTAATAACCTCAGGCGCAACTGTTGCAGGGAGTACTATTGGGATTAAGGCCTCTGACAGAAGGACAGGCGCTGTCAAAACGTTTGAGTATCGCCCTTTACACAACAACAAACGACTCAATCTTATTGTCACAGTTTCTGGATGGATGAATGGCAAGGTCGATGACATTCGATTGCCATTTAGTACTGTGGATCCTATTATGGGCGACATTTACTCTGTTCTGTGGGAGCCTGAAATGTTACAAAGTACAGGACAAACAATCAATATTCTTGCTACTGAGGTATGCTCTCCAACTCCTTTTCTTTTTTTCTTAAATCAGTGTAAAAGGAAATAAATTAGCTGATGACCTTCCTAAGGCTCTCACACAAGGTCTTCAACAAGTCCTGGGTGCTACGATTCTCACTGCCCTAATGGCGTCACTGCAATTGCCTATTGTTCTAACGAAGCTGTCGTATCTCATTGACAATCCCTGGAACGTGTCACTTGCTCGTGCGAATGCCGCTGGGCTAATACTGGCTGATTCTCTGATAAACAAGAATTTAGGGAATAGACCTATCACCCTCCTTGGATTTTCACTGGGTTCGCGCTTAATCTTTTCCTGCTTGAAGGAACTTGCCAACAAAGGCGCCTTTGGGCTAGTGCAGAACGTATACCTATTTGGCTCTCCTGTCGTCGTATCAAAGGACGAGTATACCAGGGCCCGAAGCGTCGTATCTGGGAGGTTTGTGAATGGCTATTCTTCAAATGATTGGATTCTCGGTTACCTTTTCCGGGCAACCAGTGGTGGAATTATGCGTGTAGCTGGACTCGCCCCTGTCGAATGTACTCCAGGGATCGAGAATGTTAATGTTACACATCTTGTCAGTGGCCATATGGCCTACCGTACTGCGATGCCTCGACTGCTGCGAGAGGTTGGGTGGGATGTAGAAAGCGACGAGTTTACTGAAATCGAAGACCCTGATCCTGACAAGCATGAAGAACGACAGCGTGAATTAATGCGTGAAATAGACGAAGCTCGCAGACAAGCCGAGTTGAAACCGGACAAGAAGCGGTTTGGTTTCTTTAAGAGTGGGAAACTTGCCCAAAAGAAGCGGTGGGAAACTTATGATGTGAATAAGAGCACAAAGGAGTCGAGCTCGTCTGGAAAGCCGGGCGATGCAGATAGCTCCGTTCTCTTTGATATTGACGCCATCAGAGCTGAGCTTGCTGGTGAGCATATTGAGATCAAACAGTTGGAGTCTACACTGCCTCCTATAAATCTCGACGTGAACATTGATTCGCCTACCGCTACGAACGCGCAGACAGACTCGACTCCCGCAGTGGCATCAGAGGACACGACAAATAAAGATACAGATATAAAGCCAGATCCCGCTCTAATCTTATCTCCCAAGTCCAACACCTCGCCAGTGTCGTCAGAAAGCAAAAGCCAGTCAAGAATTCCCACGCATACATGGCCTGCTCAAGAGGAAGAGATTGAAATGACCTTTGATACCTCCTACACTTCTCCAGTCGCCTCCCCTCCTCAGAAATTAGCATCTGATTCCCCAGTATACTCCTCGATCTCCTCTCCCAACAGTCACTACGGACTTTCTGATATCAATCCTTCTCACAACGCTTGGGCCGAGCAGCACGATGACTATAACGAACCTAACATAAAGATGACATTCCAATGAAACGGTTTGCTTTATGAGCACCTCGAGTACACTAATGCGGCCAATGTGTCTAACGCTACTTTTACATATCTTCTTGTTATCTTTCAACTCCATGAAACACCTTTTGTATCTATTTCAGCGCTACGTGACTTAGTTAATAAACTGCATCTTACATGAGATAAGTAGCAACTAAATGGACGCTCATGGCCTGGAGTCATTATTCAATACCGTTCTGAGCCGCCTTTTTCTCAGCGCTTCGCATAGGCTTCGTGTCGAGAGTATTAAAATGTTCTTGTCGTTAACTGGTTGACTTGGCGCTTAACTCGTTAGCTATTCGCGTCTAAGTGATCTCCACCAGCAAACGAGACGCGCGAAACGACAGCAAACAACCGCTTCGACAAGTATCGAGCGAACCACGGAACGGCTATAGTCCCTACCAATCCCATCCGCCATCGTGCTGGCGCCCCTGAGGGATGGCTCCCGCCCCGAGGCCAGACCCCAGCTACGCATCAACCCGATTAACAACGAGAAATCATACTGGAGGTCCACCACTTTCGCAGGTCGGAGGGAGGCCAACACGGAGCGCGCAAAAGAGAGTTGTGGGAACAGGGAGTCAATCACCAGACAATCGGGCAGAACAGCTGAGCCCTACATTCGCAAAGCAAAGGGTCGAGCCTGCGACCGACGATGAACCCCTTGCTTCCAGCGATGAGGACGAATACGACTTTGGGGGAGGTGGAGGAGGTATCGGCAATTCGTGATCCGCAGAAAAGAACTCTCTTTTCACCAAGGGACTTAAGTTACCATATCCAACAGAGTGACGCTGCAAAATATTTGTCAAAAAGCCGCCTGGGGGAGAGTGATGCTTCGGAGAATGAAAATTCACCGAAGAGACGAAAGAGAACCCCAACTCCTAGGAAGAACCAGTCGAACACATCTAAGAAGCCAGCGGCTACACGCAATATTAGGAGACCTACAACTCACCCTTACCAAAAAGATAAGGAAGAGGAAGGTATATTCAAGGCATTCTCAAAGCAAAGTCGAAGACAAAAGCAATACTCAACAAAGACGTCTCATAACATTCATGCTCCAACACCCCTGAAACACCGGGCGGCGCGCGAGTGTGAAAGGGAACCTTCGAGCGGTTCTGACGCTAGTCCTAAAAGCTCGCATAAATCCCAAGCTGACAAAGGGCCCCAGTTCAAGGACCCAGCCTCCTTCATGCAAACTCACGCATCTATTCCAGCTAGCTCTTGCCGTGAAAATGACCCTGATATTCTGGACGTTAGTGATGGGTTTGAAGCCGTGTCACCGCTAAGCTCCGTATCTTCGTCGTTTTCTGTGCATATACCCCCAGAGCTCCAGGAGGAGATTGACCGTCGCTCTGCGCCAGTTACAGTGTGTCCTGTGTGCGAGATACCAGTGGACATGGAACTGTTCAAGTCTTTCAAATCAATGGAAAAAATGGGCCAGCAATCCCGGTTCTGCTTATTACACAGGAGGAAATCTGCAGAGCAGCAGTGGAAAGAAAGACGTTATCCAACTATAGAGTGGGACTCGTTACAGACACGCATTGAAGGCCATTTTGCAGAATTGGAAAGAATATTGTTACCCGACAGTTGCTCAGTTTATTGAGAGTTATTGAAATCATCTGCTCTGGAGCACAACAAGCAAGGAAACTTCCGTCTTAGTATTACTAACTCAGAACTAGAAAAGATGACTACCGGGTACTATGGGGCACGAGGCGCAAAGAATATGTAAGAAATTACTCCTATGCTTAGTCTCCCGCATTTTGCATGCTTACAGGCGTATTGTAGGATGGAAGTCATTATTTCCCGCTTTGCTCCGCGAGTACGGGAATTGGCTTTATCAGACCCGCTGGTACAGGCAGTTGGAGTTTCCGGCTATGTTCAGGCAGTGCTTGTTCCAGAGCTGACAACAATTCTTGTCAAGGAAGACATGGATGTTGACGATGAGGAAGCCAGACGCATCATGCAGGATAGCATGGAGATTGGTGACCTTTTGAACCAGCAACTTGACGATACTGTGGAATTGCGGAACGAAATCTTGGACACCTAGTAGAGGTCAAGGAGGAACGTCTACGTACCCTGTAGTCGATACAGAACGAACTGCCCTTAACAAACTGTGAGATATCCGCTGTTTCTTGTACACTTCTATTCATTCATAGCAGGTGGAGTTATTGGGCGAGAGGTCTAGGAACCGCAAACAAGAACATCTAGCTTGATAGCTCTCTGTACTTTGTAATGTTGAAATGTGAGCGTTTTTTTTTTTTTTTTTTTTTTTTTTTTTCTAGAATTACATACTTATTTCTACAACACAAACTCCTCGAAACAACCCCTCGTCCTGTATTTCCTACGGTTTAAGCAAACGTCTTCTTATCTCGGTAAGCCAAACCGAATGCGACCAAGCCATAAGTTGCCAATATGCTCAACCCCACAGGAAGTGGTTTTCCACCGGTTTTGATAACTCTTGGAATAGAGCTACCGCCTAGAACAGCGGATGCGAGAAGGCCAATCTCCTCTCCATAAGGCTGATGGGCTTGTAGGCGGAAATAGCTTACGGCGTAAAGTGCACCGATTGTGAGTCCTGCAACAATAGATGGAACCGATCCTGTACGTGCATACCCGATGATGCCGCCGCAGGAGGTTAGAAGGGAGAGGGCAGCGGCCGAATAACTTGTATTTGCGTTCTAGAAAGCCTGATATTAGAGGCAAGCATTGGCGTGACCGCAACAGTTGAGTAACCTACCATTATTGCCCGGCTATACAATGTGAAAGCTTTTGATTGACTGGCCTCAACAGTGGGTGTCTCCACAGTACCCTCTTATGCCCACGAGCGATGTGTGGTTGCCAACGTGTTGTGTGTTTCTGTGATCGATTATAGAATGGCATCTTCTACCTTTGCGCGACGTTGGCGGTTGCTCCTGCTTAGTCAACACTCACCCCGGACCAGTTATCATCACGTGATATTTCGGCGACCTGTTCCTTTCGCCTCCATCATCACCAAATCGACCATTGCAGCGAGGAAGATGAACTTGACGAGCGAAAGCAGAGGTTTTACGCTTATTTAACAAATATTTGAGGGATTTCTATACCAAAAGAAACTTGCTATTTGGTTTTACGAGCCTCCTTCCGTTTAATCCTGTCCCAATGGCACCAAAACGTCGAGAAATACAGTCCGATGTAACGACTCCCCCGGCCAGCAAAGTGAAGCAACAAGCAACAGCTTCGTCAACTGTACCCAAGCCATCGCTATCGACCTCTGCAAATGCTCCCGCGAAAGATATAATACTGAATATATGGGATAATTACACCACAAACACCCCCCAGCGGACACTACTTTTAGATATCTTCATGGCTTTTTTAGTTGTGGTTGGAGGAACTCAATTCGTATACTGTGTTTTAGCGGGCAACTATGTGAGTCTACACTTCGAAATCCTTGTGTTATCTGTTATAGACGACCTATGAGAGGGTACTATGGCTAACCATTCTGTTTCTACTCAATCCAGCCTTTTAATGCATTCCTAAGCGGCTTCTCTGCTGCTGTGGGCCAGTTCGTCCTCACAGCGAGTTTAAGAATGCAAACCAGCGATGTAGGGAAGACTAAGACTGCCGGAAGTTCCGGCGTTTCTAGCGGGGCAGACACGCCGATTCAAGACCGGGGAGAGGGTTCTAGTGAAAGGTCGGTGTTTACTTCAATTGGCAGGATGTGAGCTGATGGAAAAATCACATGTGCTAACAAGTTTAATATAGAGCATTCGCGGATTATATATTTGGGAGCATTGTACTGCACTTTTTCTGCATCAATTTCATCAACTGAGCAATCGAATAATCGTTAACCCAATAGGGGCTCCATTATATTCAAGTTAGGCTTCCCGGTAATCGAGAAATTCGAAGGGGAGCTTGACTTCAATACGTTCATAGCTCGTGTATACTACCCAAAAAGAAGTAGAGAAACTTGATATTCAATGTCAAATGAACATTGTTCTCGGGTACGAACCGCCGAAACGTTTTTATCTGACACCTATACAGTGCAATGAAGCTCTCGACAGCCGCTCTATCTCTATCCCGTTGTTCACAACTAAAGGAGGCACTGACTTTCACTCAAAATCCCCTTCCCACTCTTTTGGATTGCGGCCTCTTGACCACACTACCACTTGTGACCAAACCACCAGTGGCCCTCCTTATCCCCGGAGTAGCGGTCGGTCTTCTCACTGCAGTCTGTATTTCCTGTCTCTTTTTAGCTGACTCTTTCTCAGCTTCACGGGCAGCAAGTTCCGCGGCTTTCTGACGATCTGCAGCTATTTGCGTTTCTATTTCCATTTTCCTATTGAACTCACGTTCTGTAACGCGGCGTTCGCGCGCAGAGTAGCCTTTTTCTTTAATTGAATAGAAAACACCACCAAGATCGGCAAGCCACTGGTAAGAGAAAATATGTTAGCTAAGCCTCTAAATGCTGGAAGAGGAGGTATATTCTCACATGGGGATCAACTGCAGTAACAGTAGACATGTACTCTTTGCTGGTTAATATCAATTCATGATACACCACATAGTCAGGTAGGAAACCAAGACCGTATAAAGAGCTGGTGGGATGTAGCTGCACAGTTACACTCGTCCGTAAATTAATATACTCGCCAATACCCTTGACCCTGCCAGCTTGATGGTAGTAGCCGGAACAAATGCATTTTCGAATAATATCCCAATCCGTACCACAGCTTGTCAATTGCATTTTCTGCATTTTCATTATATCATGTAGCTGTTCACGGATCTCCTTGGCTCGTCGGAGGGCCTTGGGATGGAGGAAGTGGCGCACACACCACCCATCTGAATAACCGTTTGCTTTCCATTGTGTGTAGACATGGAGAAGAGTAAGATGGTCTGACTCTGGCACGAAGAATTTTTCTCTAGCGGCATCGGACTCCTCTTGTCGCTCTTTTGGACGGTAAAACACGCTGGGTACAGAGAGCATAGATACGATTGTGAGCATTTCTTCGCTGCAGTCATACAGCTCTGATGAAGTAATTAGGAGTTTCGCAAGTGACGGATCCATTGGGAATGCGCTCATTCGGCGGCCGATGGCAGTTAAATCCCCCAAATTATCAATTGCCCCGAGAGCCCAAAGGTCAAATAGTGAGGTTGTGATTGTATCTTGAGGGGGAGGGTCCATGAAATCAAAATCCAGCAGGTCTTTGATTCCTAGTGATTTGAGCAGGAGTACCGTGTTGGCAAGGTTTGTCCGTTGAATTTCCGGGATTGTTTGAATATAAAACTCATTTTTGAATGCAAGCTCAGTATACAAATGATATGCTTTCCCAGGCCCAGTTCGGCCAGCTCGGCCAGCTCGCTGGGAAGCATTGGCCTGCGAAATCGGGGTGATTTGGAGTGTGTCCATGCCCATTCGCGGATTGTACACCTTTAACTTTGAAAACCCTGCATCTACCACATACATAATGCCATCGACTGTCAAACTGGTCTCAGCAATATTGGTAGCAACGATGACTTTCCTGACTCCTGGAGGAGCCTTGTCGAAAATTTTGGCTTGTAAATCAGCCGGCATTTGGCTGTATATGGGCAATACACTAATTTTCGGCGGATCATTTAGAAGAGCCAACCTCTCGTGTATCAATTCGCAAGTAGCCTCAATATCTTCCTGCCCCGTCATGAAAACTAGGATATCACCCGATCCCTGGGAAACGTGGATGGCCAACACTTGTTTGACAGCACTATCAACGTAGTCTTCGCACGGAGAACGAGAATATTGTATATCAACAGGAAAAGTACGTCCAGGAATTATAAACTCTGGAGCTCCTCCGTAGAATTTCGAAAATCGGTCAGAGTTCATGGTAGCAGATGTCACGATAAGCTTAAGGTCTCTTCTTCTTGCAAGAACTTTCTTGATCAAGCCCATCAAAACATCTGTATTCAAAGCTCTTTCGTGAGCCTCGTCCATTATAATGCAAGAATATTTGTCGAGATCGGGCTGGACCAAGGACTCTCGTAAGAGAACGCCATCCGTCATATCTAGAAGAAATGTTAGCAACTCGCTCGGTTATACCACTGGAAGGACCACTTACATTTGATCACCGTTTCGCTGCTCGTACAGTCTTCAAAACGTATAGCATAGCCCACAAGCCCTCCTAGTTTGACTTCCATCTCTTCACTGACTCGTTTGGCGACACTCATTGCAGCAACACGGCGTGGCTGCGTACAACCTATCAAACCAAGCTCCCCGTAACCATCCTCATAAAGAAATTGAGTCAACTGGGTAGTCTTTCCAGAGCCAGTCTGGCCAACAACAATAATGACTTGGTTATCCCTTATCACTCGTAGGAGTTCCTCTCTGACGGCAAATGCAGGGAGATATTCCCTCTGTTCCCGTAAGGTCTTGCTCCTACTAAAGACACTAGATCCCTCCGACCTTTTCAAATGCGACGCAAATTTGCTGTTGTTGCCCGCCGTTTGATCTTCTTCCCCTGGAATTGCGGCTGCGCTATCACCCTCATCCTCTTCT
>OJKM01000073.1_pt1 | contig 14762 bp, 18 predicted proteins | sample 1596631 | NCBI WGS metagenome assembly OJKM01 (sample SAMEA3904683, study PRJEB24821) | metagenome | biome: Builtin; feature: hospital; material: surface | place: USA | collected 2013-06-06 | reverse complement strand
AATGTGGCTCCTACGCCTGTTCCCACCATGCAGCATTCTGGAGATTTGCATCCTCTTGGCTACGGACGAGTTCCTTAGTTCATGCAATTACTAATGTAGCATACATTTATATCTTATTAAAAGGAAGTCTGCTATACTTGGCGGGTGTTCTTATAGTTGATCAGTATTGGCCGCATATACTCTTAGGTATCGGCAACTATTTGTTTGGAAGAAGGCGCCCGAGTTCGTCCTTACTCCGAATATCCAGGCAGACAAAGAGAGAGATAACAGAATAGTGGTCATTGATAGTGGTCGTTTCTCCTCGAACTAGTCGGCAATTCCATGTTTAGCGGCTTCCAAGGCTTCCTGCACTTCCATTGCCGTTACGATGGCATGGGTTCCTTTGGAGTGCTTCTCCCTCTAGTTTTTCCACGAAATGGGAATATTGTTTCAGGGTTCAGAGATCCTCATCATGATCATCGAAAGGAAAATGATTTCTAATGGCTTCTCGCTCCAGTTCAGTGGTAGAATGCTCTAGAAGCCCTGCCTTGATGATTCGTGCAATATCCCTTGACTTTTCAAGGTGCTCATCATCGGGAACCCACCCCACTGAGTCGACATTCGCGCAAGCCTTCATTTCCGTAAACTCTTGTAGCTTTTCTTGTTCCTGCGCAAAGTCTGTCACACATTTGAGAATTTCTTCCCGGGTAAATTGGACAGGGCAGTTAACCACATTTGGGTATGATGACTTTTCAAGAGGAATTGGCCATTTCTGGTATGCTTCAATTATTGCGTGTTTGAGGGATAATGTATCCCCTTCCCAGGGAGCCCCAGCTAAGGTGAAAAGCTTTGCTCGAAGCATTGAGTTATAATTTCGCAACGCGTCAAAATGGTCAGGTAGTTGCTTCATTGTCAAAGCAGCATAGTAAAAGTGGGCTATCTGTTTCCGCATAGTTTCCTTTATAGATTCCTGTTCAGCCTCACTCAATGTATCGAAATTCTCAGGTCGTTTAACCATAGGTGTTGCAAGTCTTTCTGACACGGGGTCACCCCAGTTCTGGAAGTAAGATGGTATGTTTGCGCATAAACCGAGAGGTAAAACGGCTGCATGTTGCCAATCAATAACTCCTACTATTTCGTTGTCCGAATTAACCAAGATGTTGTTAGGTGAAAAGTCTGGGTGTCGGAGAACCGGCCGAGCGAAAGGGTGTTCTGCTGGTATTTCTAGGTGAGGAGCAAGTTGCAGGTATTGCGACAGTACTTGGACGTGGGCAGTCGGTGTCATTTTTTGTAATTTGTGTAATTCGCGCAGGTACCGCTCGACATGGAGGCGAGGCTTTCCAAATTCTTTACAAAAACTAATCTCGCGTTTTGCCGGAGCTTCAAAGCATTTCAGAAACGTTTCCCCTAACCTCAATGATTAGCAATTCTGGCTAGTGAGAAAAAGATAGGCTGGGTGCAGTACACGGGCCACGGTCGACGTTTAACGATGCTCGTTCCTTATACCACCATTCATACTGCGCAATAGGGCCAACGGCTATATCGTCGGCAGTGGTCTGTTCGGGTAATAGCACATTTGGTTCCGACGATGTGAGATCTTTACGGTAGTATAAGCTGCCGCTTGCGGGGAATGTAATAGACATGAACCGCGTCTCGACTGCGACAATCTGCTTCATGATTTCGGCGCGAGTTTTATTGCCAATGGTAAACCACCGGTCTCCGAGAGGGCTACCGTCGATTTTTTCTAAAAGTAGATATTCGACGCCAACTGAGTTTGAATTGCTTGCAGAATAACCAAGAACTCTTGGAACTGGTAACCACGCGAGTGTAGTAAGCCAAGGGTAGCAGCTTCGCTAGCAACGACAAAGCGCTTTGGTACCATCGAGTGGTAAGGAATCCTGGCAAGAACCGTATAGCCATCTTTGAACGTAGCTTGAAGCACACGGTTAAAGCCACCTTCTGCGAGTTTCGTTATTGAGATAAGATCAGACTCCGGTCGACCGGTAGATTGGCATATGACGGTAGCTAGAGCATCACGATTAAACTGCACATGGCGTTCTGCAAGACGAAGCTGCTCGTTAAACCTATAATAGTCGACCATTAAAATACTAAAGTTCAACAAGATGCTGTGGATAATTCTTACAGGAATCGACCAGACGTGTACTCAAACAGCTCCGGATTGCTGCTTTGGGTACCCATCGTCCTTATACCTTGATGGCGTCCTGGCGCAAATAACTGTGAAAACGACCGAAGCCACATCCTCTTACCTGAGAAATCACGCAATGCAAAAGATACTTCGCGTTTTTCAGTAGATTGGAGGCATACGACCTCAACAACCTTGACATTTTCAAATTTGAGGTCCTTTCACCCTGCCTAAGATGGGCCGTTAGCGTGACAACCGGTCGGCTCTTGGCACTTTGTATACTCCGTATCGCTAAGGAGGCGTGCGGAATGAATTAATTGCATATTGATACCTGCATTAGGGAAAATGGTTCTGAGCTCACAACTCTGGAGTGGCTGCAATAACCGTTGCAACGACATACTCCCCGTCGTGAGAGATCGATAGCTTCCCAAGCTGACCTACAGATCCTCCTTCACGAAAATATACTACCTCTGGTCGTCCGTCTCCGCCAGCTTCAGCTCGAATCATCACTTCCTTCCAGCTTACGCTTGACGCACCTCCAGGAGCCGCCTTCCTAGCCGCTTCTTTAGCAGCAAACCGTCCAGCTAACCATCTTGCAATTTCCGTGGAAGTCTGGGCAGTTATAGGTTGAGGAGGTAGTTGGACATCAGAGGCAATAGACGACAGCCTGAACTTGGACTTGAAGTATGCCTGCTCCTGTTCGCAGAGTATACGACGGACAAATCTGGAGAGGGAGGTTTTCTGGTTGGTAGCAGCGGCAGGGTCGAGACTGGTGCTGGCGGCGACCGAGCGGGCAACAAGCCGTTGGATACGGGGGATATGGACGATATCGGTGCCAATATTCAGCGCGAATGGGAACGGAATCTGCTTCATTGGGGGATTTATGACAGTGATCTGGCTTTTTCTTAACCCTGTCCTTCTCTTCTCTCTCTTCTCTTGCTTCGGGTTGTTGTCTCGTCGTTGTTTATCTTGACTTTAAGCTTCAAGAGCTCAAAAAGCTTCTCGAGGAGCTAAAGGTGTTATATTACGTAATGATCAAGGAACATCAAAACTCCGATGTCCCTGAAGTTTTTCCGGCTGTTGCTTTCAAGGGGAAAAAGTTAAGGTAAAAAAAAGGACATCAAAGACGACGACGAGATGGACGTTTAGTTGATGGAGAGACAATAATGAATAGACGGTGGATGTTCTTCTATCCAAGGTTTCATTTCTTAGAACGGCCTCTCGAGCAGTTGCTGGCATCATGTATGCATCTGAAAAGACTGTCCACACCACGTAATCTAAGCTCCTCGGTGTATAAGCTGCTGCTTGTAGCTCGGATCCTTCCTGCTCGTCTGTCTGTCTGTAGCTTAGTTACTCCATGCTGCGGTATCTTGCCACGACGAGGCTGCCAGCCGCCAAAGAACGTCTGCAGTAGCAGTGTCAGTGTCCAGCAGAGTCAACCGTCTCTCTGTCTGCCGTAGCCATCACCCTCACGTCCCCGTTGGTGACACAAAGAAGACACTTGGGCGATGGACCAAACGTCGTCGCTGGCTCGACCCGCTGATTGGCCGAGGGTGAGCTGCCATCCCCGCAGCCCTATTATTCGCTCGCTGGGCGAAAGGAGGGAGTTTGCCGAGTGTGTATCAGACGAGGCATAACGACAGTTTGCTACCCTTTCGCCCTGTTGATGATCTCAAGTGGCCTGACAGGGCTCGACCTGGATACCTAGCTAGTTAAACCAGTTATATATCGTTATCACAGCAACCGACGTTTCGTCCTTTGTCCACAGGAGGGGAGGTCACTATGCGCACCGTTGTCTGCCACGGAAGCCCATACGATGTAAGCTGATAATAACCCGCTCCCACGTCATAAACGTGTCGAGCCCAGCTGACACTGAACCTTCTCCTGCACATCTAGGTAGGGCGCCAGCATGGAGAACAGGCCTCCAAAGAGATACATGGAAGCTTAGACTTCTACAAGACTCTGCTGAAGCAGAAGTCGTCCATGTCTTGGGCTGAAGTATGCCGAACAGCGCTCAAGTTCCAGCCTCTACTGGAGACGACGTTTCCAAACTATATGCAAGAGATACGAGGTGAGCTATTCATTTTATCGCTGACATATTACTATATCAGCATGTTGGCCTGGTCTGGCTGGAACCTCTGTTACACCGGTTCCAAGTTCTGCTCTGTACGCTTAGTCCTTTTTTTTTTGCCGCCTATTGACATCTTCTTAACAGGAATCGCACAGGGGGCTGGTGTTGACGTGAAATCAGTACTGGCGTTGAATGTGCGTACCGAGATTGCATATGGCATGTTTGATGATGGATGCACAGCCTTCTCATGGAGGAATCCAAGTGCAAGCTTCCTTGCACAGAACTGGGATGTAAGTTGATACAACCGGCAGAGAATCATATACCCGAATACCATCTCTCTCTCTCTAACGGGTATTGTTATTACTTCAGTGGGAAGATGACCAGGCGCCAAATCTCATCTCGTTGCACATCGCACCGCTAGATACGTCAAAGCCAACTATTCATATGGTCACCGAGGCTGGCATTATTGGCAAGGTGGGCCTCAACTCAAAAGGCGTTGGAGTTACCCTTAACGCCATCAAGGCAGAAGGCGTAGACTTCACCCGGCTGCCCTGCCACCTTGCTCTCAGGCTAGCACTGGAAAGTTCCTCGCGTGTCGACGCCATTGGCAAACTAGGAAAAGTAGGTGTTGCATCGGCATGCCATATCACTATTGCCGACTACACAGGCGGTACTGGTCTCGAGTGCTCGTCTATGGATATAGCATGGCTCAACATGGGCGATTTCATGGAGAGCAGACCAGATATCATCACTCATACAAACCACTTTGTGCACAACCACAAGAACGGTTTGAAGTCCATGATGTTCATGCCTGACAGCGAGGCCCGTCTGGCCAGGCTAAGAGAATTGCTGGCCCAGAGCGGGCCTAAGCCAGAGTTTGAGAGGATAGAAGAAATCCTGAAGGACGAGAAGGGATACCCGACCTCCATTTGCCGACAGGCAAAAGGTGAGAATACAACGTCCACGTTGTTTAGCATTATCATGAACCTTAGACAGTTGAAGGCCACTGTGATTGTTGGAAGGCCTGTTGACCCCCAAGGGGTTCTTGAGTTGAAACCTTGATAGCTTTTGTTAGGTTTATTTTTCATCTTTCCACCCCTTTTTTTCATGGTATATAGCATCTTGATGTTTTCCTTCATGTCGCTTTTCGTGGTTTTATACGTTCATCTTTTACTTGGGCGTACCTAGTTATCTTCACGTTAGTATATAGTGATGAAATTGTTTTCATACAGACCATGACCGTGGCTGTAAACAAGTATTCAATGCCCTTTTCCGAAGATTCATAAAAGCGAGAGAAGTTGATCCAGTATATGAGAATCATGCCAAAAAAGTCTATTCATGCAGACACGATATCTATCATTCTCAGCGGGTAACCTAGTACACAGACACGTATGCACGTATTAAACAATCACGGGGATCTCTTTTCTCGCGCGCATTCAATGAAAAAGTCAATGTAAAAGGGAAAACCCGCAGCTGTACATATATTTTACATATATCAAGTCTTCCCGCTCCGCCGGCAAATCGAGGTCAAAGATTCATCGAGGAATAAAAGAGACGAAGTGATAGAGGAGAATCCAGGAAGAGGGCGGCAGGTACGGGTTATAGGTAGGCAAATTTAGTGCTTGGCTTTGGCCTTGGAGTCTTCGGTCTCGACGCTCTTAAGGAATTCCCTATAACGAAAGTGTTAGCATCATGCCCAATTCATCTCGATATACCCAAGATAATTATTGTAGAATTGAAACACTCGACGTACTGGATGAATGCTTCCTCGTCCTTGCTGCTGGCCTTGATTGGTGGGGCCTGAGCCTTGCTCTGCTTTCCTGGGAGGGCAAAGTAGATGCCGCCGGCAGTGCCGCCGAGGACGGTCATGGCAAGCTAATTGAGGCAGAAACACATCAGTAACAGACTTTCCAATATAAATCGACAGCTGCTATAAAGATGGCGACCCGTATCGGACGATCCTTTCAATCCGACGGAACCATTGGGGGCGTTAGGAAAGATGAGTGAGAACGTACGACGTGAGAACCGACTTTGCGGCCGAGGATAGTGTACGTGGCAACCATTGTGAATGTGGTAGAGTTTCAGAAAGGCGTGTAGTCCCTGGAATACGACGCAGAGTGGCGGCGAGAGATCTCAATGCTGGTGCTGGCGAGCTGGGCTGGACGGAGCAACTTCTGCTTCTTCGTCGAAGTTGTTGCTGTTTTGCAAGTTCGACGTCGAATCGGCAAACCATTCACGTGACTGCTAACATAAGCAATGCTTAATAATATATGACTCAGCAGTACTGGGATGACGTAAGGGGTTCCCGGCTCTTGCCGCTGCTTTTGCCTGGCCGGGCGGGCTTCTTCTAGATGCGCTGGAAAGCTCCGTGTTTGCGAACGAACCTCCTTCGTGTTGACGGCCTGATCGAAGTCCTTTTCTCTCGCGATACACCCGCAGTGTTCTGAGAGTGAGAAGCGAAAACTAGTTTTACACTATTAATAGCTATCTTATCTACAGCTCCAAATAGCTCGAGCTATGGCCAAGGACGAGCATGTTGCCGTGGCGGGCGACTCTAAGCCGGCGGTGCCTCGCACCCGCAAACTGACCCCTGAGCTGCAGAAGCTCGTCGACCGCGAGGAGGAAATACTGGACCAGCTTTACGAGGGCAAGTAAGGCTAACTCCATCCTTTGAATCGTGTTCTTCTTTGACTCTTCAACTATTCCGAGGGGTGGGATTAAGCCCCTCCGTTGCCTCATTGCTACTTGGGACACCACTGTACTCACGCACACATCTGGCTGGCTATAGCTCGGTAGATACTGTTGATACCGGATATCGATACTCGGCCTACGCAGCTCGAATTCGGACGCTGCTTCTTTCTGCACACCGTTATGTCGCATATACATCGGACATTGGAGAGTCTTTCCGGCCGGTGGCACATCCATGGATGGTCAAGGGCGCCTACGGTGTCTCCTGGGCATACATCTTCGGGGATGTCGCTAACGAAGGATACAAGGCATACCTACGAAACCAGGAGATACTCGCTCCGAAAAGCGATGCTTTCCGGAAGGCTACTGAGGCCATTGCTGTCGGAGACGTTGATTTGAAAAGCAGTGCTGACCGCAAGGCATTGGAGGAGCACTTTATGAACAAAGCTGCACTTAAGGACGTCGAAGAGACGTTAACCTCAACAGCATGTCCCAAGCACCCAATGCCGTGGAAAGATCCCGAAGAAGACACTCTAATTCCATGGCCTACTAAAAAGATCCCTCTGAGCGAGGATTACCGCTCCGTCATGGCTGAGAGGGCCGTGTTCCAGTCACTTGCCAGTATGGGCTTACCTGCATTCACAATTCACTCTATTGTCAAGTACTCTGGACGGGCAATGAAGAACATGAAGAGCGTGTTTCTCAGAACTTGGGCACCAATTGGGGTAAGTCAGGCCACGCCAACGCATGATAAAACCGGGTTTTACAGCGCTGACATTTCGCCTCTTTTTTGTTGACGTAACAGCTTGGACTTTCCGTTGTCCCAGCCCTACCTTATCTGTTCGACAAACCCGTTGAAGAAGCGGTCCAATGGGCATTCCATAACGCCTTCCTCATGTTCGGTGGACCTAATGCAGTTCCTCAGGAAACTCTACCTCAAGGAGCATTCTCGGAGGCCTTCCGTGCAGCGCAGGCTGTGAAAAAACAGCGGCAAGAAGAGAGAGAACGTCGAAGAGAAGAACGACGACTTCGACGGGAGAAGTCTGAATAAAAGCTTAAGCAACATACACACCATCCTTGACCTACTTATAGCTTTAGCCTCCGTTATACCCACAGTCCCCTTTAGCCTGTCGTACGCCAAGTTCTGATCAAGCATTGTTACCCGCCAGTGGCTCCATCTATATACAGGGCATATTAACCATCTTTTCTTATTTTATCCACACTCCTCTTTGTCTGAAATAATGTCCGTCTTGTGTATCCACTACTTACACACCTGCATTCCGCATTGTATAACAAAAAGCGCAAAATGATTGATGTAACGTAGCTAATCCAGGCATTTCCCTTGCTTTGATCGAATCCTTCCCGCAAGTATTAACCAAGGAACCAATGTACATACTCCCATAAGATGGTATATACAATTCAACATGCTGTATTCACGAAGTGTATAAATTATAAACAAGAAGGTCTAGAACTTTTAGTCTTTAGACCCCATGGATAACAGAACAGAAACCTAGGTGGGCGTCTTGAATCTCCTGTACATAACGCCGTGAGTCTATCAATTCGCTCATAAGTTCCCAAGTAAAAAAAACCAAGTCTATTTAACCAAGCCAGAAAGTCAAGTAAACGGACGGGGAAAAGGTCGTGAAGGGGGCAACGACAGGCACTTATTGCCCCTGAGGTATAGAAAATTGATCTAAATGAACACTAATCAGGAGGGGTATAGCGCAAAGAAAGAGCACATTGAGCGTCCTTCGTAGGATCAAATGCATCTAATGGCTCGGAAGTGTTGGCGTTATATGTTGATGCAAATAGTATGTGGTGATCCGGGGCCTGTTGCTTGGAGATGCATTGGCGCTTCTTGCCCCTGCTGGCGCTCGCTAATGACGATGCAGTAGACCGACAGGGTCACCCGGTACCTCATGCATGAAAGTAGCATTTAAGATCTCTGCCCAGGGTCAATAGAGCTCATAATTCTTTCTCTCATTCTTGTATTCACCACGCCACCAACTCCATAGGCTGGCAGAATTCGTCCGATTCTGGCAATACAGCTTGGAACCCAGTCTCTCTTCACGCGAGCCCATCTGTCGGCTGCCGGTAGCCCGCCAGGAGGCTGGCGATTATAGAGGTCCAGTCCTAGCAAGTGGAAGGGCGTGCTGATTAGCTGGATGGAAGCCGGTATGGCGAATTGAGCAATGGCATATTTCGACTTCGGATTTGATGCAACTGCATCCGGTACATATCTGGCTACTATGGGCGGGAGATTGAAGGAAGCAAAGATGGTGATACTATCTCGGAAGCAGAAGAGACCATATGATGTTATTGGAATCTTTGGTGCGCTTTGCGGTAGGCACGCGGCCGCTGCTTTGATCTGTGGAGTCACAGCACCAGCAGCAGTTAGGCCCTTTGCGGATGCTGATAACGGTTTGTTTCCTTGTCCTTGGGTTCCAAATATCTTAACAAACCGGGAGTCTTTATACACGCATATTGACATGTTCACCAATGCCGTGGTTAGGAATTTCATGAATCCGGTCGATACATTGTTATAAGCCTTATCTTCCATAGTTGACACGGCAGTGTCGATCAGGTTGGCGGAGAGGTACGTGGATGAGTAAAGAGTGTAAATGAGCAGGAAGGGAGTCGAAGTGAGGAATCGATGGGGTTTTGTTATCATGACCTTCAATGATGAGGCCAAACTCGATTGAATTGATATCCCCTTTGCTGCTTTCTCAATAATCGATCTAATACCAGGCCCAGTTGTCAGTTCCATATGAAGACATTAGATATATCATCACAGCATGGTGACTCAAGACTCACTTGTCAATAATGGTGATCATCGGACATATGAGGGCACCAGCAGTCGCAGCGCTAACCATATCGACTGCCAGTCTTGATCCCAGGTCCCCTGTATTCCATCTCCGAGCTCCCCCGAGAACAGTCTCTGGCACGTGAAGTTGGCGCGGCTCGAGGAAGCCCTGGCGGCCGTCAACCGAAGTGACAGAGCTCGCCTTGGACTCGACGCCTTCTCGAGACATCTCCGGAATAGCACAGCGGTTCCTGCTGCGAGTTTGGGCACTCGATAAGAGAATGGAAGAAGTCAAAGAACCTGCCAGGACTTATTCCTGCATGAGACAATGGGTTCTCTGGGCAATGTCTGAGATACTTCCGGGTATCGGGGAACAAAAAGGTGAAGTTAATCCTCAGCTTATAGGCGTCCAACGCGGCAGCACACGAAAGAAGACCGTCTCATACAGGCTGTCCTCGAGATGTTCGTCCGCCAGGAGAGAGAAAAAGCCCCAGCCAGCGCCTTTTCAGTCCGGCCTGCTCGGGCATCCCTGGCACCTTTTTAAAAGCAAAAAGTCCTTGGGCGAGTTCAAGCACAAACACGTGACTCATCCGGGATGACCCTGCGCATAGAGATTGGCTGGCAGAGGCAAAAAAAAAGAAAGAAGAGCAAAGCAAATAAAGATGGAGAAGGGAAAAGATGCAGGTTTCATGGCAGCTTGAGGCCGAACTAGCCTGTAGAACCAGGGGACCGAGACCTTTCCGGCCAGTAGTCTTCTCAAGTCGCCCTCGCAGGACTGTCAGCCGAGTTGATCGAGAGCCAGAGAAAAAGCAACAATCATCGTCCTCACCAATAAACGGGAGCCGGGTCGGTGATATCATCGGATAGAGCAGTTCAATTCCTGTCCTCGCGAGGGATAGGATCGCGTTGCCGCGGTTCGGAGAGAAGAAGCAATATAGACGGTGTGACTTTGATAACTTGTCAAGTCAGTTGCTCGAAGATGAGTTGTTCATGCTAGTTACATCTCAACCGTCTTTGGCCCCTTATTCGGGGATATAAAGCTCTGGTAGTTCATACTAACTAATCCTTATCAGATAGTGAGACCCGCACTCCTCGTTGCTAGCTGAGCCTAATTCTCCCAATGGCTGAGTCTGCGACTTGACTGATATCCGCCACTGGGTATGGTCACAATGCTTTCATTGTCTAACACACCGGACCATGACAATTAATTATAGGGTACACGATGAGCTCACCACTCAACACGAAACAATGTCGGCAGCCGAATACCTGATGTCCGGAGATGAGAGGACAACCTAACCTGAAAGGAGCTAGGGAAGACTGCCCGCGCAGTCCATAGTGCAAATGGAATATATGCCAGTTCGATATATTCGTCTATTTTAACCAGTAATAACTGCGTTGAAACTCCGAATCATAGCCTCACTGGCGAATCCAAGGGGCCCATCTCTATCTCTTTTTCCACGCCTGGATGCAGCAAACTCGGCCTTCTAACGAGGCTCGGAGTTAGCAATACCGCACTGGCATCTCTCATTAATTCTTTAACGTTCTCTTGTGCCAGTGAGCAAGTTCCATGAAAAGATATCCATTATCTCTGCCATATCTTGCTTCTCGCCTTGTCTATCACTTGTGCCATCATCAAAGATTTTATCTTTCGTCTGATTCAAAAGATTTGTCTTCCGGCCTGTGATGGTAAGTAGTTTCTGATTTAGCGATTCCCATAGAACGAACAAATTAGATATTTAGACAATGAGGCCATCATTGTATCCCGTTATTGGAGAACTTATGAATGAAATCATCAATAACACTGGACTCTGGATTACCGCAACCATGGTAACCGAGCGGCCCTTGAACCCTAACCTAAATCTCACTAACTGGACACTTTTGAATTTAGCATTTGAACACAGTTTCCATGGTAAGGCGAATCTGATATCCCAAGTAATATTATGATGATTCAAATAATACTAGAAAGATATCATCTATCAGTGGACTAACTAGTGGGTAACTAGTCGAAAATTAGCGAGGAATATGTGTTATATACATTCTCTTCACACAAAAATGCACCCTTTTTAGACGCCTGGAGCCATGTATTATCGGTCCTAGAACCCCAGATCAACTGGGCATCTAAAGTCTCAAAAGAGAGTGATATGATTGAATAGCCGAGACTTCAAGTTGAAGCATTACTCGTAGTACGGTCGAATTGGTGTCTGTCGGTTAACCTGTTCGATGTAACCGACACTTCGTATATCTAGACTAGGATAATCGTCCAGGATGAGGCGCTATTTAGATGATCTGGCCCCAGTCCGGATATCAATTTACCCCAGATAAATTTCAACGATACTCTGCAATTACATAACCCCAAAGCCATAATTGCCAATATCTCCCAACCCACATCATCGGGACCCGATGAATCCAGATATATCTCCACCGCCCAAACCCGAGAAGGCTGATGAGCCAAATATCGGATTAGACAACGACAAAAGCCCAACGTCCGATGATGTGGAGAGGGATGAAGCGGATGAGGTCCGTAGGTCTGTCCAAGCCTACTCACCAGAGGAAGCAAAGCGGATATTGAGAAAAGTCGACTATCGACTCATTCCACTGCTTACCTTACTTTATCTGCTTGCCTTCATCGATAGAGGAAACAGTACGTATAGGTCTCAATTATCCAGTTACTCACTTTACATGGGATGCTAACCTGCTAACTAGTTGCAAATGCCAAAATTGCCGGTCTGGAGAGGGATTTGCATTTGGTAGGCTATCAGTACAATATAGCATTGACACTCTTCTTTGTTCCGTACGGTCTATTTGAAGTTCCTAGCAATATAATTCTTAAAATCTTGCGGCCGTCAGTATGGATTGCTATCATGATGCTGGGCTGGGGCACCGTTACTACGTAAGTATTCCCAAGGGACTTCATAGTAGCAGCCTTAACTAACACCAGGTTCTAGATTGTTGGGAGTAGTCCAGAGTTACCAGGGTCTGCTTATTGCTAGATTCTTCCTAGGTGTAGCCGAGGTATTTACGTACCATGGGTCATTGTCTATACCAATCACAGAAATTGATGACTGACTTGGGATGAACTATACAGTCTGGCTTCTTTCCAGCAGCTACCTATCTTTTGACAATATGGTACAAGCGTTATGAAGTTCAGCATCGAATGGCAATCTTTTACGGTTCTGCTTCCTTGTCTGGAGCATTTTCAGGCCTCCTTGCGTTCGCCATTCAAAAGATGCACGGTATTGCAAATCTTGCGGGATGGCGTTGGTAAGCTGTTGTTCTACTGAGTGGGAAACGGGCAATTGACTAAAACATGGAAATAGGATATTCATACTTGAAGGCCTTTTACCTGTTGCTTTCTCCATTGTGATCTGGTTTATACTACCGGACAGCCCTGAGAGAGCGAAGTTTTTAACCAAGGAAGAGAAGGAGTTCATTATAAACAGACTATCTCTCGAGACGGGTTCTGGGCAAGGCCGAGTTACTAACAATGATAAGATCACTCCCAGACATGTCCTAGCTGCCTTCAAAGAATGGAAGATCTACTGCGCTATACTAATGTTCTGGGCGAATACTATTGGCGTGTATGGGTATGTATATGCCCCAACAAAAGATGAATGGGCAGCTAAGAGCTATCTAGATTCACTGCAACGGTGCCTACAGTTATCAATGATCTTGGATATACTGCAGCGCAAGCTCAGCTGTTAACAATACCCATATATGTTGTAGCAACAATAGGGATTCTAGTATTCGCTTACCTCTCCGATCGCTACGAACAGAGAACTCCATTTATCATTGCTGGAAATACAATTGCCCTTTTGGGATTTGCAGCACAGCTAGCCATTCCACATCCTCGATACCCTGGTTTGACATATGGAATGTTGTTCCTGGTTGCATCTGGACTGTACTCAGCGTTCACCCCTGTACTATGTCTAGTTGGTATGTTTTACTTAGAGGTTCTAGATGCAGTCAACGGGTATCACTAACTGATCCTCTAGCTAATAATCTTGCGCCCTCATCTAAGCGAGCCGTTGGAATGGCTATTCTGATTTCCATTGGTAACTGGGGTGGCATAGCTGGGTCGAATATATACCTTGCTAAAGAGAAACCAAAGTATCCGACAGGTTTTGGAGTGTCTTTGGCGATATGTGGAATTGCAATTATAACAGCTATATTCCTGCGAGTGGAATTCAAGAGGGTGAACGGCCAGCGGGATAAGCTGATTGCGGAACAGGGTGAAGAAAACATCAGAGCTAGGTATACGGAGAAGGAGTTGTTAGATATGGGTGACTTGAGCCCATTTTTCAGGTATACCCTTTGACCTCATGGCTAGGTTGAAAAGGGCACAGATAAACAGCCGAAAATAGTTCGCATAGATTGCAGTGTTCTGCTACTTATTCATCCAAATTAGCCGCAAATCTAACTGCCAAGTTAATTTTTCAGGTTGCAAATGACTATACATTTAACATTCAACATTCCTCCGTTGGAAGGCGGTTGGACGCCATTCCATAGTAATATGGTCGTGATATGTTTTATAACACAGTTTACCGGGAACGCCTGCAGGATGGGAATCAAAAAAGGATGGAGGTTAAAAAAATAAGAAAAAAAAAATTAAGACGGATTATTAGGCTGTGGAACTCTGGTTGATGTTTTGGAAGCCCTCCAATGTGACATTCACAGCACCAGCTTGAACCAGCTATTCCAACAGATCTGTTAGTACATTGAATTTTAGATGGATGTAAAAAAAGGGGAGATAACGACTTACAGCTCTTCTCAAATCATCAATTAGGTCGTCTGCATCTTCAATACCTACACAAAGACGGATTAGGTCTTCAGGCATGGCCCTTTCCTTACGAGTCTTTGCGTCGATACTGGCATGGCTCATACGGCATGGCATGCTGATTAAACTGTTCACACAACCAAAGCTGACGCTAATTGCCCATAGCTTCGCACTTTCGACGATGCGTTCACTTATCATGACATCTCCCGTCTCGAACGAGAGAACAGCACCAGCTCCTCGAGCCATTGTCCGATGGAGGTCATATTGCTGTCTCTTATACACATCTGACGCTGCCGACGACTCC
>OJKM01000072.1_pt1 | contig 14821 bp, 14 predicted proteins | sample 1596631 | NCBI WGS metagenome assembly OJKM01 (sample SAMEA3904683, study PRJEB24821) | metagenome | biome: Builtin; feature: hospital; material: surface | place: USA | collected 2013-06-06 | reverse complement strand
CTCTGCAGTAGCACGATCATACGAGGATTGGTTGTGAGATAAGTAGAAGAAACATGATGCTAGGGCGGTAGATGTTGTGTCTGTGCCTAAACATGATTTATACCTCGTTAGATATTGAAAGAAAGGAAGACAGAGAGGTGATAATTAAGTAGAGAAGGGCTTACCCGCCACAATGAGAGTTGCGCTTTCCCCGCCTAGCTCTCTCATTTTCAAAGGTTCACCAGTCTCAGGATCCTTTGACCTGGACAAAATTGCAAAAACACCGCATCCAGTTTAAGAGACAGATTCCCTGACTGAGCATCTCGTCTACAAATCGAACAAATTTATCCCTAGCGTGAATGGCTTCGGGGAAAGCAATTTTATCAAACCTCAAGAAACTTATCTCAGGAGCTTGTGCCAGAGTCCCAACACGGACATTTGACTTCTCAATGACTTCTGGAATGAAACGATATGTCGGGCTTCGCAGGGTCGACCAAGGGACTCCAAAAATAATATTGCTCATCACATCGAAAGCAAAGTAGTCGTCTAATTGATTAGCTATTGACTCTTCATGACTGTATCATTGACGCCAAACTTACTGAGCCGTGCCATATCCTTTGGGGGGGACCAGGAACCGATGGGCATTTGTTCTCCGTTCAATCCCATTCTCAACTGCGTACACAAGTGCTGTACTTGCTCAAGTATCACAATCTCATGCTTTTTAAGTGCAAAATCAGAAAATCCCTGACTTATAATGCGTCTCTTCTTTCCATGCTTCTTCTTGTCGATTACTGTCAACGTATTAGGGGCACGGTGCACCATAGCTCCATATCTCTGGGCCTTTTTGAATCGTTTTCCGTGACCGTATATATCTAAACAAGTATATCTTAGAAAATAAAAGCCCGCATAAACTTGATAGGGATATACTCGCCGTGAAGTCCATCCACTGTGTTTACCAGGAGACTGTTTGGGCCATATCGGACAAATTTCCCTGGGGAAGAATAATCAGTCAGGAGAGAGAGGGAGGGAGGTAAAGCTTTTTAAAAACCAAGTGTGGGCCACCAACCGTATTTGTCGTGAGAATTAAGCATATCTATATGAAGGTCCCCTTTCCAAGAATGATATCCAGCATATAAATTTGTGATTTTGGCAAGCCATGGGCCAGGATACTTCGCCAGAGGGTGGAAAAGTACTAGATAGACCAATGTTCCAACTAGCTACAGTTGAATATTAGCCGTGTTTTTGGGTTAGGTGACTTATTTGGACATACATAGAGAAGTAGGGCAGCTGCACCCAAGATGGCGGTGAACCACAACGTGGTATATGAAGGGGAGTGGAACTTGAGCATCTTTTGCCCTCAAATGATGCGTGGACTAGGCGATGCAATGATGGAATAGAAGATTACTGACCGTAGAGGCTGGCTTCGACCCACGTTGGGATATTAATATCGTTCGTCCTAACTACGGACTCCCCTATCTACATCAGCCTAGAGGTGCAAGGAACTAAGTGGCTAGCCATCCTGTTGCCAGAGCTATAGGCAGGGTTTCCGGACTTATGGGAATTCAACCCATGGACGTTAATCTTGCCGGAGTTCGATATGTAATTGCAGCTGAGAAACAATTCGCTTGAGCTTGCTGCGCCGATAAAATACATAGTGTAATAATGGTTTACGTGATACAAAATACGTACGATACGAAACGCCAAGAATCCTTTATTTTTGCTAAATTTTAATTTAAGTTTGTTTGTCAAACCTTCCCGAGCCTCGGGGCCGCCAAGCTTGGAAATTTTAAACTAAAGTTACTCTGGGCTTGGTACGCTTTAGGTCAGGCGCGCTTCTCTTTCCCACGATAACTAATATGTTGATATCCCGAGCAACCCTTGTGTTCGATGCCATCCATTTTTACGGAACGGCGTATAACACCGTGAACTTCGTCTTTAATCACGTTTTTATTAGAAGTGGGTACCATTGTTCCTTGTTCCCCCGTTATCTACCGGCAGTTGCTTCAAGCAAGCAAATAATGGCCTAGCAATACTAGGCTTGCAGCTTTAGTTACTGCCGTGGTGGGCCATATCGTTTGTTTGTAAGGTAGTTATCTAATCTAGCCAATCGATTTCTCACTCTACACCCGCAGGCCGAGAGAGATACTCAAGATCGCTCCCCCTCTCCCCTTCGCTATTAAATATATTAAGAGAGGCACGGTTGATTATTGGTGTAGCCGCATCTTACTTTAGCACAAACAACCAGTTGTTATATATAGCGCCGAGAACATGATTACTAGATACGGTGAAGGACCGCGATTCTGTAGTCTAAAACATAGTGGATTTATGAGTATTGGATACGTCGTCGATGCTATGTCTATATGTCACTACACGAAAGCGTCATCAGGGAAATCGAGACACAAACACGAGGCTGGTGGCCAGGTCGGAAAATAAACATAGCGTGATCAAAGCCTGATGTCTCACCCTTCGTAGAATTAACGCAAGGGGTTTCAAATGATTGGCATTTCTTATCATTCGGCTTGGTTAAACTACAGGTAGTTGTCAGCAGCTTTTTTTTTTTTTTTCTCTTTTGGCAGGGTAGAGTCATTCCATACTTACATTAAGCATGACCTTTTCAAGTACTGGGCTCTTTGTAATTTCGAAAGTATCTCTGATGTAATCCAGTGAAAGTTCGAAGGGCTTCGCAGTGAGATTTGGGATGTATCTTCCAACCAAAAGTTCTGAATCAATCGTAGAATCATTGATATGTTTTTGTAAGAAATGCCGAAAGGAGTCCACTCCAGGTTGCAACAGACTGCTATGGAACGGCACATTTACTGCCAGTGGGATAGTTGCTAGACCCCGTTGGAGAGCAATCGGCCTTTGTGTCTGCTCTAAAGTACTATGTTTCCGTATAAAGTTGTGCACATCCTGCGACTCAGACATATTTAGGCCTCCAGACGCTAGAGCATTCATTACCGCTGTAAGAGTTGCAAGTCCTTGCAGCTACAAGTACAGTTTGTTAATCTAAGAAAATTGGAAAGTCATTTTTTGGAAAGAGCACTTACATCACCAGCACAAACGTACTGCACATTTAGAACATTGTAATTAACAATCTCTAGTAGTCCGCGCGTATGTCGAGAAATCTCTTGCACACACCAGTTCAGATCAACCTCAGAAAATGTTTTCGAGACTCGGGTTGGATTAACTGCACACATGGAGTAATTTGTTGCACCGTTGGAGTCACGGTTAACGGCGTTGGACATCGTTAATCCGCGGTAGAACACTAGTGCAGCCATCTGCTCGATGGTGAGAATCTTTCCTACCGCAACTAATGCCACGTATTCACCAAGGGAGTGGCCAGCAAATAAAGATTCTTCCTTAACAACCCCCTTACTACGCATGTCTTCGAACCGGGCAATCTCCATCAAAGCTAGAGCTGGTTGAGTGAATTGGGTTTCATGTAAGAGACCACTGGTAGAGCGAAATGTGTAGGACCTAGTACAGCTTGTGATGGTCGGGAACAGTGGCTTTGGAGTGAGCACCTCATTTTCACCTTTGCTGTCAAGTATGAGAGCCATATAATTATCGCGTATTTTGTGGCCCCTTGCACCTCCAAAATGAATGGTTAAGTGCTTAGGATTCTCACGAACGATATCGAGTATCGAAAAACCTGGAAACAGAGAAATCAATAGTTAAATACCTAATCATCAATAAGTATTGCATCTAGAATGGAGTGACTTACCATACTGATTGATAAAATACCGATCAGCTAAGGTCCAGACGGCTTGGGCAGCAGGACTTGTTTTGTAAAGCTCCAACCCCATTCCCGGTTGCTGACTCCCTTGGCCAGTGAATACATAAGCAGTCGTGGGCTGTTCAATTGTGGCCCGAGCAGATAAAACCTTCATGCCAGAGACTGCATTTTCTGCCTTCACGGAGATCATCAACTGTCCCCGACACATGCCAATGTGATCTATTGAAACAGACAGTCTATCTCCCTCAAAAACTTTTCCCTCAAAAATGCAAGACCAGGAGCGCATTCGAGATACGTCATTGTCCGCGACGTATGATTCGACAAGGCCACGGACAAATCCACTGGTGAACATACCATGAGTCACTCGACCGCGATATCCAGAGTATAAAGCAAAGAGTTCAGACACATGGATTGGATTGGAGTCTCCAGAAGCTTGGGCATAATCAATACCCGAGCTAGGAATAATCACTTCAACACCTTGTGCGAGCTGACGGAAGTGTTTTAAGGTGTTATGCTTATCCTTTACGCTTGATCCACGACGATGTAAGTAATCAGTTATTGGGTTTTTCTTATATGATTCAGAAGAAAAGTACACAGATCCAAGGGCTGTGGTATGACTTGGAGCGTGTTGATGGACAGCTTGACCTTCAACCTCGAGATGGGAATAGGTTTCTGAATCCTTAAAAAAGTACCGACTAGTAATGTGAAACTCAATTTTTTGACCGAGATAGTGCGTGAGATCTGCATTCTCATTTAACTGAAACCATTTTCTGGCCTTTAATAGTTCAATGTCTTTCATTGAAGCTATTTGTACCAGGAATTTTTCCTCAATTATCTCAAATGTTGATGAATAATCCGTGTATACCCCAGGGATGATAAATTCGCTCTTCAAGTGAACAACTGGAGCACCATCTCGAAGAATTGTCGCTTCAACCCCAATAATTTTTCCTGACCCTTTCTTTATTTTGACTGCAGTGAGCTTGCATTTTGACGAGACAGAATCCCCTTCACTGATGGGTTTAACTCCTTCGTGTAGACGAAACTCATTAGTGAGATGTAATAAGTTAAGTATGTTTCCAGGAGTGGACGTGGAAAATAAGCATCTCATCATTGGTTTCCAGGCAATTGCAATGGCCAAGTCGAGCGGCGCGTGTAAGAGGGTTTTCGACGGGGATATATAGTATTGATTATAATTGCAGATACTTTTAGCAAACAGAACAATTGTATCTCGGTTTAGAATAGCGTCTTCACCGTGGAATACCGTGCCAGGCGTTGCAATTGTCACTTGCTCTCCAATCCAAATGGATTGGTAGAAGCGCCTTGATTCCACAATGTGATCCTGGGTGTATTCAATTATCCTAGGAGATCTGAATCTTGGTTGATATTTGAATTCAAAGTCCAGACACAGTGTAGATCTATCTCCCATTAAATGGTTAGAAAGGGATAGGATGATCCTCCCCTCTAGCCCCTTTTGTATGGAAGCAGAAGCTATTGTAGTCCTTGAACATTCGTTCGGGGTATTTTGTAAGTCCCCAATTTCTTTAATCATCATTATACATTGTTCAGGGGACGATGGATTATGAAGCTCGACGACGCGGCCAGGTTTAGGGGCGAAGACCTTCCTTATTGGATTGTTCACCAGAATGCCGTTCCGGACGATGTCTGGTTCCGTCAATATTGAGACGCACCATGCTACATGTGTTGTACCAGCTAGAAACTTTATCCAATCATCATGGCCAGGTAGTTCGGATTCAGTACTTGCCAGCGAGTATCTCACCAATGTTCCATTCTCCGATACGTGGACAGTAACTCCACGTGGTAACAAGGGCATCTTCTGAATACCTGCTGCCAGGTTTGATGATGATTGAGAAGGAGTAAAATCAAAAATAGTCTCGTTCGCACGGGTCTTTGTGATAAAAGTATCGTGAATGCCATCCAAGATGCTGCTCACAGGTTCATCCACTTGGCGAGTATGCCGAGCAGCCACAGGGCCATGGAGAATGCATATGCGTCCAACATCCTGGCCTTGAACGGCCTCAAGTCGCTCAGATTGCCATAGTGAATCCTTTTTAAACCAATATTCAAAGTCTTCATCCAGTTGTAGAATATAGGGAACGGGCTTCCGTCCTCGGCGTTTCGAGAGCTCAATCACATAGTCGGCGTCGGCGGCGGTGATAACATCCGTCACAGCGTGTGGATATTGAATCAATAGCTCCTCAATAAGCGGGTGAGGTTGATCCAGTTGCCCACCGTCATGAAGAACTGCTCTGCCGTCATCAAGATGCGTGCTTTTATAGCCGTTGCGAGTGTTGCTTCGTTGTAGTCGCTCCTCCAGTCGTCGTATCCAATCAAATACGAGTAACCTAAAGTCATCGTGAATCCACTCACGTGACCGTCTCAAATATAAAAGGTCAACCAGACGTCGAACAACTTCTGCATAAGTCATCTCGGTCAAGTCAACCGCCTTGCCGTCAGAATTGGAGCCAAACCACACTTTCTGGAAGTCATTGTTGAGCCGCTGGATGTAATAGTCTTTACGAATGAGTAATTCCTCTTTTTGCTTCTCACGGGGCAAGCTAAAGACGTTCCGGTCCAGTTCTGCCCATAACATCACTCCTCGTGTTGCCAGCTTGTGAATCGGCTCCCCCATCTCGGACCTGACGCTTATAATTCCGCCTGCTGGCCCGTAGCTAGTTTCCTCCCAACGTGAATCTGGCACTCCAGGGGCGTTGCAAATAGCTCGCTTCGCTTCAGGGCTGGTGTGGGCTTCTCTTGCGGCCATCACGCGACTCCCAAGCAATATAGCATCAAACGGCATGGGGGGATAGCCATATCTTTTTGACCATTCCCCGGAGAGATATGGATATGATTCATCTCCATCTCCAAAACCACTACCTGCAAGCAAAATGACATTTGAGTGCTCTCGAATCTGACTATACCTACTAAGAATGGGCTCATGGAAATCTTCGAATGAGTGATGGCCCCCACCACGCCCTCCAGTCCACTGGAGAAGAATGGAACAGCCTGGATTAGCCCGTGCAATTCCCAGAACAGCGTCAATAGATTCCTTTGAGCCTGGCTTAAGACCAATATGTGTCAGAGACATATCAGTGATATAGCCTCGAACCGTGTCTTCAGAAGGGACGCCTGCTCCGATGGTCAAGCCAGTGATAGGAACGCCGTCTCTGCGCAGTTCTTGCAGCAGTGGGATCTGCCATGCCATTGCCCTCGGGTTGGCATAAATAACATTGCACGTAATTCCACGGCCGGGTGAAATTCTGGCAGAAAGGGAGAGTATCCCATTCCGCATACTATCGGACTCTGAGAACCCCCCGCAAGCTAGTTCGGCATGATAACCAGCGTTCATTATCGCTGCCACTAAGTCTGGTGCTGTTGTCGTTGGGGTCATGCCTGCTACCATCACAGGAGGGGAACCAAAGAACCGGCTGAACTTTGTACTCACTAGCTCTGCGCCATCAGATGATGTTCGGATAAGGCGAGGAGCATATTCGTCACCCCAGATAGCGCTATACTTAACAGGATAGTAACGAGCATATAATTCACCCATGCCGCCGAAAAACGAGCTAGCATCACGGTCTGCTCCCACAATTATTGTTCTTAATCCTGTGCCATCCCTCTGCTGATGGATTAGTCTCCCAATCCCTGCGCTCCCTCCGGGACCGAAATCCAATACATGAGTAGCTCCTATCAGGGCCATATTCACAACGCTCTCCCACTGTACGCGTTTGGTACATACCATTTGGACCAGCTGGGGAATAATGTTGTCACAGTGTTGTAGGTTATTTCCTGCCTCTGTATCAAATACAGGGAAAGCGAGGGTACATCCTTTCAACGAATGCGAAGTAAGATCTTGAATTATCATCTTTTGCGCCTCCTCGAGATATGGAGAATGAAATGGTGCCGTGATAGGCAAAAAGGAAGCACTTATCACCGGTGGACGTTGACTAAACAAGACTCGTGATTGATTGATGGCTTTGGAGGCTCTGATATCTTTCAGTTGGATTTTCTTTTGTAGCCCTTTCAAGGATAGTGGGGAACCGACAACGACAAATTGTTGTGGTCCGTTTATCAAGGCAATATGGAGCGCGTCCGACGGTTGCAGATAGTGGTTCAGCTGGTCAATATCACATTGGAGCGTATCATGAGAAAGCCCCTTGACGCTTAGCATATATGATGATAGCTGCTCCCTATGTGTTATTGGGTGTAGGTTAATTTGCTGGCATCTACATCCGATCCAGAACAGTACCTCCATCCCCTGCTGAGCTATGGTGTAAAGCGAGTCCCATGAGTCTGCCACTGCGATATATGATGCCACAATGATACCCTGAGAATGTCCAATTGCTCCTGAGAAGCTGCTTCGTAGTTCGCTTGGCGAGAGTTGAAGATTTACGCAGGCCACGGCGTAGGCGACAAACTGAGAAAGCCCAATCAGGGGAAGGCTGACCGCAGCGCTAGTCAGGTAATTCCAATCAGGGCGAGAGGTTTCCGTGGTCAACCACTTTTCAACGTCGAACCCCTGTGAATAAACGTCCTTGACTCCATCTTTGGTAGCAAGGCTCCTGAGAGTGGTAGCCATGTAGTGCACAAACGCTTGAATGTGGTGTTGATAAATCTGGTAGGTTTCGAGTAGCTCGTTGAAATAGGCATCGAAACCTTGCCCACCGAAAAGCGCAAACACTTTTGCATTCCCCGTCTGGACATCCATTATAAGTTTGCTATTCCCGGGCGAAGGTTTGCATTTTGTGAAGGCACAAAGGCGAAAATAAGATCTCAGAATTGAGGCTCTATTGCCAATAGCGGAGTCCATTGATGTCAAGACAGTGTTGATGTTCTCATTGCCTAATATATTTTCCTGGATGTTTCTGAGCCCTTTTGTTAAGATGGTCATATCAAAGTTGTGGCTGTTGGAATCCTCGTTCGAACGGTCCATGGTGTATTCCAAGAAAGCCAAACATAGATCGAGTGCTGATGAGTACTTTGCGGTATCCTGCTTTGAAAAGGCCTCCTGAAGATCCCGACCACGTACAGCCATGCTATGGGGAACGTCAAACTCGCACTGGACATCGCCATTTTGAAGCAATATTTTACACACTGGAGAATCATGGTCGATTTGCTGCTGGTCCCCCCAGGAGGTTGTTGTTGAGCCTGGTTCGTGAGTGCTCAGTACGGACCACGGACTCTCCATATCGAATCCTTGGGTAGCTGTCAGTTCAAAGAATTGATATTGTGGTACGGACAAGAAGTTGTTTTGGCCATAACCTCATCATCACCTCATCATACCACTATATTCTATTTGCGAAATCTATGTGGTTAAATGTCTGCTCAATTCTCCTACTTTGTAGGTAGTCCCCAGGCCAGCCAGTATGTTCCTGCCTATTTACGAGATCAAGTATCACTTGATTTTGCAACACTACCTCTGACCTAGAACGGAATAATTCACGGCATGTCCTTCGGCTTGTTACCCAGCCCCCAACAGTCAGCAATCCTGCCGGTGATTGCTTATCTAGAAGGATCGCACCACAGTCTACAGCCTCCGGTCAACATGCTATAATGGGTAAAAATTTACTCAAAAAACTTAACTGCAGCGTCATGCATTCTAGGGGGCCAGGCACATTGTCGCTAGGAAAGTTTACAAATAAGTTACTGGTAATGCCATGGCATCAGCCCTGGCAGCAGGGCTATACTCCAGTATACTTCGTGGGTTGACAGGCATAACCGACCCCTCCCTGTACAATGACACGTCCGCATCCCTGACATTAGTGAATTACAATAACTGTCTTCTTGGCCTGCAAATAATAAGTATATGTATATATGTATATACATATATTTCTTTTTTTTTTTTTTTTTTTCCTTTTTCCCTTACCGAATACCCCATTGGGATAGAAGCAACAATCATCAGCAGTTCTGACTTCGCGCCCTTGCAATAAGCCTCAATGGAGACTGGACTGATGTACGACCCTGGCACAATTTATGGCTACCCGTAAGTCAGCTGTACTTTATCAATAATTACCAATAACTTGGTAAACGGTATGGCTGGGGGCCCGTGGGGTCTGGTTCCATTTATTCCCAGAGAACTTTACCGGTGCTGGTTCAACAGCGAGCCGGAGAAATCGGATGATGGTGGAGCCAGATAGTTAACTCTCCGGGCATCTCGAGGTTACATCTGGATTATCGGTTATCGACTGCAAGTAGGCCTGAGCCTTGCAGCTTATGCTCCCAATCTCCGTCCATACATTTTTCCCCTCCCGTTTATGTCAATAGCTGACATGAGTGAGAGTGCCATTCCTCAAACCACAATGTCGCTTCTGGGTGCATTCGGATCGGTTGGAGGCCTCAGCGCAACTCCGTTCATTTTATATGCTATATTGGCGGTGTTCACTGGCATTTTATTGATTAATATAAAGGGACTCCCGGGGTTTTGGCATGTATGTTTCTTGGAAGTTGGGGGCTATGATTATTTCGTTGCCGACTTACCGGTTGTTTCACATTCTAGGTACGGCTTTTCAAAGGGATCACAACACAGCTTTTCCATGCCAAACGGCGGAATTTCCACCGTGATAACGACTGTACCGCTGGCTCCGGCATCACCAATGCCTCATCACCCAACTCTGACCAGCCGAATGGCGTTCCCCAACTATTCTCCTATTTAATTACCGAGCACCGCAACTTTCCCATCGATTGTGACTATAATATGCACAAATCCAACAGCACATTCTTCTCTGACCTTGACATAAATCGAACTCAGCTACTCCTGAACATTTTGGGGGGTTTTCCTCGCTGGAAAACTGCAGATGGTACAGCGTCGCCATCAAATGCAGAGGGTATAAACGCCGTTAATAAACAGGACAGGCCAAAAAGGGGATCTCACCAGGAGAAGTCGCTGGGGATAGCGCTGGGTGGAGTGTCATGCATGTTTAAGAAGGAGATAAAGCCGTTTCAGAAATATGAAATATGGTCTCGAGTGATTTCCTGGGACGAAAAATGGTTGTATGTCGTCAGCTACTTCGTCAAGGATGGAATGGATAAGTCGGCTCTGCGACCCTCCTCAGCTAAGTCTCAACGTACTGGGAGAGAAGGAAATATATCGAGTCTCGATGCAAAAAATTATATTCTTTCTTCTTCCTTGAGTCGATATGTTTTCAAGGACGGCCGGCGAACCGTTAAGCCACAGGACGTGCTTGTGTATATGGGACTATATCCAGATGGAAATGCTGAGGCATCGACGGAAGAAGTGGATGGGGATTCTACTAGCGAGAGTCTGGCAATGATTACAGAAAAGAGAAAACGGGGGCTTGAGGCGGTTAAGCACTTTTCTGAGATGGATTCCCTTCCTTTGCATTTTGGAGATACGATGCCATCGGTTCTTGGACGATATATGGATCTATAATATCTCTTACTTGCAAAAAGCATTCTGTTAAACCCTCTGGCTGAACACATCTAGACCGACTGATACTCCCTAATGACGCTATAGCTAGATATTCACATGCAACTGTCGGAAACTAAACAAGATCATTATGATTGCTGCAAAGTACACCATCGAATAAATCCACGTTGAGCACCTGGCATAGGCATATAGAATGTTTCTATCAAGTGGGAAATAAAGTTAAAGGAATAGCTGCCTCAGATAGAAGGAAACCTCACGCCTATTAACCATCGAAAAGAAGGGACAACAAAAAAAGAAGCAAAGTTTGCGTCTCATCATGAATATGAGTTTAAACAAAGAATTTAAGAATACTATCTATACGGAGAGGGTGCCCGGTGTCGGAATGGCAACATCTCATCTCCCACAGGGTCCGAACTGGGTATTTTCTGCAAATCCGAAGACTTTCGCCGGCTGCAGCAGGTGCAGCAGGCACAGCAGAATATCTTACTAATACCGCTGGAAGGCATTTTGGCATCAGGGCCCCGTATGATTTTTCCAGGGTGGACAACGTTCCATGTTCCAATGGCGAAGAGCATTGGAACGGCATCGAAGACGTACATGTACCACTCGTGGTGCGGAATAGGATTTGAATCAGTGTGTCCGGACGAGAATTCTATCAAACGATAGACGATGCGCATGGTAATAAAGAAGAGACTGATGTAAAGTGAGTATAAGAGAGGCCTCCAGGTTCGCTTGGAATCTTGCAGTCTTCCAGTATGCTCGAGGTGGAGCATTTGACGGTGGAACTGAATGGCGAGGATGAGGAACAGGATGATGAAAAATTCCTGGATCCCAATGCCACCCATGTATATATGGATTCCTCGCATTGCGGCCTCGGGTGTTTGTCCGGGCCCAGCCATGCCGCCACCAACGAGCTGGATGATAAAGGCAATGAAATCTAGAACAATGAAGATCTTCGCTAGTATTGCTGGTTTGAAAATGCCGATGGTTCGACTGGGGATGTAGAAATGGATCATACGAGCAAGAACCATGTAGTCAAAAGCATTAACCCCTATGAATGCTGTTAGACGGGTCGCAAGTTTAAGCAGGACGGAGGGAGGAGAGGGAGCACTATACACAAGGGCGAGAGCAGAATAAATAACTGAGCCGTTGTTGCCAGGCCGGAGCTCTGCTGGTCGCGAGTACCTGCTGACCGGGCGACGAACCCTATGCATTCCCAGGTGGCTCCCATCAAGATAACCCAGACGAAGCCAGCTTTATAGATGGTAGCCTGCACAAAGTGTACTACCATCACCGCGCCAAATAGGACGGAAAACGCAATGGCAGCCCCGAAAGACGGGTAGTAGAGGTAGAGTGCGTTGCATTCCGATGGTGGCACCCAGCCATTCTTGTCAGGGGCGATGGTTGGAGTGCAAGTGTTGACGGGCAGGTCAAGCGACAGGCTAGGGATGGAGACAGGAGGGATTGAAACCGGGGGGATCGAGATTGAAAATTCTCGCCGTTCAATTGTCGCTAGTGATGTAGGCGTTGGAGACGGAGTCTCAGCAGCGGCATGAGGAACGGTGCCTTGTGGTACAGCGGTTCGTACAGGCGTTGGTACAAGCGCTTCCACGCCGGACAGCAGGAGAAGTAGAAACGGTACGGAGCGCAGCATCGTCCCTTACTCGCTCTCTGCCTCGCTCACACGGTATGTGGTGTATCGTAAAGACACAAGAAAAAGAAGGTCAATCACAGCAGACAAACGAGAGGCATGAGGGTATTGAATGAAGGACAGCGTTAAGTCAAAACAGGACAAGTAGTTGAATCGAAAGGAGCGCAGCTCGGTGATGGATGCACAGCAGGACAATTATCCATATTGCAGCAACCGCCGATATGGTTAAATATCTTCAACGCTCTGCCCATTTCCTGCAGCCCTCCTTCAATTTGATGTGATTGTTCTTCCCCGGGGGGCTGCAAGCCAAACAAACAATCCTGGCTAAGCGCCGGTGATTGGGGCGCAGGCTGAACAGGGTCTGGCTGTAACAATGAAATTCGCCCTGAAAATAGATCGAGTGGCCCAGCAGGTTCCGTTACCATGCCCATGAGGGACACGCGGAGGGGTACGTGGTTATTGTGGCATATTCCCTGCGAGCAGTCGCATCTTCGTAGGTCTCTTGCGATTAAGGGAATTTATACCATCTGTACGCAGGTGGTAACTATCATGGCTGGCCGATAGTTAACTAACCAGATATTTGAACCAAGATTAGACAAACAGATATCCACACGGGGTATGTACATGCCTGGCTGGCACCGTTAAGAGAGAGTGTGCCCCTGACGCGCAGCTGAGGACATGTGTGGATGGTCCATGGCCAACTGTCGAGACCCCCTGAAGGGTCGCTTGCAGTAATAATATGAATCCTTCAACCACCGTCCGCGATGCTCCGGACAACCCGGTTCAAATAGTAATATCTGACAAGCGAGCTCACCAACGAGCCAGGCCAATCCGGCCAACCAGCTGTTCTGGTTACGCAACTCAGGGCCAGGTCAACAGGTAACCAACTGGCTGGCCGGCACAGACTCGGTACCGAGCTGAGCAAGGGGACCGGGAGGTTTCTGGCCGTCCAACTGAGCCAACAGCAGGAGTTCCAGCTAGTCATTTAACGATTGATGGCCGCGTAGTCAACTACTTTAACCAGACGAGACGCATAGCAGACATAGACATCGCATTCTTTGTATGTGAGCCCTGCTATCAGATTGGAATGAGCTGCACCATCCGTGCCGAGGACGCATTTGGGCCTGCAGCGGCGCCAGAGTGCCTCGATGGCTTCGACTTCACGCTGCTGTTTGAGGAGTCCTTCTTCTCCATCGGCGTGTGCAGCGCCATGCTGCTGTCGCTGCCGGTGCAGCTGGCCCGGCTGTCCCATCAGCATAATCGCCACCAGCAGGCGCCCGCCGGCCCTCTTCTCTACTCCAAACTGGTGAGCGGCCGTAGACACAGTAGTTGAAGAATCGGACCGTCTGATGATGCCCTGCTAGACCGCGCACCTCGTCTCGACCGGCATCAAGCTCGTCCTCGTCGCTCTCGTGCTTGTCCCCGGGCGAGCGCTGGCGACCCGCGCAACCGTTGCAGCTGTGTCGATAGCCGCCGCAACGTCTGCCTCCGTCGCCGTCCTGTCGTACTGGCAGCATCGCCGGTCGCCGCGGCCGTCCACGCCCGTCTCGCTCTTCCTGGGGCTCTCGCTGCTGCTCGACGCCGTGCGGGCGCGGACGCTGTGGGCGGTGCAGCCGCGGGTGTTCTGCGCCGTGTTCATCGCCGGCATCGTGTCCGACCTGGCCAAGTTCGTGCTTGAGCTGCTCGGGCGCAGAGACGATGGCTCTGATGGCCCCGGGCGGCTCCCGGCAGAGACCGTCGCGAACGTGTACAACCGCAGTGTCTTCTGGTGGCTGAACCCGCTGCTGCTCCAGGGGTTCCGTGAGATCTTGCAGGCCGAGGAGCTTAGCGCTATCGATCAGCGTCTCAGGGGCGGCGAGGACTCGTTCCTGGGCCAGTGGGAAGCTGGTACGTCCAGACTACTAGTGAACTGCCTGTTGATTATGAGTATCTCTGGCTACCTGTTTATGAGTGATGCTAACTCGCTGCTGCAGCAAAGGTCAAGTCCCCGGCGGCGCTGGTCCGTCTGCTGGCCGCTCACCATCTATGGGCGGCGCTTGCTGCTGTGATC
>OJKM01000071.1_pt1 | contig 14923 bp, 14 predicted proteins | sample 1596631 | NCBI WGS metagenome assembly OJKM01 (sample SAMEA3904683, study PRJEB24821) | metagenome | biome: Builtin; feature: hospital; material: surface | place: USA | collected 2013-06-06 | reverse complement strand
CGTCGGCAGCGTCAGATGTGTATAAGAGACAGGGATCGATAATCCTCCCCATAAACTCATATCCCCATAAGTAGGAAAGCGATATTACAATATATTAGATCGACTGGACTGGGCGTTTAAGATTAGTTGAAAAATAACATGGAGTAGTGGAGATTAATCATGCCGTCTGATCGATCGTTCCCCTTTTTTTCATCTGCTTTTGGTCCTTTAAATTGATGATCATGGGCTTGTCGATAGGGCCAGACTCTCGTTTTGCGCCTTCCCTTCTTTCATTTCTTTTTTTCCCTCGTTTCGTTTCTTTTCTTTTTGCCGTTTTGTGATCTCGCGTTCGTCCCTTGAAACTGTGGATGGTTCGTTGATGCTTGACCCCCTTTTTTCATCTAAGGTTTGAGCGGGTAATTTTGGTACATTTTTGTACTGTATTCTATAGAATACTATATTTTCATTGGCTGATATATGTAAATTTGGTAATATCCTTGTCACTGCTGAGTTATTTGATGAGTAATAAACCTATTTCCTTAATGGGAAATACTTTGCATTAGTCATCATATTATTATCACCTGACTTGAATCTCCAAGAAAAGTAGTCACATGATATATTAGTCAGCGATTTGGTTGTTCCACCTCGTACAAAATTTAAGTTAGAGGGGATCATTTCAATCATACCATCCTTCTAGACAACGAATTGCTAAACTGCTACTTTCTCAACATGCCACAGAGTTGAACAACACATCAGTATGATGTCAGGATTCTCGATCCAAGCAAGAATTGTTGTCATCCCTTTTAATATACGAAATAGATGCCATTACTTGGATCTGGGGCATCACTATACTCGGCCATGAAATCCACCATGGATTTTTAGTATCTTCACTCCAGGTTGGCCAGTGATGGCTAGAATACCACGTTTGTCTTATCGCCAAACACGGCAATTCACTCGCCCGTGTACATGTACATATACCGAACCCTAGGGTCTCACACCCAAACATCCCGCAGCGACTATCCGTCAATTGATTCCTTCCCTGAACCGTTTGCAGACATATCCTGTCTATTGGCCCTGCATACTGGCAGAATTGCAGGTACAAAGCCTACCCGGGTCATGGCCCAACCTACCCGTCGGGAGATCCAGACGATTCAGTTTTCCATTAGCAGTTTGACAGTCCCTCTAGTTCCCTCTCGGCGTATTCATTGTGAATTCGCGCTTGCTCTACAAAGTATACAAGCCCTAAATTGGAAAGTTTGCTCCCTCTGCATCCTATGCGATAGCTATAGTTGGTTTCGTATGTTAATCAACCAAATCCGTGAATCTGGTGGATATAGTCGACAATATGGTAGAACCTAGCACGTGGTGTGCAGGGCTGCCCTCTTCTCCTTAGTGACCTGTCGACAATGAGAGGGATATTTTCTTCAAGGAAGTTAAGGGCACGCTTGCATATTTAGTGGCAGTTCCATAGGCATTGACATCACTGCTGGCTCTCTGAACTGACCCCTCCAACAAGCACATTTCTGTTTTTGGCTTGGAGAGAATTGCGAGCACTGTTGCGGTAGAAGGGTGCCGTTTATATTTAAGGAAAGGATAACGGTTCGTTCATATAATTTTTGTTAGGCTAACTGATTCTTTGAAAAGCCGCAAATGAAAGAGGAGCATTACCCGATATATACCCTTTCGGAGAAAGATACCCGTCCACCACTAATCTGGCTCCTATCAGTTGATACCAACACCAAAAAAAATACAAGTGTGACTAGCTGTATATGAAGATACACTTCCATCTAGATTTTTTGACAACTTCATACCAATAGCATGTACCTTGTCTTCCCCATCAAGCCGAGCTATGTGGTGTGAATAATTAGCGGGTATCGCATGGCTAGCTCCCTGCCGCCCCATACTGATACCATCCCAGATACTTTTCCCCCTTGTTTGGACTACAAACTCTGTCAATTTCCTAGTGGAATCAATTCTTGGTACGGTCTCCACGGCGCTCTTTTTAGACTCCCTCAAAGTACATCCCTCCAAGATGATCGATACAATGGAGAGTGTAGGGTCGATAGGGCGGCCAATACTGCCCTAGAAACAGCGTATCAGTAGCTGTCGAAGGTAACTAATGGGACACAGATACACACCCTCTTTTCGCCCACTTAATTGAATGTACTAAACATCATGCAATGTTATCTCTTCATCACGTTGGGGCTTTATTGGCTGCCTCACATTGGAAGAGTTGATGACTGTTGACTTGCAGACTCATGCCCGCGATTGCGCTTCGAGGAGAGGAGAGGTCCGGGTGGGGCTGGCGGCCCGCAGAATAGCCTTAAAACTTTGAAGGTAAAAGGATAACTCGATGACAGTTACCCAACCACTGTTGTCATCACGCAGACCATTCACCAAGGATGTTTGGCTCAATCCACTTTCAAAAACTTTTATAAGAAGTTGTTGAGCCTTGAAGTCTCCTGGCACAATATTAACGAGATGCCATCTCGGTTTGGTGGTCAATTGGTTGCCTTTTTCCTATGGTACTTGGAGTAAACGCTAACTCGGCTGGCAAGTACTCCGTAAGCTGGATGCATATTACTGACGAGGAAGTCAAGGGCTTGCCTTATAATAATGACGGGCTAGTAAGTCCCATGCTCTTGGTTCTTCGTCCGCTTCGCTGATTATAAATGAGCTTCCCTCGCGTTTAGTTTACGTAACTAACTATGTGGAGGAGCTTGACCCACAGGCAACTTCCGTGACCCTATCATGGGTGCGATATTTATCTATATAATTCGATATGGGGCCGTAGGTTCAAGAGTGATCCTAGCTCATTCATACGATGCCTGTCTATATGTTCAGATGTGAGTTACTCGTTTACTAAGGAATGGCACAGGCTAATCACGTCTAACAAAGAAGGTATTCTCTCCGTTGGAAGAAGGTTGGCGAACGTAAGAAGAGCACTTTTTTCTCTTTACTTGCTTTGCATAACTCTACGCCTAAATACTCAATTCCAGAGAAAGATATCCATGCCGTTACTCTGGATTCTGGCCCAAATAGGATCCACATCTCTGAGGGCCAGAGTATTGAAACCCCCTGCACACCTGCATAACCACTTAACTACTTAGTAAATGGCTCAATACAGCCTTCGGATTCGAGAAGGGATTTTCTTGGGTCTGATAAATACACCAGTAAGAAGCGAAAGAAAATACAACGCAGCCTAACAAACTGCAGGGAAAATTCTATACCTCTAATCTCAATGTCCACTGTCCACTATGCAATAAATTATCTGTACGGAGTACGGATAGCTAGTTAACCAACCGTGTGAGCAGAATAACACTTATATACCCATATTCAACACGCCTGAAAGAAGAGTATTTTTACATACCAGTTGAATGTTGTATTTTTTTTTTTGTTTTAGAGAATCAACCCATGTATCCTGCTTTAACACTTATCTGCCATGTTTGAAAATGGGGCCGCTTATGGTGTACCCTGGATTTTTATGCATGCCCGGCTGCAGCTAGGTGACTCGAAGTCAGGGACTATACCCAGAGTAACTTGGCTCCCCGGCCTGTCTGCCCCCTGTAAATTACTCCGTCGACAGGGTAAAGGTTGAGCTGGTGGCCCAAGAGGGGGTCGCCAGCTGCGAAACTATTTACGGAGTAAGCTGGCCCATATATTTCCACTGTATATAACCAGCCTGCCACTTTCGCTAGTTAGCTGTTCAAGACACTGATAGGAAAGTGAATGTATGGCGGTTATCTGCTATTAAATTGAACCTCTTATTATCATGGCTTCAAATTTGACAACGTCAATCCTTCCGCACGCGATCGTTTTAGACTATGCACAGGCAGTGCTAGAGACGGGTCAATGGCTCAGAGCTGCGAAATCCCATATTTCAGCACATCCTTCGGCCGTGAGCCTTGCCATCATATCGGGGATAGTCATATATGTCATCTGGTCAAGTACAGCACGTTACTTACGCCTTAGTCCGTTCCATGGCCCGCCATGGGCAGCATTTACACGCTTATGGCTGTGCAAAACAATAGCTTCTGGTGAATCCGCAAGTCGATTTATAAATGTCAACCAGCAATATGGTCCCGTTGCTCGAATTGGGCCGAACCACCTCATTACCGACGATCCAGAATTTATTCGCAAGATTCTCGCGGCCCGATCGCATTATACCCGTGGACCATGGTTTGACTCCATTAGGATAGACCCTGAGGTGCCGAATATAGTATCCGAAAGACATCCGGGTAGACATAATCACTTACGGCATCAAATGTCTGGGGCATACGCAGGACGGGATGTGGAGGGGCTAGAAGATATGATTGATGAGCGTATCCAGGATTTTGTCGAAGTGATTGAGCGGAAATGGCTCTCTGATGATAATGGGACAAATGCATTTGACATTGCCAAACGGGTCCAGTTCCTGGCTGTCGATATGATCACACATATTTGCTTTGGAAAACCAATGGGATTTGTGAAGACAGATAGCGATGTGTCCAACTTCCTGAAAACAGTCGAATCCCAACTGCCCATAGTTCAACATTTCTCGGTCATCATCGAAATCAACGATCTGTTGCACTGGTTGGTGGGATTTCCTTTTATCAGAAGGCTCATAGTACCTTCATCCCAAGATAAAAGTGGAATCGGCATTATCATGGGGGTATGTTATGAATAATATCCAAACGTTCAAAGCGCTGTCCCTCGTGGCGGTACGTTGACAACAGTCAGATCACTCGTAATGAAGTCGAGAAGAGACAACAGTCCAAGAGTGAACCGAAGAAGGACATGCTCACATCTTTTATGAAGCATGGACTTTCTCCAAGTGAGGCAGAAACAGAGTTGATTATATCCTTGTGAGCTCTGATCCGTTAACCATTTAACATTATGATATAATTCTAACAAACTCTAAGGGTCGCCGGTTCCGATACAACTGCAACTGCAATCAGGGCAACCTTACTTGCTGTAGCGTCCAATCCACGAGTATATGCTCGGCTGACCAAGGAAATCGACGAAGCAGAAGCCAGTGGGAAGATATCCGCGCCGATTCGAGACCAGGAAGCGCGTCGTTTACCATATCTCCAGGCCTGCATAAAGGAAGGCCTTCGTTGTTTCCCGCCGGTAGCTCAGTTGCGCGAACGCATGGTTCCTGCTGGGGGAGATACATACAATGGACAGCATATCCCCGAAGGCACATTCATCGGCTTGAATACCTGGGGCGTTCAGCTAAACCCAGTGTTTGGTAACGATCCTCGGGTGTTCCGGCCTGAACGTTGGTTAATTGACGACGAAGCGCGTCTACAAGAGATGTCTCGAGTCCAGGAACTCATTTTTGGACACGGCACAACACGGTGCCTGGGTATCCCCATCGCCATGATGAACCTGAACAAAGTATTTCCGGAAGTATGTCCTATATCAATATCCAGGTATATATAATAAAGTTGGATGCTAACTGCACTATTCGCTAGTTGTTGCGTCGATTTGATATCAGTATTATTAATACTACTAGTCCGTGGACCAGTATATGTTATGGCATATTCTTTCAGAGAGAGATGAATGTGAGGGTGTCTTATAGACAAAATGTATAGTTCCGTGACATAAGGGTAGAAGTTACCCAAATAATGGTCTAGTTAAAGTTAACTTTCAAGAACCACAAGAAGTAACTAGTTAGCTACTTGAAGCTATCATGGCTATAATCTTTTAGGCATTTATATCAGTTTTCATGATATATAACGCCGGATAAGTAAACAAATAAATAAAAACTGGAAAGGATAAATTCAAACAAAATAGGATATTGTCAGATACATTTATGGGATGTTTACCCTAAAGTTATTAGCTTGATAAGGGAATAAGCTCATTTGGTAAGTCAAATGTAAGTTAACCCTGTGGACTTCATTTCAATCTATCACCACCCTCTTCTTCCTTCCCTCATGGTAACACCAATATATTGAGAGTAATTTAATTACATGCGAGCCCAGTATTATTGAGTCAATACCATAAACCCGTTCAATGTCCATTCTCTTTAGCACACTCATCAAGGGCATCGAACACTTTGTCGACGGTTGTGTTATCGACAGGGTCTTCGACATTAACCCAGGTTTTTGCAATGTTTTGGTGACTATTTTTGTTCGCCATTTCTCGTATAGTCTCATTGGTAGCGTTCTTGTTTGGCTGGACGTAAATTTTGACGAGGTTCCCAACCTGAACACCCCTGTCAATCCGCACTCCAATGTTTGCATCATGGCTAGGTGCTGGGATAATGCGGCGTCCTGCAGCCGAATTGTCACCAACTGACGGTCGAAACCCTAACCCTATAGCAAGAATACCTAACCCAAATGCTGGGAATCCGAAAATGGTTGTTTCCAGTGAAGTTGCAACTCTCGAATTCGTAAGAGAAACTTTTGACTCCGATTTTGATGAGGATGAAAGTGTGTTAACTTGAATACTTTCATTTATAGCTTCGCACGGTCCTTGATATTCCTGTTCCTAAAGTTCTTGCATGGAGCTCCCCAGGGCCACACCAGAATCTAGTAAGCGCCGAGTATATGTTAATGGAGAGGGTGGGCGGCCGTCAATTGAGTGATGTTTGGGACAACATGTCTGAAAGACAACGTTTCAATTTAGTCAAGAATGTCGTTGAGATTGAGAGGAAACTTGTGAACACGCCGTTTACTGGCTACGGCAGCCTCTATTATAAAGATGCATACGAGGAAAGTTATCCGGGATACTTCAAAGCTATTAATGCTGAAAAAGTGCCTGGAAAGGAAAACGAAGTATCCCGATTCGTTATTGGCCCAACAACGGAGAGGGCCTTCTATGCCGACAATGATGAGAAACATAACATCAGTCACGGACCTTGTGAGTTAAACCAGACACTAATTCCTTTGCTTTTATAAGTTTACAGTTTGAAGGGGAGACGGCTGTGGAGTACCTTGCTGCTATAACGAAGCGTGAGATATGTTCGGTTCAGAATTTCAACCTCGCTAGTCCAGGTGATACCTTGCCATTTTGGGAACGAGTCAGTACGCCATCTTCCTCTAAACTCCACGTCAAGCTCCTCGAACAGTTTATTACCGTTCTACCTTACATAATACCTCCATCTGAAATCATTCAACCTATCCTAATGCACCAGGATCTTCATTTTGACAATATATTTGTTGATGAAACGGACCCATCAAAAGTTTCGGGTATAATCGACTGGCAAGCAACCTATAGTTCCCCGATCTTCACGCAGTCTAGATTTCCCTCAATTTTCGACTGTGAGGATCCATACACTTGGGGTGCCGTCCATCTTACGCTCCCAGAGCACTTTGATACGTTATCAATAGAGGAGAAAAAGCTGGCCGAAGATTCGCTTGGCCGCCTAAGGTTAAAGAAATTTTACGAGTTGGCATCGAGAAAAATGAACCCCCTGTTAGCCAAGGCGATGGATGCAATGAGAAATGATGAGTGTCCCACCTCGTTTATATTTTATATTGTCCAACAGTCTGCGTTTGACGGACCAATACCCCTGAGAGAGCTTCTCATTCAAATTTATGAACAATGGGATCAGATAACACGAAGAAATGGCGTGACTCTGAAGTGCCCTATTCCATTCACAGAGGAAGAGATAAAACAAGCACGTCAACAGGCCGAGGAATGGGGGGAATCATTCAGCGAATTCGAGAACTTCCGAGCCAGTCTCCTTGGCAAAGATGGATGGGTTCCGCATGAACAGTATGAGGAAGCTAAGCGAGCGTTTGAAAATTCTAAGGGTGAGCTAGAGAGGTTAAGGAATGGTTTGGAACACACTTTGTAATATGAAGTAGACTTAATCATTGCCAACGAATGAATATGCAATCATCGGCTGGAATCTTGCTATTATAGCGAGGTAAAAAAATAGCAAGATTCACTCCAGTGCCAGCAGCGGGAGAGAAATTCTGACAATTTAAATTATCTCTTGTGCATCAACCGCGACTCGAACGCGGATTGGGTGCTTGACCAATTGTGAATGGAAGGCACCCGTGCTACCCTTACACCATTGATGCTATTGTGTGTTGGTGGGGCTCGCCTGTTGGCTTCATAAAATCTGCTCGTTGGTGTTCTATATTTACTACGACATTTCACCTTATTTAAGCTTATGTCACTCCCGATGCGCCAAGACGGCGCAGGAACCATCTTTTATTCATACGAGTAACCTCCCTCACACTAAATATTATAGTAGTTATTTCGTTTGATTTACGCCGAGACCATGTATCCGGGTAGTCTTCACTATAAAGACATGAATATCGCACAACTAGTCATGAAATGGTATACAATCAATCCTCGTCTATATGATCCGTGTCTCTCTCTACCTTCAACCGTGGGGCTTTGCCTTTACCTTTCCCGCCCTGCCCCTTCTGTCCACCTTTTCCTGCTGGGGCTTTTGCGTTTAACATCCAGTCTGGTGACTCTTTCACCAGTTCTCCGTTCTCCCACAATACGCCCAAGCCGTTCTTTCTTTCGACCACGATGTCGAAGAATTCAAGTCCAATCTTCTTGTCTTCGGTCCCATCGGTAGACATACCCTCACTTAAAATCACGCCATTCTCGCTTAGGCCGAATGGACACCCAGCAGCCAAGGCACGCTTAAGGTCAATATATATCAGTATCTGAGCATCTGCTCTCATCCCAGAAATTACGCCATCCTGTCCTCGGCCTTTGGTTGAAGGAGTTGCGACCTCTCCATCTCTCCCATTAGGCAGGATTGTACTTATAGATGGGCCACTGGCGAAATGTATGTGATTCCTTCCCATACACCTCAGCCCACCGCTTTGAAGTATCTTTGGCCATGTAGCGTGGTAGGTTCCATGAACAACGGTATCAGGCAAGGGGACAGGAGGATTTTCAGAGAGGGTCAGTGGTGTGAGTAGCGAAGCGGCGTCGATACACTTCATGCTATGTCCTTGTCGCGCACGGATCAGGTAATTATTCGGATCCGGGTCATTCGCAGCGAGTGCCTGACTGGTAGCAGTTGAAAGAGAGGATCCATCACCTGTGGTTGCTTCTTCTGTTGCCTTTATCTCAGCTGAGGTAGGTTGACCTGGGATATATAGAAGGCCAAATCTTTGCTTATCGGAGGTAGAGACTGCTTCTAGGACGTCAGAAAGGGTGGACTTTAGGCCCTTGAGTTTTCTATATTGCAGCTGAAGGATGTGTCAGTATCTGGTGCTTAAAGGGGCCCGTCTGTATGCTAACCAGTTCGCCAACGTTGGCATAGCCCTGTCTGTCGATATTTATTCCTTCCTTCTCCGCTGCATGTCGCAAGATAAACGTAAGTTCTCTTGATATTCTATATTCTCTTGGTTGATCCCTGCCCCCTCTTCCCCGAGGCGGCGCCATTTTGATAGGTATAAAAGAAGTTGTCTGGCGGCGAAGACGGACGAAACGCGGGGAGGTGGGATGGAAATATCGAGTCGGAGAGAAGGCAGAGGGATGATGCTTGGAGACTTGACGGCTCGCAGAAAAATACGTTGTCAATGAGTTCAGTCCTCTCGCATAGTATATTAACATAGAAAAGGGCCCTTGTATCTATTGTGCTGATATGCAAGTCCAGGTCAGCCTAGTTGGTTCATGGGTCACGCACGAGGCTCAAGATGACTCACTACCGGCTGCCTTCTTATCAATGACTAGTAAAGATGTAATTTCCTATTTCCTCTTAATTAGTTACTGTTTAAACAGTAATAGAGCTACTTAAGAGAGGCAGCTATTTTGACAAAGTCCTAAAATTGTATATACTAACTGAGTTGCATCTCCCAAGCTCAAGCCTGGCCCGAAGACGTTACTCCAGAATATCTAGGGCTGGTGTTTATCACGTGATACCAAGATGAGACCCACTTCATCTGACTAATATTAACTAAGTTGATTGGCCCAGCCAATAAATAGTCACGTGAAGATAATTAGTCAGCTAAGATGTTAACGTTATCTCCTGGTTTGTTGAAACATGTTCAGTTTTAGCGTATTTATTAGTAATCAAATATAAGGCTCTTATTGGTTACTAGGAGGTTAGCTTAATTATATAGTCAGCGCGTCCATAACCCATCTACTAATATCTATAAAAGCTATCGCATTTAATATTAATATCTATTTCTTCTATAAGAAAATCTCTAGTATGGCTCCAAAGACTATATTATAAGGTATCTTATAGGTGTAAGGTAGGTAATATCCCTATGTACTCCGTATACTCCGTATAAAAAGAGGATATTGGGAGGCTCTCTATACTTTACCTAATAGAGCCTAGCTTCTATTACTAATATTACAAATACTAATTGAATACTAAAAATACATAACTTCTTCTATTAGAATGTGCCGTTTGGCGTCATGGTGGTATCAAATAAATGACCGCTAAAACTGACATGTTTCAACAAACCAGGAGTAGTAGTGCCTTAATAACGTCCATCGACTTGGAGATACGCGACTGCTGCATCGTAGATTAAGTGAAGCGGTAACTAGTATAGTTAATATTAGCCCAGATACTCGCCCGTTTGGAGGCTTTTGAGGCAAGACAGGAAAATAAATCGCAAAGCCGCCGTTTAATTCGAAGATAAAGGGAAAATGTCGAACATTTAGGTATAGATGTGCAGCTATCTTGTGAAGCATTTGTTTGGACACAAATATGGATAATATACTTAGCTGATAAGAAAGGGGAACTGGAGAAGGAGAAAGATAAAGAAGGAGAGAGGATGAAGAGCAGGGGGAGCCGGTGGTAGGGATGTAGATGATTGGGGGCAAGAAATGGTACTACGGTGCGTTTTGAGGAACTACAAAATTTAGAAGAGAGCTTTAATGTGCTTGTTCGTATTGCGGTAGGCTTTAGAATCAGAAGACTCGGGGGTGATTCATAAGGCTACAGAGCGTTATCCTATCTACCAGATCGGCTAACTAGTGTGGGCCGAATAGGTAGAGAACTTGTTTGTATGAATGACTGTAAGAGGTTTCATGCCTCCCATGATTCTATTATTTTCTTCCATACCATTGCATTTATAGCACTAACTATTCTACTCTTCTTCTAGCTCCTGCAGGTTCTCATCCAAATGAAGTTCAGCACAAGCTGTTTATAGATTTGGAACGTAAAAGCGGTTCTTATGCAGAAACTACACAAAAGCTAGTATATTTCATTAACGATCACAGATGCATCCACACTCCGCAACAGGGCATATTTTATGCTTATTGAACCAGTCCCTCGCGTGATCTGCATGAAACCCATGGTTACAGTTGACACAGAACGCTACAAACCGTCTCATAATATCATCGTGGCTCTGAGTAGTCGATGCTGCCTTTTTTGAATCTTCTGCGATTGATGCTTTGGACATCGGGTCTGGGGTCCCCAACCACAACGAGCATATACCGCAGCGAGGCATATGCCGGTTGCATTTGGGGCATGCAGTGCCATTCATGGAGGGGTGACCTAATGGGTTCCCTGGGGTTGCGTGGGAATATTCGGTGGGCGTAGTAGCAACCTCAGAATTTGAAGTGTCCTGTTGTGTAAGGGGTCGGGTGCAGTAGTTACAGACAAGGCTAATTTGTTGGAGAGGTGGTTCCACGAGCCTGCGTGATTCCCATGTTATCGCGAGTTTCCTCGACTCGATATCGAACTTTACTCTGTTCAGATGTAGTTTCCATGAGTTCATTTGGTGTCGGTAGGTTTCGCGCCATGCCTCGAACCGGGCCTTGCTCGGGGCATCTCTTATAAATCGTGGAACCGTGTGACACATCGCTAGGACGGGTGTCTGCACGTCATTGAACTTGTTAATGTATGATTGAAACAAGTCCAACGCTGCATGATCAAGACCTGTAAGCAGAACACCCTCAACGTCTCCCTGGTGTATAGCCTGCACAGAGGCATCTCTCAAGTAGCTCGTGAGCTCGGCGTCAGGTAGCCAGCGCAATGCCACTTCCACACGGTACTTGAGCGGAAGGGTTGCTTCTTGCAATACAGACATCCAGTCACTATTGCCAACCATGGCTAGTATGGCCCTGGCATAAGGGTCTGTGAGTTCAGCTGCGATTTCTGCACATGTCTCTTCCCAATCGGGCCCTGCGTCCCCTTTTGACCCTCCTATGATGGCCATTGCCAATAATTTGTGTGCTTGGGATGGTTTATTCTCTCTTAGCGCCTTGTAGGCTAACTTCACCTCATCTTGGAATATAGCTAAGGCAGCGGCTTTGGAATGTTGCCTGTCTGCCACGAGCTTATTCACCGTATTAACAAGGTCATCATTTGACTCAGGTGCGCCGCATATATGAAGGCAAAGCTGACGTTTTTCAGGAAACTCAGATTCACAGGTTTTGCTTTGAGCGAAGTTAAGCTTGTGTACCAATTCTTGGAAAAGCTGGCTTATACTTCGTTCTTCAGCCAGTTCTGAGCTATCACGTCTGCTTTCAAAGCTTCGTCCTGTTTACGACGTTAATAATCACCAAAAATAAGAACCTAGGGCATACTAGATGGACGAACCGAGCTTCCCATTCCAAACACTATACACGCCTACATAATTCATGTCAATTCCGTGTATGATCATCGAATCGTTCTTTGACCGCGAGTGTGCACCTAATCGTTTTTATTAGTAAAACAGAAAATTCGATGTAGACAGGTAACTTACGCCTAATCCAATCCCATAACTCCTGTAGAGAGTGGTTATCGGATACTATAGCCTTATTTTTCTCGCTATCCAGCAGATATCCTTCTTTACATCTCAAGCGGGGTATAGTTAGCCATGACAGTGCATCATCAAATGAGGGATTGTCGTCGATTGGAAACGCGCTATCTCGCTTTTCGTGGTTTGTTTCAGCCGTTTCGCCAATTTGGTGACCCGAGGTGGATTGGTGGCTATGTTCCTCCTCACTCGAAAGTACATTAGGAGTTTTTCCAAAATTAATTTGTGATGCAGTGAGTCCTAAGTCTGATGATGGCCTCAAAACCATAGGGCTCGAGTCACTGCAAACTGGACCTCCTATACTCAAAGAACACTTAGAAGAAAGATCTGTGGAGGATGGCGGAGGTGGTGGAGTAAAAAGGCTGACAGTCTTGTCAGCCAAGAGTGTTATTGCAACCGGTTGAGATACCACTCCTTTGTTTAGAAAATCGAAGGAAGTAACCCGTTGCCAGTCTTTCCTTGCAGCACCGCCAGAAGGGAGAATAGAAGGCCTGAAGTCTTGCACTTTCCTAGTATATATTTGCTCAGGGTAATGTTTGCTCGAGTCTTGCCCTAGGGCATGTTCTAAGGATGATTTGTTTTCCTCGGAAAGATACTCCTTCGCAATATCATAGCAACGAAACGTTCCGGTTGTGGTAAGCATTCCTAAGCATCCCCGCTTTGATCGACAAAACCGGAGACTTGAGATTGTAGAGTTGGATTCTATATCTGGTTTTAAGTCCAACGCAGTAGAAAGAGGACCAGAATCCGCACTAGCAGATGCGGCACCTGCGGCTGTGGGGTAGCGAAATCCTGAACGGCGATCCCATATGCTAATGGCGACGTCATTCGAAGGGAAACAAGCAGCAATATAGTTCTCGTCTAGCCAATCTATGGCTATGTTGTGGACACACCGTGTGACGAACTGCAGTGATGGGCTACCAGATGACTCTAGAAACAGACGAGGTTTAGATACTATTTTCAAAAATAAAGTGATGTAACTCTGGCAAAAGGGCAGGGGTTGAAATATGTACATACCTCGTAGGTCATATATCCTAACTGACTGACCTCGAACCCCAACAACTAGCGTTTCTGGGTGATCCTTGAAGAACTTGATACTTGTAATTGGTTCTGAGCTGGCAAGCTTCCGGAGCGGTTCTGTAGGATACCGACTGGATCCAAATGGTCGAGCGGAGCTTCCTAAGCTAAGGCGCTGATTCACATTCCATATATTCAGGCTGAAATCATTCCTAACTTTGTCGAGGCCAGCAGCTAGCAATCCCTGTGTATTAAATGCAACAGCATTGCAAGATCTCTGATTTCGTATGGGGAAAACAACAGGACTCTGCGTATCATCATCTAAGCGGAGAACTGCTGCCTCTCCCGACGACTGTCCAACAACGGCTAAGTTCTCATCGGCTGATGACCAGTCAAATGCTCGGAATGGAGGGACTGAGTGTCGGGAAAATAGAACATCATACTTCAACGTCCCCAGGACATCATCACGAGAGGTGACCTTGCATAAGTTGAAGGACTTGCCGGGTATATCGACGTAGAGAAACCTCTGGTCGTCCAATGTTGAACTCGGTGACCAGCGGACAGCGGTCTCCATCCTGTGTGGGGTATCTTGGCTCTATCGTAAATTAATGCATATGATGAAAATTGGCTTAGGCGTATTTCACCCGGGATTAAAGGCCATGGCGATTATAAGGCCATTATCGTTCAAAAGTAGTCAGTCCGTCCTGGGGTTGACGTCCTTTGGCCTGTCTGAAAGTACACGATCTTCTTTCTCCAGATGCGACTAGGAAGGTAATGCTTATATAAGCAGTCTTTTGAAAAATAAATAAACCTTATGGATCTACTGATATTTATTGGTCAGGACAACTTATGCATATTACATAATATTGTTAATGTAGGCTCAAAGAAACTCCGCCTTATCAAAATCGCTACCTTGCAGAAAAAAGTAATATTTTGATTTCAGTAGGCGGCCGTCAACTTGCTCATATCTACCCTTCTTGCACTCATTGGAGTACCACATCTATATCACTACCACTGAAACCATGAGTTCTACCTCCAGCAAACGCAGCCGTAGCGAGGAGCCTCATGAAAAATATAAAAAGGCACGATACACCTACCAGCAAAATGCCAATGGTTCAAAACACCACAAGAGGAACAGCAGAAATAATGCTGCTGGTTCTTCAGGGCCCTCAGTCAATGATCTCAAGAGCAAAATACGAGCCACCAAGAGACTATTAGAGCTGTCTCTTATACACATCTGACGCTGCCGACGACTCCTTACGTGTAGA
>OJKM01000070.1_pt1 | contig 15008 bp, 19 predicted proteins | sample 1596631 | NCBI WGS metagenome assembly OJKM01 (sample SAMEA3904683, study PRJEB24821) | metagenome | biome: Builtin; feature: hospital; material: surface | place: USA | collected 2013-06-06 | reverse complement strand
ATCCTCTCTGGTCTCGTGGGCTCGGAGATGTGTATAAGAGACAGGTCTTGTCCTGCTGAATTGTTCTTCCTTCTCTCCTCGTCTTCTTTCTATACACAGATATCCACCATGGCAGACGCTACAAACGGCAACGGCGCTGGTGCCGTTGGCAACGAGAACATCAACACTGATATCATCACCCTCACCCGGTTCTTGACTGAAGAGCAGTCAAAACACCCAGAGGCTACCGGTGACTTCACGTATGAACTCCCATATGTCCCAATTGCAGCGTAATGCCGTTTTATAGATTGTGTGTACTAACTGCTTTGACAGTCTTCTTTGCCATGCTCTCCAATTCTCCTTCAAGTCCATCGCATACTACATCCGTCGTGCCACCCTGATCAACCTCACCGGTCTGGCTGGCTCCTCCAACACCACCGGAGATGACCAGAAGAAGCTTGACGTGATTGGCAATGATGTCTTCGTTGCCGCCATGCGGGGATCAGGCAAGTGCCGTCTCCTTGTCTCCGAGGAGGAAGACCAGGCTATCATTTTCGATGAGAGCCCCAATGCCCGCTACGCTGTCGTCTGCGACCCCATTGACGGCTCCTCAAATCTTGATGCCGGTGTCTCTGTTGGCACCATCTTCGGAATCTTCCAGCTCCCTGACGAGATCCTCGGAGCCGGCAAGACAGTCACAGCCAAGGACGTCCTCCTGCCTGGAACCCAGCAGGTTGCCTCTGGTTTCACCATGTACGGCGCCTCTGCCCAGCTCGTTATGACTGTGAAGACAGGAACAGTCAACGGCTTCACTCTCGACAATGCTCTTGGTGAATTCATCCTTACCCACCCCAACATGCGCATCCCACCCAGCCGCTCCATCTACTCCGTTAACGAAGGAAACTCAATGTACTGGCCTGAGTGGGTCAAGAAGTACTTTGAGGAACTCAAGTACCCCGAGACCGGCAAGAAGCCCTACAGCTCCCGATACATTGGTAGCATGGTTGCTGATGCTTACCGAACCCTGCTGTACGGTGGTATCTTTGCTTATCCGGCTGATTCTAAGAGTCCAAAGGGCAAGCTCCGTATCCTGTACGAGTGTGCCCCCATGGCTCTCATCTTTGAAAATGCTGGTGGTTCAGCTATCAATTCTAAGATGGAGAGATTGCTGGAAATAGTGCCAGAACATATACATGACAGAAGTGGAATCTTCCTCGGCAGCAAGAACGAGGTAGAGAAGGTCATGGGAATTAACAAGCGATTCGAAGCTGCTGGCTCTAGCTAGATGAGCATGTAAATAAATGAGCTAAAACCAAAAAGATACGTTAAAGCGAGGAGTTTTTGATTATCATCTGTTCATTACCCATTCGATAACAAGAATAAGACACCATTCGAATATATACATCTGATTACTATCATTCATGTTGCTCTAATACTGATATCCGTCTATTGCCATAATATGCTGAAAATCACTCCATGCCTCGCCAAACAAGCCTTTTTAACTCCGTGATATCCCGACAACCAAACCTCCAGCGCCATGTATGCATCGTAACTGGACCCAGAGAAAGAGATGAAAAATGCTTAGAAAACGACATTAATCAACCTGATCTGCCGAAGTATGGGGTCGAACAGCATCTGAACAAGGAGAAACAACATTCACACTACCCCTAGCCACCGATTCTTGAATAACCGGCAGCTTTTTAGGTGGTAGCAAAGTGGTGTGGATCGGTCTAACGGGTCTTGAGACCTGAGACGAGTAATGACGAGGAACAGATTCTGATCGCAGAGCTTGTATCCTCTGAGGACGGGTGTGTAGGCGTGAAAGAAGATATTTATACTGTAGTTGGGCGCTAGCAGACTGGAATGGCTCTGGTGTAGTGTATGTTGGCTTGTTGGTAGTGTTTGCAGTAGCGCTGGGCCTTGTGATCGTTGATTGAAGTGCTGGCGGTGAATTACTGGTGTTGACATTAGTGTTGATTCGTAGGGCCGGATGAAGGAGCTCCTTTTCCAAGGATAGTGCCGGTGACGTAGTTCTTGTAGTTGGAACTGGGAATGCTTCTGGAAAGTGTTAGTACATACATACATCTACTCTCTATTAGTGTTATGCGTAGTAACGTACCAATGTCCCGTGGAGTAGATGCTTTCTTCTCTTTATACCGTACAATAATAATGCGGTATAGAACGACCAGCAGACCCAGGAGAACTAGAAATATCAACACCTCTGCTACTATTATGAGTAGCACGATCGTTTGTGAAGTGAGCATGATGATAAAATAGTAATAATGGTAGTAGGCAGTAGTACAGGAGTACTAAAGTTGTTTGAGAGTATTGAAGCAGGACGGTATCCGTACTTGGATTTGATGTCAATTGACTACCCTACCAACGAGGAATTGGTACCTCTTTATCTATCATCTGCAAGCTCATGGCGATGAGCCCCCTCGAGCTACTATCAATAACACATCGACCCATGACAGCTCTCCAAGCTAGCCGGCATACGCCTCTATGCATCGCGTCCGCCAGGGTCCGGAGTAACCCCTCTTCTACCGAACTAATGTACGGTGTAAACAAAATGAGGGGAACTCAGTAAGATAAATCCACCTGGACGCATTATTCACACTGCATCAACCAGGGTATCTTGGGGCCATAGCCAGTGACATCGTACCTTGCGTCTACAGCCTGCGTCATGTTGTCCTATTTTTACCTTTCGGCCCATGCCGCTACGGGTGGCAGTGCGACCAGGAAAGAGAAAAACCACCAGGGGTTGCCGCGAGCTGTTCTATTTTGGCCGTGACGGCCCCCTTGACCCCGGGTCGACTTTGCAGAAGAAACGCTGAGTAACGCGCTAAGGATGAACTGAATATACAGCTGTTGCTGAAGATAAAACACTTCGGATAGAAGTTGTCTCAAGAGTCTGCAGCAGTAGTTAGTTGAGTGTGTTATTATTTTTGATGTTGAAGATGTTTCTGCTTAGTCAGGCACAGATGGCAAAACAACGCCAAGACCTCGGGACAACGTCGTCTATCAAAATGGCTGCTTCTTCATCGTCGACTTCGTGCGCTTCAGCGTCCCACAGACGACGTTATGCCCCTTCTGCCCTGGAGAAGAGTTTGTCCGACTGACGATAACCATGGCCGCGACTGGTCCGGCGCCTTCTACTGTCGTGGACAGCACTAGTGCTAGCATAGCACCCAGCGCGGCTGTGGCAAAGCCATGCCACAATTGCAGACGTCGAAGGCTCAGGTGTGACCGTTCTTTGCCATCCTGTCAAAAATGCATTAAGAAGGGAGAGAAGTGCCTAGGCTACGGTAAACTGCTCGTCTGGAACAGAGGCGTGGCAAGCCGTGGAAAGATGATGGGAAAGTCCTTCCATGTCCCCGACCAGGCGGCGGCTTCCACTGCGGTGTCCGGGAACCAGGAACTTTGTCTACCCCTGAAGTACCGTTTTGTCCCTAGCAATATGCCTGACGGTGAGGCTGAGGCTGAAGCAGAAGCGGAGGCCTCTGACAACGAAGGGGAAACCTCCGTATCAATTAATCCGTGCCTGGTGGACCCGCTGTTCCAAGATCTTGACCGTTCATCTCGGTTCTACATCTCGCACTGTAATCATTAGCCTTGTTTATTTTATTATGTGTGCATAAAAATTGAATATTCAACAGAAATAGCTGACTACGAGTTTTAGTTACGGACCAGATGTGCCGTGATCTTGTAACATATGACGTTCCTAGGCACAATCCTTATCGTGGCATTGTTCCACTGATAAGGGACCATGCACTCCTGCTGCATGTCATCGTTGCCAATTCTGCTATTCATATATCAAATGTGATGTCAAAGGGCCCCGGTCTATTGAATGGAGTTCCTGGCCAATATCCTCATCATGATGCACTGATGGCAAAGCAGAAGACTCTCCAGCTTCTCAACCAGGCCATGAACGATATAGATGCTGTTGATCCAGAAGTTGTGCTTACGGCCATTCTACTCTCTATTAATTATGAGCTTGTGAGCTCTGGAAAGGATGATTGGAAGGTACATGTCGAAGGTGCCCAGAAACTTATCGACTACTTTGGCCTATCAAAACGCTCCAACATATCGTCTGCTATGAGTGCGTTGCGCGACCATGTCGTTTCTGACTGCCTCATGTAAGTCAAATAATTATCTCTCTTTCCCAAAAAATGCTTACCTTTACCCTATTATCTATTACGGAACCACACAAAAAGAAATCGAAAGCTTAATCTTTTGAAAACTAGCTACTACATCCTTGGTTCGACCTTTTCCGCTCGACAGCCAAATATGGGGTCAACGACGAGCCGCTACCCCTTTCTGGATGTGCTGCCATTGCTTGAGCGTGCAGAGGCCAACAGCTACATGTCATGTCCTGCATTTCTTTTACAAATAATGCTCTCGGCATCCCATCTGTCCAATCTGGACATGATTACCGGTTTTGAAGAAGAGCAAGCCCGCTACCTGATGGAGAGAGCTAGAACATTCAATATCGATGCTTGGGCGGCTTCCGTACAAGGCATCTCCTCCCACAATGATTTTGAAAGCCGTGTCCATGTAGCCTCGGCTCACAAGTCCGCAGTCTGTCTCTACATCCATCAAGCCGTCCCATCCGCAAACTTGATGGATGACGGCAGCAGAAAGCGCATTGTCGAAGATATAATTGGCCACCTCTCCTTCATTCTCCCCGGAAACTTGCTATTGAAAGGCACTTCTTGGCCCACTTTCATAGCCGGTGCCGAAAGTCGAGATCCAGCACAGCGGGCCTGGATAGTGGCTCGTCTTAATGACCTATGGGAGATGCTGCCCTGGGGCTATGTCCATACCGCCATTGAGATGCTGAAGGCAGTATGGGCGATGGAAGACACGGCTGTCGAAACGGCCAGCGGATGGCTTAAGAAGCTGAAGGGCCTCGGAAATGACTGGATTGTCGTTTGATATCTCACCTTTACCTTGCCTCTTCCCGCCGTCGACGTCGTTGCTCTTATATTCCACAGCTTGAGACAAGTGGTCGAGCCAAGCTTTATATCCAATGTACCTCTTGGCATTATTTCCTAATCAGGAAGCTTGGCGGCACTCTATGCATGGTTAGAGGTTACCTTATTTTCAGGACTCATGCTCGAGACGATTTTGCTCATCATATTTAAGCAAAGCAAATAAACCAGTTACCTGAGTACTAGCTGCAGATGGAGGGTTGTATCAGTACCCTTTTTTTGTTCGCTATCAGTTTGCAGCAGCCATGGAAGAGGCCCAGCCTATGAATCACGAGCAGGGTCAAGCTCAATGCATCCTATCACAGCCGGCTCATAGTCTTCCATATGAAGTTGTCATTAAGGAGATAGGCTCCGACGCAGAGAATGGTTTGAACAGCTCAGAAGCCCAGAGACGATCAGAAAAGTATGGGAGAAATGACCTCGGGAACACGGAACCTGTCCAGCCTGCAAAAATGTTACTCCGCCAGATTGCAAATGCCATGACATTGGTAAGGCCTAAGTTTACCCCTTGGAATATACATAGAATGACTCCGGCTAACATGACAAATAGATTTTGGCCATGGCTATGGCAGTGAGCTTTGGTATTAATGCGTGGATTGAAGGAGGTGTGCTAGTAGCAGTCATCCTCATCAATATCAGCATTGGCTTTGTCCAGGAATACCAGGCAGAAAAGACTATGGGCTCGCTTCGATCATTGAGTTTCCCAACAGCATGTGTGGTACGGGATGGGCGTCAAATTATTATTGCGACTGCAGAAATTGTACCCGGTGACATAGTAGAGATGAAGACTGGTGACACTGTCCCAGCAGATGTGAGGTAACTAATGTGCTCTCTGTGGCGTAGATATATTCTATACTAACTTTGTGTAGGCTCATAGAATCCGTCAACCTGGAGACAGATGAGGCTCTGCTCACTGGCGAGTCCCTGCCAGTGCGGAAAGATGCCGATGCAACTTTCAGTGATGATACTGGACCTGGTGATCGTCTTAACGTCTGCTTCAGCTCATCAATTGTTACCAAAGGTCGCGCGAGAGCCATCGTCTTTTCAATAGGTATACATACAGAAATCGGATCCATTGCGGCTGCACTTCGGGCAAAGGGTACGCGGCATAGGCATGTAAAGCGTAACCCAGACGAATCTGCTAGTTATTATCGCTATATTCAAGCTGGCTCTTTAACCGTTTATGATGCTATTGGCGAGATTTTGGGACTAAATGTTGGTACGCCGTTGCAGAGAAAGCTTTCCAAGCTTGCGCTCATGTTACTCGGAACTGCAGTCATCTGTGCTATTATTGTTCTTGCTGCAAATAAATTCAGCAACCACCAGGAAGTAATTGTTTATGCAGTGGCCACCGGCCTAAGTATGATACCGTCCTCCTTGGTGGTAGTCTTGACCATTTCCATGACAGTTGGAACGAAACGGATGGTGAAAAGACATGTCATTGTACGAAATTTGAACTCTTTAGAAGCTCTTGGATCAGTTACTGGTAAGTAGCCCTTTGCTTCTTTTGTACACCGATAGAAGCTAACATTTGGAAGACATCTGCTCTGACAAAACTGGCACTCTTACTCAAGGGAAAATGGTGGCGCACAAAGCATGGGTACCTGCACGAGGTACATATTCAGTCGGTCAAACAAGTCAGCCATTCAACCCGAGGGCTGGTAAGCTGTACCTTGAACACAAACAACCACACAAAATAGATTACACAAAGAGCAAAGATACTTCTGAGTGTGAATATACCAAAACAGAGAACGATTGTCCACTTGATGAGTTCCTCAAAGTTGCATCATTGGCCAACCTTGCAGTTGTTCGTGAAGCTGCTACTGGAGACTGGGAAACACATGGTGACCCCACGGAAATCGCCATTCAGGTCTTTGCTACTCGCTTCAACTGGAACCGTGCTCAACTAATTTCTGGAGACAAACCGGCATGGACTCAACTTGCTGAGTTTCCATTTGACTCGGATGTTAAGAAAATGTCCACTGTCTTTAAATCATCGACGGGCGACATGTTCGTCTTTACTAAAGGGGCTGTTGAACGAGTTTTGTCATCATGTTCAGCTATTGAAAGCGTTGACGGTTTGGAGTTGGAGGCCATAGGCCCCGAGATCAAGGGTGACATTCTAGCTAACATGGAAGCCTTTGCTGCACAAGGTCTTCGTGTTCTTGCTCTCGCTAGCAAACCACTTTCAGCCATAAACTGTAAAAACTTAGACCTGGATCGCAAAGAGGTGGAGCATGACTTGGTTTTCCGTGGTTTAATTGGACTCTACGACCCTCCCCGCGCGGAATCTGCGCCTTCAGTGCGTCGCTGCCACGAAGCCGGTATTTCTGTCCACATGTTAACAGGCGATCATCCAAGCACAGCGAGGGCAATTGCCACAGAAGTAGGGATTCTTCCATCTCATACCGATATGCTGAGTAAAGCCACCTTTGATTCCATGGTTATGACTGCCCAGCAGTTTGATAAGCTGTCAGATACCGAGATTGATACCCTCCCTGAGCTCCCCCTGGTAGTAGCACGATGTGCACCCAACACCAAGGTTAGAATGATCAATGCACTACATAGGCGAAACAAATTTGCAGCCATGGTAACATAACCCCCAATCTGCTTACCCACAAATCACAAATAAGCTAACTGTGCCAGACGGGTGATGGGGTTAATGATTCGCCTTCTCTTAAGAACGCTGATGTTGGTATAGCCATGGGTTTAGCCGGATCTGATGTCGCAAAAGATGCATCAGATATCATCTTGACCGATGATAACTTTGCTTCAATTCTCAATGCTATCGAGGAAGGTCGGCGAATATTTGATAATATACAGAAGTTCATATTACATGTTCTCTCCCAGAATTTCGCACAGGCCATAGTTCTACTTCTTGGTCTTGTGTTCAAGGATGCGGATAATTTATCTGTTTTCCCATTGAGCCCTGTTGAGATTATTTGGCTTGTTATGATTACTTCGGGGCTTCCGGATATGGGACTCGGTTTTGAGCAGGCGACGATGGATATCATGCAAAGGCCTCCACATAAGGTAAGTCTAGAAACCCATCGTATCTCTCTTCATTCTAGTATGCGGCGGTTTCAAGTCTAGTTACTAACTCTGTAATTAAGCGTGGCATTTTTACTTGGGAGGTCATGTTAGACATGGTTGTCTACGGCACTTGGGTTGCCGCGTTGTGTCTAGGAGCCTTTACACTAGTAATCTACGGCTTTGGAGATGGTTACCTTGGAAAAAACTGTAACAAGGTCTACGATGGGTGTGAACTAGTCTTCCGAGCACGAGCAACTACCTTCGCATGCTTGACATGGTTCGTCCTCTTCCTAGCCTGGGAGATGGTTGATATGCGCCGCTCATTCTTCAACATGCGGCCCTCGTCTTCATCATCCGGTATCGCTTCACAGTGGTGCCGCGATATTTGGCAAAACCAGTTCTTGTTCTGGGCAAATATCTCCGGGTTTGTCATCGTTGTTCCACTCTTATACATTCCCATTATAAATAGGAAGGTTTTCCGTCATACAGGCATAACGTGGGAATGGGGAATCGTCCTGGTAGGTACGGTGTTGTTTTTCGCTGGGGCAGAAACATGGAAGCTGGCGAAGAGGGTGTACTTCAGGCGGAAGGCACGTTTGGTTCCTGGGGTTGGTAAACAAAAACCTGACATTGAGAGCAGCATGTTGGTATACCGAGAGAAGTAGAGTGGGCGGCATATTATAGATTGCACATATACATAGACTATTGTTGATGATAAATGCATAAACGCAATTCATCATGTATATTCATGCTTCTATGGGTATATAGTTTACAGGGAGGCCGTGTCTACTTCTACTTCCCGCTTTTTACGTCTATCTAACAGTACATTGACTGTTGTAGTAAGTATATTCCAGTGCCTCGAGGAGGCCGACATAATGTATGCACATCCCCAGGGCTACCATAGAATGGAAGATAGTGTGGGAATGCCCCCAGATATCGAACTTCCCAGGAAACCATCGTTCAGGAATTTGTCTCTGTTGATATCTCGTTAGTTCAAGAACACACATGAACCACGAATGCTTTGACAGGAAAGCTGAGGCTAATCTCAGCCTATAGGCATGGGAAAGTTTAGACAGCATGGGAATTTCTCACCTCATATATGAAAGCCGCGAAAGCGATCATGGCGCCTTCAGTGAGATAATAAGGCAGGCCAACATTCATACTTCGCTTTAGTCCGTAGAGAAATAGAGCATGCGTAATAGGCGCAAATGCAGAGAGGCCAGTGCAAACAAACACGGCAACACGAAATCCTCTCCACTTTTGGTCTTGGAATTTGGACGACAGCAGTATGGTCGCTGTCAACGAGCCAAGGACAACAATCTGTAATTCTCGGTTGTTAGCTGATGTATCCAGCCGGGTATATATATCTACTTTAGTAGACACACCATAGTCCAGTATAATCGCTGAAGGTAAGGCTCGCAGTAGAATCCAAAATAGATTCCACTGATAAAGCAGCCCTGTATGAGAGTGATGATTCCCATGTAGTCACATAATAGCCATCGTTTAGCTATTGGTGCGGAATGGTTCAAGAAGGTATGGTATAGTGAAGAAGCCCCCAGACACAAGACGACAGTTGAAAGGAAAAGGGAGAGAATGAGTCCGTCGCCTTTACTCAGAGTGTTATATCTGGACGGAAGGTAGATATTCACGAGATACCAGTGCAGAGCAACGTAGGCCACTGCTGGCAAGAGGTGACTGTAGATGTTGCAGGATTCGTTGTGGAGATAAGTCCAGCTGTGCAAGCAGCGAATGGCTGATCGAGACTCATGACGATAACCCGTTAGAATGAACTGGTTCCCTTCAAACCAGCTTGGGGTCTCGTCAAATTTCAGAAGACGCTCAGGCGGTTGGATCGGTGGTGAATCGAGCCGTGGGGGTGTTAAGGCCGAGTCGGCCAATTTTTGTTGTGGCATGGGGAAGAACACTCGGACAGCCGTAAATGATGGTATATATAGTTACTCGGGCGAGAGAAACACGAACTTCGACGGTGTGCCATACACGAAATCCGAAGATTGATATCATGTCTTTTTCCTTTCCACGTTGAAGGTCAACCAAGCGGGAAGCGGGATTTGCGCTTCAAAAGGGGTTAACTAACTAGTTAGTTAACTAGTTAGGTAACTTAACCGCCGCACTAATCCAGGCGCTTTCACAATCGCAGTAACGGTATGCTAGACTGCTCACACTTGGCCTGCGAATCCCCCTAGCAGCTGCTGGATGTTACACATGGGGATTCAGAAGAATGAAACAGTCCTGACGCCAGGCAGTTTATAACTAGCTGGCCCGGCCGCTGTGCCGACTTTCATCCATTTCAACCTTATTCCGTACATCTACGGAGTACTTATTTCAGTTTTTTTACCACGTGGAGCTTGACACTGAATTGAGTCCAGGTACGGCGAACAAAAGTTAGACGGCAGCCTCTCATAAGCAACAGATTTCAAGGAGCCCAGGTTCCTGTGGAGACTCTAGTGTCCATCAACCTTGGTACCGAATAGTCCTTGTGGATAAGCGGCCATAACTTCTCCTTTGTCTGCGGGGACCAAAGCTGGCTATCGCACACCACACAAGCAGGAAATACATCCTTCTTGTCTAACAGACGCTGTGCTGTGGAGGAAAATATGCTGTCGAACTTGTAAGACTATTCTTCTGAGATTTGAAGGCTGAAAAACGTATGAACAGCTGATGACATAATACAAATTTATATTGAGTTTTAGGCTCAACACCTTAATCACTGCTTCATTATTGGCTAAAGCCACCGCAAGTCCCACTTAAAGCTCTATAATGGGCAAAATAATCCCTTACTAAGCAGATAACCCCCTTCTTCCGCTGCCCCGTCCGCTTCTTATGCCGACGGTTGTATCAGCCGTTGTGTCGCCACATTTTCGTCTCCCGGCCTTGATCGCTAACAGGAGGAAGAGATTTCTCGAGATGTTGACCCAACGAGCAGATCAGCAGACTCCCCCGCCCCGCAAAAGCCTATATCACCATCTGGGGCAGCAGCCTGTGAACGGGACAGCTGGAGGGATTACTCCGCTGTGGTATCAGCCTATCCAAAGGGCTTAACAACAAAAACAAACCCAACACCTGGCCATGGGGGGAGCACCTGGAGCTGAAGAACTGGATAGGGGCCCTTATGAGAGCAATATCTTTCGGCGTAAGTTAGAGAATTAAAATGGACGCGCAGGAACTAGTAGCTGACTTTTCCACAGCGGAATCAAATCTTGCGTCGTATATACCAGGGGGATACTCTCCTTCGAGATGTATGAAACTCAGTGGCATGCCAATGGTGTATGCCATTTATGCATACGCCGGTTGTGCAATTATGTTTTTTGGTTATGATACGGCTGTTATGTCCCAGGTCAATATAAACCCTGACTATCTGCGAACAATGGGAGTTGCTGGCGGTACAGATCGCGATGCTGCAGCGATTGGAGGGCTTGTTAGCTTGTGGTTTGGTGGCTTTGCCATTGGTATGTCCATTATACCCTACCATTAATGAATAGTACTGCTCGTATTTACAAAATGGTACTAATTTAAAGTAACCGAGCAGGAGCAATGATGGTTGGATATACAGCAGACAGAGTAGGTCGGCTTAAAACAATCCAGTTTGGATGCATCTGGGGAATCCTCGGAGCTGTGCTCCTTGCCACCGCCCAAAACATTTCTTGGTTTGCCTGTGCTCGGGTTATAAGCGGTATTGGGTGCGGTTACTTAAACACCATAGTTCCAGTATGGACTTCAGAGCTTGCTCCGGCTAACATGAGAGGTGCATTTGTTGCTGTTCAATTTACACTTGCTATGGTTGGATCTGCCTTGTATGAACCCTCGTCTCTCCACCCTTTCGCCAAGTATCTACTAACGGAAGCTTCAGAGTTTATTGGTTAGAATATGCTTGCGTCAAGACCCGGTCGCTCTCCTTTGCCTGGAGGTTTCCAAACGCTTTCCAAATCATTTTCCTTCTCGTTCTTCTCGCTTTTGGACCATTCTATCCAGAATCTCCCCGCTACTTGGCTAAAATAGGGAAAATCGACCATGCAAAATCCATCCTACAAAAATGTCGCATTGACCCTAATGAAGAGAATATTGATAACGAAATGGAAGAAATCCTTGATGCCATTCGACTCGAGGCATCAGACTCCAACCCCAGCTTCTATAATATGCTTTTCACCTCGGACAAACTCCATACTCGTCGCCGAGTTTTCCTAGGCGCTGGAGTACAAATAATGCAGAAGTTCACTGGCATCGACTTCATTGCTGTCTATGCTCCTAATATTTTTGCTTTCTCAGGGTTTAAGGGGGATACCCCTGCTTTACTTGCCGGAGGTAACTGGTTTGGATACATCCTTGCACTTGCACTGTCTATCTATTTGTGCGATCATGTTGGCCGTCGGAAGATGATGCTGTCTGGTTGTACTCTTATGGGAATTGTACTCATAATTGGAGGGATCTTATCACAACAAACATTGAAATATGCTGCACTCGACCCGGGGAAGGCCAACAAGTTCGGGGCTGGCGTTGCCGCCATTCTATATGTATACACCTTCATCTACGGTTCAACTTGGTTGACTACATGGTAGGTTTATCTTTCGCCATACTTGTGAAATACTGCTAATGACTCTAATAGCTGGGTTTATCCAACGGAGGTATTCCCACTAGCAACAAGAAGCAAAGGCACCGCAATTGCCACGTTCGCCTTTTCAGTAGCTGGAGGTACCATCAATATGATTATTCCATATTTGATAAGTGCAATCGGCTTCTGGGTTTTTATCCTATTTGCCCTTATTAACCTTGTGATGTTGGTACCAATTTACCTTTTCTACATTGGTAAGCCTTCTGTACTATCACTCCGCTTCTTGGGATAATGATACTAATGTTATTTACAGAGACGGCAAATAGGCACTTGGAGGATCTAGATCTATTGTTTGCAAGCAAAAGCAGCTTCGTTTGGCGCGCAGAACAGGAGTTTGCTGACGCCAAACGTCCTCAAGGGGCTAGCCACGATGCAACCAATTGAATTCTCTAATATCTTAGTAATCTCTAAACTCAGCTTTTTAACTAGCATCATACTTAGATATAAAGAATATCCATCATGTTAGCATAATACAGCCTTTCATCAAGAGACTCCTATCTTCCACTGTTGGAAAACACGACTGTCGAAGCCTATTAACCCGCCCTTGTTATGGATGCATAAATAAAACCAAAAAGAACGGCCTAAAATCATGCATGAGTGCTTCTCGCCTAAAATGAAGCTCTATCCGGGAACGCAGTTTTCGCTGTTTCCAAGGCAAGGGCTTCTAAGAAGCGAGTGGCATCCTCATTGACAGGAGGAAGTAGGTTGCTTGCTGCGGTAAACTGGCATGTGGCTATAGTATGGATTCTCTTGGTCCTTAGTTTAGGTATTCTATATGCTAAGCATAGATAACCCACATTACCCGAAGAGGTCTAGACGTTCGATAGATAGCTTCAAGGAGTCGAAATATATTTATCAGGAATATATAACGTGGCAGACGTGTATATAATACATCGCACTGTATGGATAGCAAGGAAAATGCTAGTTCTTCCAAAGAAAGACGTGATTATAGATAGCTGGCAATACGTTGAAGACAAGAAAACCGGAAATAAGATACAAAATGAAAGGACAAGAATACACGACATTAGTCTACCGGATCCTCTTGCAGAATAGCTTCGAAGCTGAAAGGTGTGAATGGTATACCGTCACCAATGAAATGTTTGCTCATTGCTTCGACCCAGTGGAGACGGAGAGAGTGAAGCATAGCACTGGTTCCTTCCATCACACAGAGAATGGAGATGGTAAGCACGAACCAGAGATAGAACGTAATCACAGTCATGATCACTCGGAGGGTTGGCGAGGTTTGGAGGAAAGCGTTGCTGAGAGTCATGGTCCAAAGGACGGAGGAAAGCTGTTGATGGGCAAGAGAAAGAGCCCAGAGACGGAGGTAGGAGGCAGTGTGAGATACACAGTTAAGACAGAATTCTAATATTATCAGGTCAGCAGCTGCCTCACAATGTGGAAAGTACGGCCAAATTGGTAAACAGAAATGCGAGGGAAGTGCATACCAATAGTATGAATGACTTGATGAATCATCTCTTCTGAAAATTCGAACTCATGATGCTCTTCACCTTCACCAATATCTTCAGTCACCATTCCGATGCCTTCTTCTCCATCACCCATGCTGTCGCGCTGGCCAGAGATCAGGTTTTGATGTTCATCGTCATCATCTACAGCACTAGTGTGAGCAGCTTCATTTAAGCCCCTATAACCAAGGGCACGGGCACGGTTGTGTTCCCAGCGGAGATAAAGAGGCTTGAGAAGGAGGAGTATTGGGACTTGGATAAGAGCTACAAAGAGTAGAATCTTTTGAACAGTAGCCTGGCCAGGGTAGAGCTCATCATCAACACGGCCGGGCTGTAGGAACATAAAGATAAGCATGTTCAAAAGTCCAGGAGCTGGCAGACCGAGGCCATTCCAGTCAACAGACCACTTGTAAATGATGGTAAAGACAAGGTATCCAAAGATGGACTGAAAGAAAATCATTCCAGGAACAAAATTTCCCCATATCTCAATGGGTTTCTTGAAGTGGCGGGCATTGACAAAGGACTGGCAGAGGGAGTATGTCATCTGATAGTAACGTTAGAAACTTCGAAACAGCTTCAAGTAGGAAACAGCGACGACACTTACATGTGACCAACCGAGAATGATACTCAGTTTCATCTTGTAACTGTTGGTGAAGAGCAGGTTGTTGTCTGCACCGTGCCATCCCCAATCCAAGCCAAATGGATATCTGTAAGAGCCTTTGAGCTCAGCAAAAACAGTTTCATTTTCGGTAAAGTCCTCTGGCCAAGACCAGGCACTCTGGAAGAGGTCCATTGACTTGGAAAATATATCGTTGTAAATCAATCCAGTGTACATAGCAAAGATTCCCATCATTAACATGATATATCTGCCAGAGAATGCCATGGAACTCAGCTCATCAAGTTTGGTCTTTC
>OJKM01000069.1_pt1 | contig 15020 bp, 18 predicted proteins | sample 1596631 | NCBI WGS metagenome assembly OJKM01 (sample SAMEA3904683, study PRJEB24821) | metagenome | biome: Builtin; feature: hospital; material: surface | place: USA | collected 2013-06-06 | reverse complement strand
GTGTATAAGAGACAGGGATTAGTAGCACGGAACCATGCCTCCTCGGAAGAAGATGGTAGGTCCGAGTGTCGGGAGTGTGGCAAGCAATGTAGGTGTGATAGTGACTCAATTATTCATATCCGCAAAGTCGCAGACAGAATGCTAACCGTCTAATACAGCTTACATCTTCCCCAGGCGCTCGGAGACGATCTTCTGGGAATGCTGCCGGAAGACTTACAGAAGATCCGCACGATGCAGAAGCTCATAAAAGGAGACGTAACTCAAATGCGCAAAAAAGCAGACGATCTGATGTACGCTTTTGGGTTTCTATTTTACCGTATAAGAAGTTGCGAAGTGTTCTAACGAAGGCATAATGCAGGACTTTGAGGCCCTCCTCGAACCATTTTATTACGATAAACACTTGACCGACCCAATCAATACCGAAAGAGATAAATGGAACCTGTTACCGGCATTTCTCAAAGTCAAAGGCCTCGTCAAGCAGCATATTGACTCTTATAATTACTTCGTTGAAGTCCAACTCAGGAAAATTGTGCAGTCCAGCGCAGAGATTCGCAGTGACATTGATCCAAAGTTCTATATCAAGTATGTTGAAGGTGCTTGCAGGAACTTGCGCAAAGGCTGACTTTTATTCCTTTCAATCGCAGATTTCATGACATATATCTTGGAACACCTCGGCGAACCGACGAAGAACAGTCAGGCATCAAGGCTGATTCCACAATAACCCCAAACGAATGCCGGCTTCGGGATATGACCTATGCTGCGCCTATTTTGGTTGACTTCGAATATGTCCGTGGCCGTCAGCGAGTTAAGCGAAACGGTACTGCGATTGGCCGTATGCCTGTCATGCTCCGGAGTTCTAAGTGTGTGCTATCAAATAAGTCGGCACGGGAGATGTATACATTACATGAATGCCCTCTTGACCCCGGCGGATACTTCATTGTTAACGGTACGGAGAAGGTCATTTTGGTGCAAGAGCAGCTGAGCAAAAACAGAGTTATTGTCGAAACAGATCCAAAGAAGGAAATCGTACAGGCTTCAGTGACAAGGTATGTTTAAAAGAAGTTGGTATATATAACTTTTCTGGATTGCTTTTACTAATGTACGACATATAGTTCTTCGCACGAACGAAAGTCCAAGAGCTATATCATTATGAAAAAGGGACGCATCTACCTCCGACACAACGTTTTGAATGACGATATTCCGATTGTTATTCTATTGAAAGCCATGGGAATACAATCTGATAAGGAAATGTTGCTGTTAGTTGCTGGGGTTGATATGGAATACCAGGAAGACTTTGCGATAAACTTCGAAGAAGCTGTCAAGCTGAGTATATACACCCAGCAACAGGCTCTTGAATACTTAGGTGCACGTATCAAGATCAATCGGAAAGCTTCAGGTTTTGGGCCTGCACGCCGAAACTATGTTGCGGAAGCTATCGAGGCCATATCTTCTGTTATAATATCCCACGTCCAAGTGCAAGATATGAACTTTCGGCCAAAAGCTCTCTACGTTACTCACATGGCCCGGCGTGTGCTCATGGCAAAACTTGACCCAAGTTTGGTGGATGATCGTGACTATGTTGGCAACAAGCGACTGGAGTTAGCTGGTCAGCTCCTGGCATTGCTGTTTGAAGATCTTTTCAAAAAATTCTGTTTCGACATCAAAATGAACATAGACAAGGTCTTGAAGAAGCCAGTACGAACTGAAGCCTTCGATGCATACCCGGTCGTTGCTATTCATGGGAATCATATCACCCAGGGAATGAACCGTGCAATTGCAACCGGTAACTGGAGCTTGAAACGTTTCCGAATGGAGAGAGCCGGTGTCACCCATGTTCTAAGCAGGCTGAGTTATATCGCTGCACTCGGTATGATGACCCGAATAAGCAGTCAGTTCGAGAAGACACGCAAGGTTTCCGGTCCTCGTGCACTTCAACCCTCGCAGTTTGGCATGCTCTGCACCTCGGATACCCCAGAAGGTGAAGCGTGTGGGCTTGTAAAGAATCTGGCACTCATGACGCATATCACCACAAACGACGAAGAGGAACCTGTCCAGAAACTTGTCTTTACTCTTGGTGCAGAGGATATACAAACTGTTGGAGGCAGAGAATGCTTCGGTCAGGGTGCTTATATTGTATTCATGAACGGATCCCCGATTGCGTTGACTAGGCGACCAAAATATTTCCTCAATGCTTTCCGGCGTCTACGACGAATGGGCAGGATATCGGAATTTGTCAGTGTGTTCATCAACCATAACCAGAAATGCGTCCATGTTTCCACCGATGATGGTCGTATTTGCCGCCCATTGATTATTGTCGAAAAGAAACGATCGAGGGTTACAGCCCGACATTTAAGTGCTTTACGAAATGGCACGATGGATTTCGACGATTTCCTCTCTAACGGGTTGGTGGAATATGTTGACGTCAACGAAGAGAACGATGCCAATATTGCCGTCTACGAGAGAGAGATAGACGCAAACACAACACACCTAGAAATCGAACCATTTACAGTCCTGGGAGCCGTTGCAGGACTGATACCTTACCCCCACCACAATCAATCTCCTCGAAATACCTATCAATGTGCTATGGGTAAACAAGCCATAGGCGCGATTGCTAATAACCAATTTCTTCGTATCGATTCTTTGCTCTATGCCATGGTATACCCGCAGAAGCCGATGGTGAAAACTCGAACCATCGAGTTGACAAACTACGACAAGCTTCCAGCAGGACAAAACGCAATGGTTGCCGTGATGAGTTACTCCGGGTACGACATTGAGGATGCTCTCGTGTTGAATAAGGGGTCGGTAGACCGTGGATTTGGGCGCTGTCAGGTCTTCAGAAAGTATTCGGCAAACCTCAAAAGTTATTCGAATGGGACGAAGGATAGACTCGTTGGTCCGACGAGAGAGAACGGAGTATCGATAAGGAAACACGGTCTTCTGGACAATGATGGCTTGGCTGCAGTTGGAGAGAAAGTCAGTCCCGGAGAAGTTTATATAAATAAGGAGACGCCAGACAATGCGCTTTCGTCCGGCATCACTGGCTCTGATGCAGGTTTACCAGTGAAGTATAATCCAACCCCCCAGACCTACAAACTCCCTGATTATAGCTACATCGACAAGGTAATGATATCCACTACGGAAGGTGAGAGCCAGCTTATCAAGGTTCAGACTCGGCAAACCCGACGGCCAGAAGTTGGTGACAAGTTTTCATCTCGCCACGGACAGAAAGGCGTTGTAGGAATCATTGCGGAGCAGGAAGATATGACTTTTACGGACACAGGCCTGGTCCCTGATATCATCATGAATCCTCATGGTTTCCCGTCTCGAATGACCGTGGGCAAGATGTTGGAGCTCGTGGCAGGGAAAGCCGGTATCATTTCTGGCCAATTTGGCTATGGTACCCCGTTTGGTGGCAGCCCTGTCGAAGAGATGTCTGCTATTCTTGTGGACCACGGGTTCAGTTACGGTGGAAAGGATTACTTGACCTCAGGTATCACCGGGGAGCCCCTTACGTACTATGTCTTCACCGGCCCGATTTACTACCAGAAACTCAAACACATGGTGCAAGATAAAATGCACTCACGTGCCCGTGGGCCTCGAGCAACGCTTACCCGCCAGCCCACAGAAGGTCGGTCTCGAGACGGAGGTCTTCGCCTAGGAGAAATGGAGCGTGACTGTCTGATTGCGTACGGTACAAGCCAGCTTCTACTTGAGCGGTTGATGATATCGTCCGATCGCCATGAGGTGGATGTTTGTGAGAGTTGTGGATTTATGGGCTATTCTGGCTGGTGTCAGCGCTGCAAGTCCTCCGTCGGGGTGGTGAAGATGGTCATACCCTATGCGGCCAAGTTGCTTGTGCAGGAGCTTTTCAGCATGAATGTTGTAGCGCGGTTAAGGCTGCAGGATGAGTTCCCCGAAGATCGAGGCATGTAGCATGTTTTATCGTAGCGACTTTCAAGTTGGCATTTTTTTTTTTTTTTTTTTTTTTTTTTTTTGTTTTTTTTTTTTTTTTTTTTTTTTTTTTTGGACTTTTGCATTTACGTGGGTTCGATTGAGTACTGGGACAAAAAGAGAGATAGATATCCAACATAACGAGTGTTCGCAATGTATATTAGTGAATGACATACATCAATGATAAACAAGCGGACGAAATCATTGGGTCTACTGCGCCTCCTAGCTAGGCAGTGCAGTGTTTCTGCCTTTACTTGGCAGCATCCATCTTCTGCTTTGCGAGTGATGCAACACTCTGTACATCCGATTGAGTGATGCTTCCAAACTGTTGTTTCCAGAACTCCCAGCGTTCAGGGCAAAGTCTTGCCTTGCCCTTATACAAGCTTCCGGCCGCGAGTGGCTGGCCTCTGTTTGGCTGCTCCTCTGTTTTTGCTGCCTCTTCCTCCTCTGCCTCTCTGGCAGCATCACCCTTTGCTTCTTCGAGTAAGTACTGACCGCTATACAGCATCCATTGTGCTGCAGCAGCAACGGCACACTTGTGGCTTTCTGCCGCCGTAGCCGGTGCCTCTTCAAGAGCAGACCGGAGACTCCAGACGGCAAAGTTGGACCAGTCAACCTGGTTGAGATTCAAGAGACGTGCTGCAAAGGCATTCTGGTTGATCCATCGCTCGGCCTCCTCAGAGCTGGGAGCCTTGTCATCACTTGATGGTCCTACAAGCGTATAAGCAGAAGCCAGGCCGACATTCTTCTTGTCCAGGGGACCGGCTTACCTATCCAAGCCTCTCTCATAGCCGGTCCGAGCAGAGGCAAATCAGCCCACATTCTAACGTTGCTCTATAAGGGTATGGAGATTAACATATTGCTTCGCTAATATAGGGCCCCCCATCTTGTCCGGTGATCTTATTGAATTGAACTCACCCCCCAGATCTCGATCTCAGTAGCCGGCAGCTCAGTCAGCGCTTTGATCAGCTCCACCAGGCGGTCCTGAGAGGCATGGTCACTTGGGATCTGCTTAGCGATCTCGATGATTGACTCCCAGATCTCCAGAAGAAAGCTTTCGTGGTCTTCCTTTGGCTTTCCACCATCAGACTGGCGCTTATCTGGTGTCAAGTCGTCAATCTCCTTGGCAGCAGCGGAAGGAGCTGTGCAGCTACCAGGCTGCAGGTATCCGTTGAGAACTTCGAAGAGATTTCTATGGACGATCCAAGGGTCACCATCTTCAAGAGATGGAAGACGGAGAGAGAGAGGTGCCATGCTGTCGCTCAGAGATGCTATTGCTGCTGCCTGTACAATCAGAAAATTGAGATGAGTAGTGTTTCGATGAAGCATGCAGCGGGGTAGTTGTTATATTCTTTGGCGGCCTTGAGGATCGAACCTCTCTTAGCTGACTAGTAACTGGTCTTCTGTATACTTTCTGCTCTGTCTGCATTGCTGGAGTGGGGAGAAGCCTGAGACCTACAAGCGACGACTGAGCATCGACCAAGGGCGCTGTGACGTGACATAGCTATTGGCTGCGGATAGCTGTCTCCGGTTCTTGGCCGGGAAAGTCGACCGGGCGCAAGGGAAGCGGGAGAAAGGTGTTTTCTGCCAGATGACAGGCATTGGTGAACCAGTTAGCCAGACAGACGCCAGAGTGTCCTTTTGCTGTTCTCTGGCTGGCTTCTATCCTGCTCTTTTTGGGCTGTCACTGGCTTCAGTGCCAATGTCTATCAAAGACGACCGACAACGACCTTAAGATACAGCCTTCTGGTTGACAAAGAGACCCCGTGGGTTTGGTTAAGGTTCGGGAGTGGGAGTTTAAAACGTTAACTAAATGCGCTGAAAATCTGACTGATGCTGAGATGCGGTGAGATCCTACCTCGCCTACTTACCAGTTAACCGCATATCGCTGGGAGGGACTTTTTTGCTCTGGTTCGTGTTCTGGATCTCCACTCCTACTACTGTCTACCTGCTGATATATTAAGTGCCTGTGATGACCTGTCTTAAGATCGCCCGATATGAAGACTACATGGGGTGGTTGGGAAAGCAGGAAAGGAGCAAACAGGGGGGAGCATAACAAGGAGATTTGCCACGGGCCCAGCAACGCCTGCATGGAGTAACTCAAAGAGTAAATAGATAGTAATTAATCATAATAAATATAATAAGTGGCCAATGGAAAAATGGGCGCTTGTCCGGAATTATGAGCATAATAACTATAACTGAGCGAGCTAAGCCAAGAGAAATTAGTTAGACACGCTTACCTAATGGAATATCGTGGCTAGTGAAAAACGGGAGCCCGATGGAAGCTCAGATGGCTTAACTAGCCGACTAGCTAACATTTGACTAACTAGTCAGTTAGGTTAGTTAACTACTTAGCTAGTTATTAGTTAGTTATTAGTGAGCTAGCTAGCGACATAGTTATGTGCTTACGAAGTAGTTAATTGCGCGATGATCTGTAGACCAACATCAGTGCTGGCAAAGCTGACACCCAACGAGCCAACGAGCCAACGAGCCAGGCTGCCTAGGGGACCGGGGAGAGAGCAGCATGGAGAGGAGTTTTCTCTCCCTTCGGCTGCAGTTGCTTAGATATCCCGGGGCTGCTGGCCAAACGCCCCGCTATCAGGGCCCTCGTTACCTTGGGGATTTGGAGACTGGCCAACCGTGTGCTAAACAGAGATCTGATACCCTATACTTACATGCTACAGGACAGGCTCCACATATCACTATAGGATACCACCTTTACAGGCTCTGTGAAGAGGATGTCTTTCTCCCTTTCTTCGAAGCCCAGCCGAGAATCAACATGCATGCCGGTCGACCTACCTACGCAGCAGCTTGACGCTGTACTGACAGATCAGCTGGCCAATACACAAGCAATTCGTTTGCATTCTGGACAGTTCAACAATTCACCGTCTAGCAATCTGTTGGCTATAACTCCCTTTATCCTTTTAGCCTTTGGAGAGGAGAAATGATGGTTAATCTACATCCTCGACAGAGTATCCCTCTTTCAGTATCAGTTTCCATCTTCATCTTGGGGGACGAAGTAGAACATGTTATCTTCCATGGTTACGAACTATAAATGACCACAAAATCGTTATCTTGGCCGTCACTTAAGTCTGCAGTTGGGCTTCAGTATTATAGCCAAGGCTAAGGCTGATATCTCGCTGGAGTCGTCCAGTTGCTGCTATCCTTCATCGCCATGCCTACGTCCGATTAAAATAGGTATCCAGCTCCCTAGTCACTTGGGTAACCTGGCTTCTACCCTACTTAGGGATAACCTTCCAACGGTCAAAGCCAAGGTAACCAACTGACCAAGATATCCTACAATCAGGCATGGCAATCCGACTGCTAGATAAGATGTTTTCTTATACCTTCGCAGACCGAGAAATCCGCCTAGAAATCTAGACATGCTTCTACATGGAACATTTACTATGCTATGTCTAGCAAGCCAGCTCATCCGGACCCGCCGATTCTCCTCGGATGCTGTATCTCACTGTCCCAAATCAGCCTGTGGTCTGCCCAAGACGATACGAATATTGCCTCTACCTTTCATCCAGATGACTGCTCAACTGCGACATCCTACTTGGCAAGATCTCCGGCATGGCCTAACGATTGTTCGATCCCACGATCCTAGAGGTTATCGAGAAGTATGGGAAAGATATGAAGAACGACGTCTATATAAAGAACCCTTCCTTCTCCTACAGAGTCTGCTTATATCCTCTCATCAACACACAGACCGTCGAACGCAACACAACAGCATCTTCACACTGCTCAATCCATTATACGAAACATCTTCCACAAACCACCTCTCGTCAAAATGGTGTCCTTCAAGACAATCCTCACCCTCTCCCTGATTGGCGCTGCATTTGCAACTCCCATTGAACAGCCAGCTGCAGAGCCCGTTGAAGGCTCTGACGCAGTTGCAAATTCCACTGACCCAACCGCAGGCGCCATTGAAGGGCGCGACGTGCTTGTAAGAAACATCCTTCGCCAGCTACTCAGTAACAAAAAGTCGGGACTGACAACTATATCCAGTACGTCCAATGCCATAACGTGGCTCTCCCGCCTGCCGCGCAGATAATCGAGGTTGCAAACGCTCAATGGCAGCTTGGCCACGCTCCGATCGAGACCGGCAAGTCTGGCTACCCTCACGACTTCCTGAACCTGCAGCACTTCCAGTTCCCTAAGGGCTGCAAAAACAAGAAACTCCGCGAGTACCCGCTCTTCCAGCGGCACCATAAAAAGTACGACTATGACTCTCGCCCCAAACAGGACCCAGGCCCCTTCCGCGTCATTGCTACTAAGGACACCCGACTTTACTGCGGCATCATCTCTCATGATGGAATGGGTCACAATCCAAACGCTGGACTCTTCCATCTCTGCAAGTAGATGTATCTCTTGCCACACATTCCGATTTCGAGGCCTTTGACGCACAACTGACTTGAGTGTTTATGTGGTGGAGGATCTAATGATGCCTGAAGTATTGTGGGAGATTGGGATGATTTGTCTGGAAATGCTTATTAGTCTGAAGTCTGACTTTCATCAATTAATACCCTTTAATAAGGGACTATAATGAACCTTAGGAATAGCTCCGCACTCTCATTGAATAGTTACCTGAATAAATCCGTTTGGCCGAACGAAACCAATTATTCTATACTCCATACACACACTAACAGTTCCGCTATTCGATAACTTCTACATACTCCACTCTTCTATAATTTCGCTAGATCCAACCAATAAAGTAGTAGCACGGGTATTATTGCGGCCATCACTTATTTGTGTCGATTTCCCATACTCATACGGCTCGACAACTGTTTCAAAGCGCACGCAGTCAATCGGGTTCAAGTAATTTCGAGATAATAAATCCCCTGCGCATCGGGGACTGCTTGGATATGTAGCGGAAGCTTCAAGTAGTTTGCCGGTATATAAAGAGTAAAGCTGTACTGTCGACAAATCGGTTGCTGTACCCAACCTAAGTTAGTATAGAGCTCATCAGGGGCTTCTGAGAAAAGTGAGACGTACCACAGGCCGCAAGCCCCAGTTCAGCAGAAACATCCAAGTCATTGAGTGTGTTATAGTTGATCTCGCCGAACCGAAGGTATGGTGTGCTAGATCGGTGACTCCGGCTATTTGGATCTAGATGACGTTGGACAGCTGCTCGTGTGAACCGCAGATCATACATATCAAGCTACGTATCGCATTGTTAGACCAGAAGCTCTAACTAGCCCCCCTTTCTTCCCCGTTCCGGTTTGAGGCAAATATGTGTATACGGGTTTGTGGAATTCTTAGATAAACTTACCGTATTATCAAACCCGGCAACGAGGACCTTCGAGTCGCCCACCATTTTCAGTTTTTTCACACCATGAGAATGCACCAGTCGTGTAGTCGAGGCAGCGCACCGCCAGTCCGTTAGAGCTACGGCTGAATTCCGCAGACCGACAATCACTTCGCTATTGCTTATCCAGTCAACTGCCATTATATCGGCTGGATAGACATTAAAGCGACCCATCGAGTGCATTCCATGTGCAGAGCTCACAACCATCAGCTCGTTGCCGTGCCCAATTATGAATGAACATGAATGGGCACCTGGATAGGCCGCGGCTGAACAGAAGCTTGCATTTTTCCGCTTAAATACCGAGTAATCTAACGCCCATTGCACATTGTTAGCTAGTCAGTAGTAAACAGCAAGGACTACTACATCTGTTTGTCTTACTCTGGAACACACTTCTGCTGCTTCTGCCATATATCTCATCAGGCTCAATGAGCTTGCACACAGCAAAATCGGTGCCTTTCCCGGACAAAAGGCCCTGGGACACCACGCTGTAAAGGCGGTTAGCAGCTGCTTCATCCAGTACAGGCAGGTATATTCTTGATACTCACAGTGCGTATCTTTCCGTGTTTATAGCGACACTGCCAACCTACTGATTGGTTAAGATGCTGGCAATAACGATAAACATGGAAGACTTACCCAATCACAGTGATTGAGTTCGATTATGCCCTCATCAACACGCTCGTCATATTTCCATGGCCTCTTGGACGATAGAGGCCGAAACGCACTAATAAAGATCCACCATCAGAAATACTACCCAACTAACAATGTAATCGGGGGAAGATAGGCGGTAATAACTTACCTAAAATTAGACGTACTCGTAGCTTTCAGAGCTTCAATATCCCACGTTAGCTATACGCATTCGATCCGCCGGGGTTTAACCCATCCACATACCGGTAAGTATGATTCCAGTTTTCGGATCCCGCGCAAATTCATGACAATACTGTCTTCCCCTACGGTTGAGATTAACCAGCTCCCGGCGCTCCATAAGATTGGCACACGTCATAGCTCTTTGGCTAAGGGTATCTTTACTCAGTACTCTGCATCTGCCTGCTTCCTGCTCAACTCCAAGGATGCCAAGCATAGGGTTATAGAGCATTTTCGTCCTCTTCACCCTTTCAAGCCGTGTACGTTCATGATGCGCGACCTTTTGCCGCTTTTTCTTTTCTTGGTTGTAAGTAAGTTGTAGTGCATGATGTGGGAGTGTCGGGCGCTTACTTGAGACTGTTTCTCGCGTTTATTTATCTCAGAATTGGTGTATTTTGGCTCACATTGACTTTGGGGTGTATGACCGGGTTGTATCTTGAAGTATTTCTTCTTTTCGGCATCTAGGGTATCGTTAGAGCAGTATACCTAATAGCCGATGAAACGATCTTATCCATTAATTTTGGAGAGCTAGGTGGATATAATATAACATTTGCCTCTCATTTGCTTTGTTTAAGCCGGAGGGAGAGTAAGGGATACGGCAGTCCGACATACCGTAGTAAAATCCGGGTATTGACCTCATGTTTATGGTGCGGATATCATTGCTGAGGCGTTTAGACTTTCAGCCTCCTATAAAACCGAATAAATATGGCTATAATACGCTGATTTAATAGATAAGAGGATACGGGCCTGTAAAGCGACTTTTTTATTGCCTCTGATATATCCGGGCAGGGTATCTTGAATGTTGCAAGTGGCGAGTAAGTTGAGAGAAACCTTCAGATTGGGTGATCCAAGTTTTTTTTCTAGGCGCATTTTAAGCCGCACTCTTATTTCCCCCAATCGCCGGCATTACATACTCACCAACTAACTAAACCATAGAAAATAAAAGTAACTCCTTAAAAGCCGCATAACCGCTAGACGGATTGTCCAAGGAGTTCCTAAGCGATTGATTATTATGTTGAATGATACGTTGAGTAGAGATTTGAAATAACATGACGTAACTAGGCAAAAAAAAGAAAGAAAAATCCAATGTGTTCAAAACGTCCATCAAGGTACTCCGCGATCAGCAACCAAATGGCCTGACATCCACTGCACGCTTCAATCTGTTCTCGCCGCACACATAGGGCTCTCCAGCAGCCTCCCTCGCCATATCATTAATCCACCTGCCATGCGGCTTACACTTATCGCCCTTCGACATCGAACTGGCCAGATAAAGCCACGACAAGATATTACCGACTGTTGAAACCTCATCACTAACACTCTGCAGAGCATACGCACTCATACGGTCATACAGCTCGTGGTCCGTCCATAAGTCATAGAGGTGTTTTGCCACTGCGTCCGTATCGCTGACTTCAACCAAGTATCCGTTCTTGCCATGCTGGACTTGTAGCGGTATGCCGCCTGCCTTGGTCGCAATGACAGGTTTACCTTTATGCAGGGCCTCGGAGACCTTGACCTCGAAGCCTTCGCGGGTGGATAGTTGCAGGGCTATTCTGGCTTTTGAAAGGACGACATTAAGAATTTGGTCGGAGGGAGGGATGTGGATGACGCATATTTTCGATTTGAGGTGTGCGAGGTCGCGCGATAGATACTCTATTACTGAGTCGTAGATGAGAGCGCCGTCTGGGTCGTCGACTGAGCCGTGGCCGCAGATTAAGAGCTTGGGGATAGAAACGTCGGGCGCGTCTTTGACGAGGTCATGGAATTTGGCGTAGGAATTGAGAACGTCGAAGATGCCTTTAGAGGGATCGAAGCGGGCTACTTGGACGATATATTCATCTATATTTATTCATCGGTTAGAAGAATATATAAGTCTCCAAGGGGATGATGTGCCTACCCTTTGGATAGTCAATGGTGGTCATGCCTATCTCCCTGCATTTACCATTGAACACACGACCGTAATATCCCACGTCCCAATCATCCATGGACTTATTCAAACCATCAAGCCTAGGCACATTAGTATGCATTGCAACACAATGCAAAACACCCACAAATAAAACTCACCAATCAGTAGCTGCAGGAAGATATCCCACAGACTCCTTGGGAACCGTACTAGGCACAAACGCCTCAACGGGATGGCTGATAAACAAATCAGCCTGACGGATACTTTCCCAGAAATACTGCCAGCACTCTTCTTGCGGCGAGCCCGGCTGATCAATCAGATCGCTTCGGATCTGTATATGACTCCTGTAAATAACGGGCCTGTTGGGAGTCGCCTTTTTAATCAGGGGTATCAGGCCCGGCATCTGCGGGTCATCGATGATAATTATATCCGCTCCTCCCTTCTCAGGCGGTTCAAGGGGCCCTCCCTTACCGAACCAGTATCGATTTGCATTCGCGAGGATCCAGTCCGTTAGATCTCGTTTATGCTGGTTCGTTAGTCGTTGGTCAGGCGCAGCCACGCCCTGGAGAATGTTATGATTGTTCTTGGTGATGCGGAATACACCTGGTCGTGGCCGTGGCACGAACCTAGTCAACCGAGTTAGAATAAGTAACGGAACGTAGCAAAGGTCTTTTGACTTACCACTTGATGTTCGTTCCAAGGGCATGCGAGAACCTGACGAGAGCATGCCTCATCAATGCCACGCCTCCCCCTTGCGGCGTACTGCTGAAGAACGCAATCTTGACATTCCGCTCTTTCATATCAGCGGCATATTTCATCACCGCTCTCCACGTACGTTCGTCAACCGTCTTCTCATAATCGGACAACGAAGTAAGTACCGCCGTCGAGCCGGCGTCTACATCAACCAGTCCCCTGAACCCAACCTGCAATAACGGCGCCTGGTTAGGCCCAAAGTACCTATTTCGCCATCCATTAGCATCCAGTCAAACAAGGACTCTGCAAGAATGACATACGTAATGCACTTCCTCGCAATGGACTCGGCTCGCTCATCCAGCGTCTTTGTCTGCCACAGTTCCATATTAACCCATTCTAATCGCTGCGGACCGTGCGGATCAAGTACGAACGGAACGATGTCTAGCTCCGCCCACATCCGCGAGCACAAGGCCGGACACTTCTCAACCAAAAGCGAGGGCAGAGCTATGCCGAAGAACTTCTCCAGATGATCCTTCTCGTACGTGCGCAGCTGGTCGATGATGAACTGCGTAATCACCTCCCCGACCTCGCTGGGCTCATACTGCTCAATGGAGAAGTGGTGTTCGCAGAAATCAAGGAAGTAGACTGTATCACGGATCGCAAGCGCGATGCCAATCTGCTTGTCGTCGTTCTCAAAGGAGAACGAAATGCCGCCGTATATTGTCTGGAGACGTTAGCGGGATAGAATACGTAAGAGGTTTTGGTGGGCGTACCTCCGACGGCGGCCCAAGCCATGACTTCTTCCTGATGTTTTCTAGAAGATGGTATTTCTGGTATACTGATGTGCGGCGCTGGAAGAGTCTGTTCTGCGAGGTAGCGGCATCGACTACCTCTGCTAGATGGGGGGTGAAGTGATGCGCCGGGGGCGCCGGATGGTGCGCTAACATGGTCAATCGTCAACCTACTATCAACGTATCACTCAGATAACAGGTAATGATGGCTACGTGTGTATAGGTATGAATGGCCTCATGACCGAGGGTATAAATAAATAGACGGGAAGTAGGGGAAGTCGGAGCTGTTGCGTCACTTCTTCCAAGCTTAGCCTAGCTACTGGTCAGGTCAGGTCACCGGGCATGCTCCATGGCCCAATGAAGATTAGAGACATTAGTAAGAGCTCGATGTACATGGTACATATCAACATGGAGATATCCTGGGGAGTAGAGGAGGTATATGGCGATGGTTGATGGTGGTTTCGACATTATCCTGGCGGTTCAGGCATAGCAGCATCATAACGACCAGGTCGACCATCTATCTCTACGACAGATCGAGAACCCGCGATGAAACACCTTGCATCGAAGTATATAATACGACAGGTAGCTACTTCAACACCGCTCGAGCTAAGATAGATAGGCCCATCCAGCTCGTCTATCTGCGTGGCGAGAAGTCGAAGCCGAAGCTGAAGTTGTTTCTTTGACGTCCAAGTAAAGTTCGGGGGTCAAATAGTACGATTACCTAATCACACACACGTAGAACAGCCGCAAGAGAGAGATAATAAGAGAAAAATGAATACAGTCTAAGAATTAAACCACGCAGGGCATATCTAATAGCTACAAATTAGGATAATTAAACACTCCAAGGCCCATTTATCAGCCAGAAAGAAAAAAGGTAAAAGAAAAAAAGTAAAAGAAACATAAAAGGCAACCCAAACCCAGGCATAATACAAGGTATGCATGCATGTATGGTATCCAGTAGAAACTTGCCTGTTGCTTTTTATGCACGGATCAAACTACATCACTTCAAAAAGACTTGCTTGGTTGGTATTGGCAAAGGAGGACCAGATTATTTGAATTTTTTCTTTATTTCCGCTCTAAACTGTTTGTTTGTTTGTTAGGCCGGGCCCGGATCCTGCTAGAGTGCGTATATGGGTTCACCAAGCTAGGGTCGTTTGCCGTGCCATGCCAGGGGGTAAATCTGGCTAGCTGTGTCTGTCTATATGAAGGACAAGCAATGGGGGGTAAGGGGGTGTGTGCGTGAAATTGGTAGTAGTAACAAAGAACAAGAAAAAGATGCGCGCAGGGGGTGTTGTTTGAGCTTTAAACAAGGCAAGAAAAGAGGGAATACAGCCTCCGAATTAAGATAGCGCGTTTTGGGGAATAGGGGTTATGTTCATTTATGCGCTCTTCTCGTGCTGGGTAGAGACACGTTGGAGGGAGACAACTAGAGGAAGACATTAGTAGCTGAATGGATGTATATAGCTGTCTCTTATACACATCTGACGCTGCCGACGACTCCTTACGTGTAGAT